>OGSJ01000316.1_pt1 | contig 39073 bp, 51 predicted proteins | sample 1573851 | NCBI WGS metagenome assembly OGSJ01 (sample SAMN03295846, study PRJEB24534) | human gut metagenome | isolation source: fecal sample 6 from infant 6 | host: Homo sapiens | place: USA: Pittsburgh, PA | collected 2014-07 | reverse complement strand
AGGAAATAATACACACGGATGATGATCGGCGCGATGGGGGATTTCTTTAGTTTTTAGGGTTTGTGAAAGAGTGAGAGTTATTGAATCTTCCTTCTGGAACGGGGAGCACGGGGTTAAATGTGACCTTAGAGTTCACTTTTGAATGCGTGAACCGAGAAACTCGAAAATTTGGGGTTCTGGAGGCGTGCAGCGGCAGCGGTACACCGCAATAACTGCCAGAGAATGCTTAACAGCATTAAGCATGATTAAAATACCCCAAATGTATAAGAAGTGCGGAGAGCTGGCACCGGGTTATCTTGCCGGTGTTGTTATCGGTCGGAACTAACAAGCCGTGACTAAAAGAGAGGATCTCTATACTACCTTCTCTATTTTGAACATTCACAGATCCCTTAATCGGGTGGCGCCATCATACTTAAGCCATAGATAAGCAGGAATAGCCATTTTTAAAACTCCATTTCCATGGAGGGTAAACCCTCATTAATGGCTAAAAACGGATCGCAGGTGATACGAATTGTGTTATAGGTTCGTGTTATTTAATTTCGTTACTTATTGATGTTGCATATAAAATTAATAAATTGATCTTCAGCAGTACGCATTACCGTTATTGTTCTTATGTTGCCCTTTTTGCCTGGCAGAAAGGAAGAACGATGGCATGTATACCGATTTATCCACCCCGCGGGCTGGAGATATTGCGCGAACACATAAGGCTCGCGCGGGCGCGTCACGAAGTCCAGAATATGGCTGCCCCGCTTACGTATACGTGGTTTTATGAGCGAGTAAGAAACGGCGGGCCGTGGGATTACAAACAACATAAACGGGCTTATGCTGACTTCGGGAATTTCCATTACGGCGCTGTGGGTTATGCAGCGTGCATCCCTGCAAAGATTTTGCTTATTGCTGCCGGCGCGGCGCAGTGGAAAGCCGGCACATCAAGACCCGAATGGGGTAATTTCACGGGGACCCCGCCGTTTGGTGATGATCCGATTGACCAATTTTGGATAAAGCAAGGCATCGACTATGTTAAACAGCATCACTTTTAGGACGCTGCACTGGATCGCCACTATTCTTATGGCCCTGGCGGTCGCGGGGTACTGTTATTTCCAACATATACAGCGTTTAACTGTTAGTGATCGGCTATATCAAGTTCGCCAGCTCACGCCCCGGACCTGGTTATACATTACTGAGTATGACGGCTCGAACATGACCACCGGGGAAGTGTATCGTTATTTTTTAGCGAGTAAGATTGACGGTGATCCGCTGGTGGCTCTCGAAAAACAACATATCGCGCCCACGCTTACAGCGAATACCGCCCGCGCAAAAGTTGAAGGCATAGGCAACAATATCTCATTTACTGTTCACGGCACTGTGTACAGCTTTACAACGTCCGCATTTTTTTATGATGCTGAGGGAATAGCGGCCGCGCCGTCAATTGACTTAACGGCCCGTGGCGAGAGCTGGGACAAGGGGAAATTTAGTCGATAGATAAATATTTATTTAAAAATCCCTTGCGGTCGGGTCAATGACCCGATGAGCCGCGTGTAAGTTTTCACGGCGTACCCGTGCGATATTGGGAAACAGCTGCATCCACCGGGCAAAGGTCTGCCCCATATCAGCCAGGCGATTCAGCAGCGGATATCCAGCCAGACTGCGGCGTCGATACACCGATCTGGTGTTGCGCTGGTTTACCGGGTACGTGGAACGCTCGCAACCTGCTGAAAACGGCTTTCAGCGTCTGTTTGTTCGTAAACTGGTCGGCGTATTCGAACGCCTCTGGCCATGTTCCTTCCAGCCCCCCACGCTGCGCGAAGTGGCCAGCTGGCTGACAGAGCACAGCGGCCTGACCTTCAGCGTGCCGGATGCAGATTATTTAGACCGTCCGATCCCACATTTCACCCACAGCGGAACGGGGTATGAGCTACTGGATAATCTCGGAAAGGCTTTCGGCATACAGCGCTGAGCTGCCTGATGTTGTGCGCAGGCTGCACACCCGCGCCGGTTGCGCCTCCGCTGGTCATTGTTTACAGCGCCTGCCCGAAAGTGAGCTATTGCCCGATGCCGGGAAGCGACCCGGCCACTAATGGCGACCTGAGTGCAGATATCCGCAGGCTTGAGCACGCGCTCGCAGCCTGCGCGTTACAGATTGAAACCGTCAAAGCCTGTCAGGATAAACTCGATGAAGAAAGCAACCAGCCTGCGAAAAGCGCTAACTGACGCCATCCCGCAGCTTAAAACCAACCCCGAGATGATGCGCATTTTTGCCGACGAGGGGAATATCGATGCACGGCTCGCGGCCTCCCTGTCCCACGAGAAAATTTACACCCTGAATGTGATCGTGTGCGATTTCGTAGGCGACCCTGATTTGATTTTCGTGCCGGTAGCCGCGTGGCTCAGGGAAAACCAGCCGGATATCTGCACGCTCGATGAGGGGCATAAAAAGGGCTACCGCTTCCAGATGGATTTAAACGACGGTGATACGGTTGATATCAGCATTAGCCTCCAGCTCACCGAGCGCACCATCATCAGGGAGGAAAACGGCGCGCTGCATGTGAGCTATGCCCCGGAGCCGCCACCGCCTGAACCCGTCACGCGTCCAAAAGAGCTCTATATCAACGGCGAACTGGTGAGCAAGTGGGATGAGTGACTTTAAACCCTTTGATAACAAGCTCGCCGGGCTGCTTGCCGCCCTGTCACCCGCAGGGCGCCGGAAGCTTGCCGGTGAGATTGCGAAGCAACTCAGAACGGCGCAACAGCAACGTATTAAACAGCAAAAAGCCCCAGATGGCTCACCGTATCAGGCGCGAAAGCGCCAGCCACTGAGAGCCAAACAAGGTCGAATTAAACGGGCGATGTTTCAAAAACTACGCACTAACCGGTACATGAAAGCCAGTGGCCGTGAAAACGGTGCTGTGGTGGAATTTACCGGAAAAGTGCAGCGTATCGCGCGTGTCCATCAGTACGGCCTCAAAGACCGGCCAAACGCGCACGCTCAGGATTTTCAGTATGCAGAGCGCCAGTTACTCGGATTTAGTCAGACGGATAAACAACGTATTGAGAGTATTATTGTCGAATATTTAAAAAGTTAGCAAAGCCTGATGATTACTGGTTTTTAAGGTCAAGTTAAATATCTCAAAGCCATGAGGAGCTGTTATTTATGTGGTCAGCCTCATCTTGACTGGTAAATACGGAGCTTATTATTCTTTATGCGTTAATAATTACGCAGAGGCAAAGGGAATGTTTGAAAGTTTGTTTAGTGTTGGATCGCTGGTTGCACTTTCAGTTGGTGCAATATTCAGTTTTAAAATTGCCAGGGTTAATCTGAATCTGCGCAACGATGTCAGGAACCAAAGCCCTGACATCCATGGAGATAACAATACTGTTATCTTCACTCAAGCAATGACAGGCGTCAGAAAGGAGATGGCATTCTCTGTGAAGTTGAGCGCGTTCTTAATGGCGATTACATTTCATATGTTTCCTCCGTTTTACGTCAACCTCCTCAGCTCACTGGTATTCATTCTTCCATTGCTAAGCCTTGTTGGCGTGTTTTATACGATTAGGGCTAATGGCTTTTACAGGGGATGGGATGTCATGTACCTTCTGGCATCCATCATTTTAAGTGTGATTTTTTATTGCTCATCAATAGCTATAGCTCATTACAGTCACCTTTATCCTCAGTTGTACTCGATTTTTGAGTCTGTCTTTGGTAGTGGTTTTAGGTTGATATCTACCTCATCGACACAACAGTGGAGTTTTCTGCTGATTATTGTGTCGAGCATTGCATGCCCTGCTTTAATTGTCCTTGGTTTTTATCTGGCCTTTGGTTGCACAGTTGCAAGGGATGGCAACGATATATTCAGATATTGTGTCAGGTCGATAGGTGGAGGGTATCTTGCTTATGTTTTCTTATCGGGTGTTATGTTTTCTGCTTCTCAGGGTAATGTCGATAATTTTGTGAATGTCCTGCTTTACCCCGTATTTACTCTCAGAGACCTTTTTACTTTTTAAATCGTTGTGCTGTAAGTCATACATCCAGCCCTAATTGCCGCTGGCCTTTCCCAGCGGCATCCTTCCCGTATGAATAATTTAAATTCTCTACAATAAATCGCACGCGCGATCCGCAACCTCATCCGCACCGGCATCGTGACCAACGTCGACCACGACTAGGGGCTGTGTCGTGTCCAGACCGGCGGCATGCAAACCACCTGGCTTAACTGGCTCACCTGTCGTGCCGGTCGCTCTCGCGTGTGGTGGGCTCCGTCCATCGGCGAGCAGGTGTTATTGCTGGCCATCGGCGGTGAACTCGATACGGCCTTTGTGCTACCAGGCATTTTCTCAGACGACCATCCTGCGCCATCAGCCTCACCTGATGCGTTACATGTGGCATTTCCCGATGGCGCTGTCATTGAGTACGAACCCGAAAGCGGCGCGCTCACCGTGTCAGGTATCAAAACCGCCAATGTCACCGTGTCGGATTCCATTACAGCCACCGTGCCGGTGGTGCTGGTTAGAGCCTCGACCCGTATCACTCTCAATACACCCGAGGTGGTGTGTACCAACAAACTGACGACCGGCACGCTCGAAGTGCGGAAAGGCGGGACGATGTCCGGGAATATCGAGCACACTGGCGGGTCACTGTCGTCTAATGGCAAAGTGCTGCACCTTCATAAACACCCGGGCGATAGTGGCGGAACAACGGGGGCACCGATATGACATTGCGTTATCTCGGAATGAACAGCCAGACCGGCCTCAGTATCTCTGAGGTTGAACATATCAGGCAGAGCGTGCGCGACATTCTCGTCACACCGGTTGGCTCGTGCGTCATGCGCCGTGAATACGGCTCGCTTCTGTCGGCACTGATTGACCAGCCGCAGACACCGGCACTGCGATTGCAGATTATGGCCGCGTGCTATTCCGCGATCCTGAAGTGGGAGCCGCGCGTCAGTCTGACAACCATCACCTTTGAGCGGTCGGAGACCGACGGCGGGCTGTATGTCGATATCACCGGCACGCGATCGGCTAACGGCCAGCCCTTTTCCCTCACCATTCCACTGAGTTAAACGCTATGGCAATTGTTGACCTTACGCCTGATATCGTGGAAGTGCTGGACTATGAGACCATCCTCGCAGAGCGAAAGACGACCCTCGTCTCGTTATACTCGGAGGAACAACAGGAGGCAGTCGCGCGCACGCTGATCCTCGAATCAGAGCCGATTGTTAAGCTGCTGGAGGAAAACGCCTACCGGGGAGTTATCTGGCGACAGCGCGTCAACGAGGCCGCGCGTGCGGTCATGCTGGCTTACGCTGCCGGAAGCGATCTCGACCAGATTGGGGCGAATTACAATGTCCCGCGACTCGTCATCACCCCGTCAGACGACACGACATTTCCGCCCACGCCAGCGGTGATGGAGTCTGACACTGACTAACTCCCGCTCCACCTCACCCGACTGTGGGTGGTCAGCGGCCATTATGGCTGTGATAAATTCCTGCTAAGTGCCCGCCCTGTGCGGGTTTTTTTATGCGCCGAGGAAAGTCGTGTTAAAAATTTACCGCCATTTCATCGCCACTTAAAATTCAGACAACAAAAAAGCCACTCAATCGAGTGGCTTAACTGGATGATTCTAAAGCTAAAATTTGGTGGCCCCTGCTGGACTTGAACCAGCGACCAAGCGATTATGAGTCCGAACCGTATTCCATTAAAAACAATGATTTACAGGAAATTCAAGCGCATAGAATTTCGTATATTGTCGAAAAGTATTGCATAGTGCTGCGCTGTGCTGCCATTTTGCTGCCACCAATTAGGTTTAAAGGGTTAAGTTGAACCGCTTCTGTTAGATGGTCGGGGGCAAAGTGGGCATAACGCATCGTAACTTTAATATCCGTATGTCCGAGGATGCGTTGTAACACCAGAATATTGCCGCCGCCCATCATGAAATGGCTGGCAAATGTATGTCGAAGAACATGCGAAAGCTGACCGTCTGGCAGCTCTATCCCCGCGCGCTTTATCGCGCTCCTGAATGCTGAATAACATCCGGTAAAAAGTGGTTTCGAGGTTCGGCTTTTAGGTAGCAGTTCGTAAAGCTCATCACTGATTGGAACCGCGCGGTTCTTCTTACCTTTAGTTTTGATAAAAGTGATCTTGCCAGGGCTTATCTGTTTGCCAGTTAAGCTTTCCGCCTCTCCCCATCTTGCGCCGGTCGCAAGGCAGATTTTCACAATTGTGGCTAAATCCTCTGCTTTGCTTTTTTCGCACTCTTCAAGTAAGCGTGTCGCTTCCTCAACTGTAAGCCAGGCCAGTTCAACTTCTGCGATCTTAAACTCTCTGACGTTTTCGAGGGGGTTTGGTGCTGTCCAGTCATCAAGTCTTTTCAGCTCATTGAACATAGCCCGAAAGTAAGCCAGTTCGAGGTTTACCGTGCGAGGGGTTACGGACTTAACGCGATCAGAGCGGGTTATTTTCCCGCTTAGCCGCTGCTCTCTATATGTTGAGAACAATTTAGCGTTGAATTCAGTTGCGAGGGGATCACCCATAGCGAGACAGGCAAACTCCATTGCACCTTTACGCTTCTCTCCATCAGCAAGTGTTACGCCATGTGCGTTATACCAAGTTGTAACCAAATCGCGAACTCGACGTTTGTCTGTCTTCTCACCCAGCCAGGGCTTGTCCTGAGCTTGTTCCTTTACATGGCGCTCAAAAGCCAAAGCCTCCCCTTTAGTGGCGAATTGGCGACGAATACGCCTCCCATCTCTACCATTGGGGAAAACCTGAGCTTGCCACTTTCCATTGCTTAATTTGCTTACTGCCATTCTATAGGCCTATTGAGATGTGGAATGATCATCACGCATTAGGGCTTGCCAGTGTTCTTCACTGAGGATTTTGAGCGGAACTCCTTTATTGTCACGATAATCAATAGCCTGTTCTATTTTTCTTCCGAAGCTTTGAAATTTCCAATCCTTAGAGCTGAGGGCGCCAATAATTAGATAGTCCAAATCTTGAGTAACACGATCAATAATCTTGCAACCAAGCTTTATAAGGTCACTTTCACATTGTCTACGGGAACCGCAAAGAAACTTACCTGTGAGACAAACTTTACTATCTGTAGTGTTAAATTCATCAATAAGGTCAACAGGTGAAGTTGTGGAATATCCATCCACTATTCCCTCAGAGATATTTGAGCCAGTAAAAGCAGTTATTTCTTGTAATAATTTGACGCGTTCTTCATCTGTTATCACTCCATCACTAAGGATTGACTGGACAAGTTCGTAAAGATGTTTACCGGGATAGTTGCTTTTTAAAGCTACATTTGTAGATAAGAACCAGTTTAAATAGCTGATTTCTTCGTCGCTCAAATGATAGTCTGAAGCAAGCCCCTTACATAGGCCCTCTAGCAAATGCTTGTCAGAGTCTGCGGAGTAAAGATCGATGTTAGGAGTATCCATCAAGCCGCGCTGCATTTCATGGAGTAGGTCTTTTAATTCGTCTAATTCAGCTTTTTCAACTACACCATCAGAAAGTATTTCACTTATTTTATCTCTGATGCAATTTACGAAATAATTTTGGGAAAGAACGTCTGTCTCCATCAGCCACGTATCCAGGAAAATCATTTCTTTTTCACTTAAGTTTCCATCACAGGTCATTCCTTCAATCAGGTTGATTAAATTTGCGATGGCTTTATCTCTATTGTGTGTATAGTTGAAAGCGCTAAATTGAGTCATACCAATATTCCTTATTCAGTAAACGTTATTTTGCTGATCACTCTGCCATTGGCTTCAATATCCGATGGTTTACACTCAAAGGATGCGGGGCCATTTTCTACCCGTAAGCGTCCACCAGGAAGGCGGTAAACCTGTCTTATACTCATAAAGCCATCTAATTCAATTAACCAGATTCCATCGTTGATCTCTCCCCTGAACTCGTCCACGAGATAGAACGAATTATCAAACTTCACAATGAATGGAGCAGTTGTGTTTTGAGGTAAAAGGCGAGAGTCGTAGTGAACTTCTTCGGTAGACGAAAAAACCCCATTTGAGATTTCTTTTAATTGCAAAGGTAATTTATTGCCGCGATCTGCTTTTGTTGTAGATGCGCCTTGCCCTGTAGTTAACCAAAGCATAGACGCACCAGTATCTAGATGACATGCGATGAGCCAATCGTGCGGAAAAGTATCTCGCATCCAACGGTTTGCCATAGTGCTCTGAGATACCCCAAGGTGGTCACATAAAGCCTGCCGGGTACTGAATCCGTAGGCTTGGAGGATACGCGTTATCGCTTCCTTCCCCCCACTTTGAGATGGGAAGTTGTATTTTGAGATCGCCTTTGGGGTCTCTTTTGTGTTTGACATATTTAAAATGCGATCCTATCATCGGTTTTGTGGTGTTCGGAATGATTGCGAATAGTTCCGAATAGTGAAGTTTTTAAACACAAACTGAGGAATAGTGCATCATGAAAAGCAATTTTTCAATGCGCCCCAGCATCAACCTTGTGGTAACTGAGCCATTCATCACGCTCGATGAGTTCTGCCGCCGTACAGGTTACAAGCCAAGCTATGCCCGTCAGATGATCCGTGAAAATCGACTTCCTATCAGGAAGAAGGCCGGAGTTAACAGCCTTATCGAAATAAACATGTTTGCTTTGACGATGGAAGCGGCTCAGGGCTGCGAAGTCACAATGCAAGCCTGATAGTTCCATTTTGGGATAGTTAGGGATTAACCACATGTTTGTTTACATCGTTTCCAAACATGCTGTAGATGAACCCTGAATCGTTTGCGTAAGGAAAAGTAACTTTATGGCTTCTGAAATCACCATCTTAAAAATACCTGCAGCAATAGTTACTTTGCAGCAGTTTGCTGAACTGGAGGGTATTTCTGTGCGTACAGCTTATCGCTGGACAACAGGGGACAATCCTTGCGTTCCCATCGAGCCACGTAAAATCCGTAAGGGCTGCAAAAAAGCCGGAGGACCAATCCGTATTTATTACGCTCGCTGGAAAGAGGAGCAACTGAGAAAAGCTCTTGGGCATTCCCGTTTTCAACTTGTCATTGGTTCTTAATTCACGGTGAGAATTGTAAGGATTCAATATGTTTGATTATCGCATTTCTCAGCATCCCCATTTTGATGAAGCTTGCAGGGCTTTCGCATTGCGTCACAACATGGCGAAGCTGGCACAGCGCGCGGGCATGAATGTCCAGACGCTGCGCAACAAGCTTAACCCTGAGCAGCCCCATCAGCTCACGCCGCCGGAAATCTGGCTGCTGACTGATATCACTGAGGACTCCACGCTGGTTGATGGTTTCCTGGCTCAAATTCATTGCCTGCCATGCGTGCCGCTGAACGAAGTGGCAAAAGAGAAGCTGCCGCACTATGTCATGAGCGCCACCGCTGAGATAGGGCGCGTTGCTGCCGGTGCCGTTACTGGTGATGTGAAAACCACTGCCGGGCGCCGTGATGTGATCAGCAGCATTAACTCAGTAACTCGCCTGATGGCACTGGCTGCCGTTTCCATGCAGTCCCGCCTGCAGGCCAACCCCGCTATGGCAAGTGCGGTGGACACCGTAACGGGCCTTGGCGCTTCGTTCGGCATCATCTGAGGTGATTATGCTGACTAATGAACCGTCATTCGCATCGCTTTTAGTTAAACAAAGCCAGGGCATGCACTGCGGCCATGGCTGGATTATCGGGAAAGATGGCAAGCGCTGGCACCCGTCCCGCTCTCAGGATGAACTGCTGGCAGGGCTGACCACTACCAAACGGGGGAAACCATGGCTATTGAAGGCGCTGCAGCGACTGTTCCATTAAGCCCGGGCCAACGTATGGAAGGGCTGAACCGAATAGCGGAATTAAGGGCAAATGTGTTTGGTCTGAATATCGAGCCAGAGCTTGAAAGGTTTATTAAAGATATGCGTGACCGCCGCGATATAAACCATAAACAAAATGAGCGAGCACTGGCAGCCATATTCTTTATGGCAAAAATTCCGGCAGAACGTCACGGCGTCAATATTAGTGATCTGACTACTGACGAAAAGCGGGAACTGGTTAAAGCAATGAATCATTTTCGTGCAGTGGTGAGCTTATTTCCCAAACGGCTAACCATGCCGAATTAACCCACAACAGAAATTAATGGCGTAAACCCGCCGGGCATTCTTTTGCCCCAATTCAGGAGAAAGAACAATGCAGAACGAATTACCAAAAATGTTTGTACCAGAAACCGACCAGCTTATGGCGGTTATTGATATTGCCAAACGTGAAGAGCGCAAAGGACGCGCGCTCGCCGTTTCAATCCGTCTTGAGGCGCTGGCAACACATATCACCAACAAAGGGTTAAACGGTAATGAAGCGGCTGAACTGCTGCGCCGCGAAGCAACCCGCTACGAAAACGAATCTCAGGAGCTGCACTAATGGCTGACTCTATGGACCTCGTACAGCAGCGCGTTGAAGAACAGCTCCAGCGCCACATTCACACCGCCCGCAACAGAGCACCGGGCGTTTCCCGTGTGCTTTGCATCGATTGTGATACACCAATCCCTCCAGCTCGTCGCCGTGCCATTCCGGGCGTGCAGTGCTGCGTCACCTGTCAGGAAATCGCAGAGCTTAAAGGTAAACACTACAACGGAGGTGCTGTATGAGCACCATCCTGAAATGGGCGGGCAATAAAACTGACGTTATGCCCGAATTGATTAAGCACCTTCCTGCTGGCCCGCGACTGGTAGAACCTTTCGCGGGTTCCTGCGCTGTGATGATGGCAACAGACTATCCCAATTATCTTGTCGCGGATATTAACCCTGATTTAATAAATCTATATCGGGAGATAGCAACAAACGCATCAGATTTTATTGAGCGTGCTAAACATCTGTTTAAAACATTCAATAGTGAAGATGGTTATTATGATAGCCGGGATTCATTCAATCACGATAAAGACCCTGAATGGCGCGCGCCGCTGTTTTTATTCTTAAATCGCCACTGTTACCGTGGTCTTTGCCGTTATAACAAAAAGGGTGAGTTTAACGTCCCTTACGGTAATTATAAAAAACCGCATTTTCCTGAAAATGAAATACGCGCTTTTGCTGAAAAAGCTACCCGCGCCACGTTCATTTGCGCCAGCTATGACGAAACTTTGGCATTGTTAGTGCCTGGGGATGTTATTTATTGCGATCCGCCTTATGACGGTACTTTCAGTGGCTATCACACTGCCGGTTTTACTGAGGACGATCAGTATCATCTGGCCTCTATTCTTGAGCGCCGTGCATCAGAAGGCCATCCGGTCATCGTTTCGAACAGCGACACTTTCCTGACTCGTTCCCTGTATCGCAATTTCACTCATAACCGCATTAACGTAAAACGCAGCATTGGTATTGCTGCAGGCGAAGGGAAAACCGCAGACGAACTGATTGCTGTACTCAAACCGAAAGTATGGGCTGGCTTTGATCCAGCTGGCGGCCCTGATTACTCGGTCGTGCATGAGGTGCGCGCGTGAGTCATCACGAAGTTGAAAAGCACGGCGGTGCAGAAGATTCCGCCGCTGCTTTTGCATGGAATGTACCTAAAAAGGCGATTAACCCCTACATGGACCCGGCGGAAGTAGCGCCGGTTTCTGCGCTTTCAAACCTGATTACTCTCTATGCTGCGGATAACGAGCAGGAGCAGCTGCGCCGCGAGGCCCTGAGTAATGAGGTCTGGGAACGCTATTTCTACAATGAATCCCGTGATCCTGTTCAGCGAGAAATGGAGCAGGATCAGCTGATAAGCCGCGCCAAAATGGCCCGCGAGCAGCAGCAATTCAATCCCGATCTGGTCATCGTTGCTGACGTGAGCGCCCAACCGGCGCACATCAGTAAGCCGCTGCTTGAACGGATTAAATATTTCGAGGGCCTGGGCAAGCCGAAGGCTTATTCCCGCTATCTGCGTGAAACCATCAGGCCGTGCCTTGAACGCCTGGAGCGCGTGCGTACCAGCCAGATTTCTGCGTCATTCCGTTTTATGGCGAGCCACGACGGGCTGGAGGGCCTGCTGGTTCTGCCGGAAATGAACCAGGAGCAGGTCAAGCGGTTATCTACCCTGGTGGCGGCACACATGAGCATGTGTCTGGATGCTGCCTGTGGTGAGCTGTTTACGGATGAAGACGTTACGCCGGAAGAGATCCGCCGGTCATGGGAAAGGGTGGCCGCTGAGGCAATGCGCCTTGATGTTATCCCGCCTGCTTTCGAGCAGCTGCGCCGCAAAAAGCACCGCCGTAACCCGGTCCCATACGAACTTATTCCGGGCTCGCTTGCCCGTATGCTTTGCGCGGACTGGTGGTATCGCAAGCTGTGGCAGATGCGGTGTGAATGGCGGGAAGAACAGCTGCGCGCTGTCTGCCTGGTTAACAAAAAGGCGTCCCCGTATGTCAGCTATGAGGCCGTGATCCACAAACGCGAACAGCGCCGCAAATCACTTGAGTTTTTCCGCTCGCATGAGTTGGTTAATGCCGAAGGTGACACGCTGGATATGGAAGAAGTGGTAAACGCCAGCAGCAGCAATCCGGCGCACCGGCGCAACGAAATGATGGCCTGCGTTAAGGGGCTGGAGCTGATCGCAGAAATGCGTGGTGAATGCGCCGTGTTCTATACCATCACCTGCCCGTCACGCTTTCACGCGACGCTTAATAACGGCAGGCCTAATCCGAAGTGGACCAGTGCCACTGTCAGGCAGAGCAGTGACTATCTGGTTGATACATTCGCCGCTTTCCGCAAGGCCATGCACAAGGCCGGGCTGCGCTGGTACGGCGTCCGCGTTGCAGAGCCGCATCATGACGGCACCGTGCACTGGCATCTTCTGTGCTTTATGCGCAAAAAAGACCGTCGCTCCATCACCGCGCTGCTGCGTAAGTTTGCAATCCGTGAAGACCGCGAGGAGCTGGGCACCAATACCGGGCCGCGCTTCAAGTCAGAGCTTATCAACCCGCGCAAGGGCACGCCGACCAGCTACATCGCCAAATACATCAGTAAAAACATCGACGGGCGCGGGCTGGCTAAAGAAATCAGCAAAGAAACCGGCAGATCACTGCGTGACAGCGCTGAGCATGTCAGCGCCTGGGCGTCGCTGCACCGTGTCCAGCAGTTTCGTTTCTTTGGTATTCCGGGGCGTCAGGCATACCGCGAGCTGCGCTTGCTGGCAGGTCAGGCGGCGAGAGTACAGGACGAACGCAAAGCGGGGGCGCCGGTACTGGATAATCCACGTCTGGATGCGGTACTGGCAGCTGCGGATGCGGGTTGCTTCGCCACCTACATTATGAAGCAGGGCGGTGTACTGGTTCCCCGCAAACATCACCTTGTCCGCACGGCTTATGAGCTTAACGACGAACCGAGCGCCTACGGCGATCACGGTATCCGTATCTATGGCATCTGGTCCCCGATTGCAGAGGGCAAGATTTGCACGCACGCGATGAAGTGGAAAAAGGTTCGTAAGGCTGTTGACGTTCAGGAGGCGGCAGCCGACAAGGGCGCTTGCGCCCCTTGGACTCGTGGCAATAACTGTCCCCCTGTTGAAAATCTGAACAAATCAGGGGGTGATTTACCCGATATTAAAACCATGGGTGAAAAGGAACTGCAGGAATATCTCCACAATATGGGCCAGAAGGAACGGCGGGAACTGACAGCCAGGTTAAGATTGATAAAACCGAAGCGGAAAAAAGCATACAAACAGAGTATTTCGGAGCAGCAGCGCCTGCAGCTTCAGGCAGAACTGAGTTCCAGAGGATTTGATGCAAGTAATGCGGAAGTGGATCTGCTTTTGCGTGGCGGTAGTATCCCGTCTGGAGCAGGGCTGCGTCTGTTTTATCGGGATCAGCGTTTGCAGGAAGATGATAAATGGCGCCAGTGGTACTAAGGCGCCTTAGATTGAAGGGTTACAAGCCAGCCAGACTCTTACCGCGAATGCGGGCAACTTCATACTTCAGTTCAGCCGCCTTGGCCTCGCAGAGCCTTAAGGATTTTAGCCATTGTTCTGTTGTAGGTTTACCAAATATGTCTTCCATCACTACAACCAAGTAAAGGCAGCGGCCAGTGCCTAGTTCACCTGCAACCAGGCAGGCAGCGTTAGTTCCTGCCATAAGTTCAATACATGCTTTACGCATCGATTTTTTCCTCATTCCGTTGTCTCTAGTAAAGCATCGCACTTGAGCCATCTGTTTGAAACATAAAAAAACATTTTACATTTGATGGGTAATTTTATACTGTGTTTATATACAGTTGTTTTGATTGGAGGGGAAAATGCAGGACTATTTTTTGGAGTCGTTGAAACTCCAGCGCATTGATTTTTTTGTGAAGCTTGTAGCGGCCAGTGAGTGTGATGATGAAGAAAAGCGGCTGGCTATCCAGTGGGTTTCGGAGCTGACTGATGAGTTGATGGCTAAAATCCGTACTCATGAGTACAACCGTTCCATGGATCTCCCCAGTTAGGCATGAGAACGTTGCTGGCGTTAGGACTTGATTCTGACGCTAGCAAGGTTGAACAACGAGCCACGCGAGGCGTTAGTGCTGTTGTGCATGTCTATGCCGCATGAAATCGCATGATCGTTTGAGGATCGTTTTTGCTCAGGCCCGCCAGAACTGGCGGGCTTTTGCTTATGTCATGCAGGTGCATGAAAACCACTACACAAAGCGGGCAGGCGTGGCGGGGATACGAGCGCGCGCAGATATAGAAATTATCTGTATTTTGTTATATATAGGAGGTATAGAAAGGGGGTGGGCACATCATGACTGTTTTACACCTTGTAGCAGATCATCTTGCTAAGCAGGCTAATTCAACTCGCAGGAAAGGCGAGGGGCATACAGTATTAGCTGATGCATATGGTCGCTCAGCTTTCAATCGATACTATTATGCCTGTTTTCTCAACGTGCGTGAGTTTGTATCAACTATTGACTCGAACTGGGGTAAGGTTAAACACGCTGAGGTACCAACTTTATTACGGGTGAGTGTAAATAAAAAGATAGATATTGAACTTAAAAAGTCTGAAAGGATTGGCGATTTAACCCAAGGTGAGTATCAGTCAAAAAAAAGCATGTTACTTACATCTCTGGATAATATGGCATCTACAATGTCCTTGGCATATACTATTAGAGGAGTTGTGGATTATGAGCCTGAAATAGAAATGATTTTTAGCGATGGTTGCTTTTCTATTAATACAACATCAGTTGCCTCTGCGAAAGGTTGGTTGCAAACTATTAATGTAGAAAGAGCAAAGGTTGCCAAAATCATGAGGGAGGTTGGCTTTGTCTAATAAACAATTGTTATCCGAGCTACTGTTGAAGTTCCCATTCATAAAAGTCAAAGATGTTACTGATTTTATGGATACAATTCTATTGATTATACCGATGGATAGGATTGTACCTCTAGCTGCGTCAGAATACATAACAAAACGTCAGATATCGTTGTTAGCTAAAAAAATAGAAGAACAGTTAAATACTAAGGTTCTAATTAGCTACTCTCCCTTTTCAGATAAAGAAAATATTGAGGTTGGTTTAGAGGCTTTAGCAAGGAGTAATTTTAAAAAAGGGAAAGTGTCTGATTTGAGCTTATCTTTCTCTGATTCGCAACAAGCTTTGCTTTATACCTTCTGCAAGAACCTAACTTCACCTGAAAGAGATAAATGGGAATCCTTAGTTTCAGGTATGTTGAAAAATTTCAACATCAAGATTACCTCTTTTTTATATGAGGTTAAAAATAATCCTGAACCTACAATGATGATGCTTTTAAGAGTGGCGAAAAAATGTCAGCCGTTTGATCTGCAAGGGCTATTTAATGAGCTTGATAATGGTGATTATCATATTGAATCATTAGACTGGCTCAATGGAAAGCTAGACAATTTGCGTAAAAAAGGTTTTTTATTAAGGAGTCAGGACGGTACTTATAGAATGACTTTGGCAGGGTTAGAAATAGTTCCTGTATCTAAGTCTAGTCAAAGCTCTGATATTGATAGGGTCCTCTATCTTGCGCGCAAACATTTATAGTGATATGTTCATGTTGGTAGTGGCGTTCACGAGAGCATGCATCATGCTCATTTGTGAAGGTCGCGGACAGAATGGGCGCCTGCAAATCAGCAGCCGTTCCTTCGAAACGTCTGCTGATTCGCAGGCGTCATCAACGAAAGTTTTCATCAGCTTTGCTTAAGGATTGACCTAATGAAAACGCCACTACCTCTATTCTTTACATTCGCTGATGCTGAGCAATTGCTCAAGGCATTGAGTAAACCCCTGAGAGATAGATATTCTGCCGAACTTTTGCGGTTACAACAACTCGGACTTCCACCATTGGTGTCTTGGAGTGTTTTGTCTGTCGCTGTCGGCGTTAGCCCACAATTTATTACATCGATATTAAAGAATAAGTCAAAATACTATCGTGTTTTTCCGATAGCTAAAGGCAAAGGTAAAAAGAAACGCATTATCGAAGCGCCAAAAGTTAGCTTGAAAATAATTCAGTCATGGTTTGCATATCATATTAGTCTTAATGACAATATTGCACTTAGTGAAAATGCATACGCATTCATTCCTGGTAAAAATGGAATATATGATGCCGCAAGTGTGCATTGTGGCGCAAAATTGGTCATGTCTATTGATCTTAGGGATTTTTTCCATTCGATCACATCGGAAGCAGTGGCATTAGCATTAACTAGAATAGGATATAAAGAAGACCAAGCATCTAAGTTGAGCGATTTGCTTACTTTGAATCAGCATCTTCCCCAGGGTGCGCCAAGCAGTCCTGTGATTTCAAATTTAGTATTTAGCAAAACCGACTTTAAAATAAATGAATTGATCGGTGAGTTTAATGTTAAATATACTAGATATGCTGATGATTTGACTTTTTCTAGTGAAGATGAAGATTTTGATATTAAATCGCTCAAGAAACATGTTGTCGAAATATTAATTGCCGATGGTTGGGTTGTTGCTGATGAAAAATTTAAAATAGCAAAGGCACCCAATAGGTTAAAGGTTCATGGGTTTTTAGTGCATGAAAATAAACCGAGGTTGACCAAAGGTTACCGTAACAAAATCAGAGCATACAGGCATCTACTGAACACAGGTAAAGTGGTTTTAGAGGACCTAGATAAAATCAAAGGACATATAAACTATAGTGATTATATTGATAGATTAAATGAATGAGGGCAATGCCCTCATTCATTTAGTTTAGCTCATATATTCCAAAGGTTATGATTTGGTCTCCTACCCATTCATTCAATTCTTCGATCCTTTTTTGTAATGGTAATAATTCGTTTCTTACAAAGACAAGGCTGGCTTTCTCCACATCCCCAAACCCCCCAACATTACTCGGCATAATCCCCATCATCTGCGGCGGAACGCGGTGCGCTGCCATCATGTCGTCCCGGCTCACGTTCTTGATATTCAAAAACTCATCCTTTGCCGCCACCTCTGACAGCGGGATGATCTGAATCCCGTCCTTTTTGCCGTTAGGCGAGTACATAAACAGGTTGCGGAAGTTGCCCGGGCCTTTGGCGCTTTTCATGGCCTGGCGGATGTTGTTCACGTCCTCCTGGTTCTGCGCGGCGTCGGTCATGTACATGATGAACCCCGCGTGGCTGCCGTTGATGTAATACTTGCGGCGAAACAGCGTGGCGGATTCGTTCAGCAGGGCGGAGGGGATGGCGGACAGGTATTCCGGCAGGCCGTAAATCTCCTGGTTTAAATCCGGCTCCATCAGGTGAAAAATGCTGCCTCTGGTGAACTCATACGGCTGCGTAGTCATGCCGTATTGCACAAACCAGTAGGTATCCAGATCCACGCCGCGCCGGGTGTATTTTGCCAGCGACGGCTCCAGCGACAGAATGCCGCCGAGCCGGTTGGTGCGCTTCTCCAGATAGGCGTTACCGAATACCAGATAGTCCTGTACAAACCGGCTGAACGCCTGCTGGCTGAGCAGCGGGTGCGGGATAAATGTGCTGGTCAGAATGTTGCGTTTCACAGCAATCGGTGAGCTGTGATGCACCGCCGCGCGATAGGTGCGCGCCAGACCGTCAAAACTCACCGGCGGTTCGTACCAGCGGTCCATCTGTACGCACTCCACATAATCCAGCAATTCCCGGCGGTCCAGTACCGGGATCGGGTCGCCAAAGCTGAATGCTTCTGCAGATACACCGCTGCTCTGTTGAACGCTCTGTTTAGCTGCAGCGCGGTTTTTATTCCTCTTGCCCATCAAAAAATCTCCACAATGTTGCTGGTATTGGCGGCTTCGCCCTGCAGCGGTTCGTTAAACAGTGCGTGCATCGTTGCCCAGGCCAGGTCTGCATGGCTGGCTTCTTCGCTGCGGCTGGCTTCGTAGGTAGGGCGGTTCCCGCTGGCGGTGGTGGCCCGGCGGATAGCCATAAATGACTGCGCAATGTCGGTGTGCCCGGCGTCAAACTCCAGACGGCGGTGGCTGATAATGTCGTATGCCTTGAGCACCAGGGCGTTTTTGACGTTGGGGTTGTAGACAAACTCCCGGACGGCAGGAAAGAACGCTTTTACATTCTCATAAACACCGTGCCCGACGCCGGTCGAGTCGATGCCGATATAGGTCACGTTGTACTGCTGAGTTAGTTTTTTGATAGCGTCCGCCTGGGCGCGAAAGTCCATCCCACGCCACTGATGACGCTCCAGAATGCGGAACTTCCCGCCCGGAACAGTTGGCGGTGCCATAACCACGCAGCCTGCGCTGTCACCGTTCTGCGTACCTTTCGCCGGGTCGTAACCGATCCAGACTTCCCGCCAGCCAAACGGGCGCAGCGCCAGCGCCTGAAAATCGGTCCAGACTTCCCAGCTGTCCACCATGCACGCCTGCAGCTCGCTGAGCGGGAATACTGACGCCAGATCGTCAATAAATTCGCACATCAGCAGGTTCTGGTATTCGTCCGGGCTGTACTCCATGCGCAGCTGGTCGAGATCGAACAGGTTACAGCCGCCGCGCACCGCATCCTCCACGGTGACGATCTGGCGGTACTGTCCGTCAGGGCAGAGCAGGCCGCGCGCAAGGTTGCTGTGGGTCAGGTCAATATCCACCTTGTCCGCTTTGGCGCGGCCCCGGTTAAACAGCGCGCCGGACCAGAACGGATACGCGCTGTGGGTCAGGCTGGACGGCGTGGAAAAGTAGGTTTGTCGCCATTTCTTGTGAATGGCCATACCGGAGGCCACCTTGCGCAGCTCCTGGAATTTCGGTATCCAGAAATATTCATCCAGGTACAGGTTGCCGTGGTAGCTCTGCGCCGTGCGGGCGTTGGTGCCGAGGAAGTACAGGCACGCGCCGTTGCTGAGCGTCATCGGGTCGCCTTTCAGCTCTACATCCACCTCTTTTGCAAAGTCGATGATGTACTGCTTGAAGACGTGCGCCTGTGCCTTGCTGGCTGACAGAAAAATTTGGTTGCGGCCGGTGGTGATCGCGTCTATCAGCGCCTCCCGGGCAAAAAAGAAGGTCGCCCCGATCTGGCGCGATTTGAGCAGGTTGCGGATACGGTGGCGTTTGCCTGCCTCGTACCAGTGGCGCTGGTAGGCGAACATCGAGCCGTGGAAAACCTCCTGCAGCTTCTCGATCTGTTCGTCGGTGAAAACGTTCTTTTCGGGCTGGCGGCGCGGGCCTTTGTTGCGGTTGGCAACCTTCGGATTTAAATCTGCCTCGTTGCCGCCATCGTTAAATTTACCGATCCGGGCGTGGCGCTCTGACTGGCGCGCCAGCAGGTCTATTTCCTTGAAGTCTTTCCCTTCTTTCTGCTCCTTCATAATGAGCTGGCAGTAGCGCGCGGCGGTGGTGAGCTGCATCTGATCCAGCGGCCCATACTCGGCCCACTTGTCGCGCTTCTTCCAGCTGTGAACGGTTGCAACTTTCTCGCCCAGCATTTCTGCAATGCGGGCTACGCGGTATCCCTGAAAGTACAGCAGCATGGCCTGCCGACGGGGATCGAGGTCTGCGGGGGTCATTGTCGTGTTCATGGCCCAAACATACGGCCTTGCCCGGCGGCTTTCCCCGGCTGCGGTTTGTGTGGCTGACCGTACAAGCGCCGCGCGTTGTTTCACTCCCCCCATCACCGCAAACATAAGGCTCCAGTAAGTTTTTTCTAACGGAGCACGGCTCATGACAGTGAAAGCAAAGCGTTTCCGCATCGGGGTGGAAGGTGCCACTACCGACGGACGCGAAATCCAGCGCGAATGGCTGGAGCAGATGGCGGCCAGCTACAACCCGACGGTCTATACCGCGCTGATTAACCTTGAGCACATCAAATCCTATTCCCCGGACAGTGCCTTTAACCGCTACGGCCAAGTGACGGCTCTGGTCGCTGAAGAAATCAAGGACGGTCCGCTGGCCGGAAAAATGGCGCTGTACGCCGACGTGGAGCCGACCAGTTCCCTCGTGGAGCTGGTCAAAAAAGGCCAGAAGCTTTTCACCTCCATGGAAGTCAGCCCGAAGTTTGCCGACACCGGCAAAGCCTACCTTGTGGGCCTGGCTGCCACTGACGATCCGGCGAGCCTGGGCACTGAGATGCTGACCTTCAGCGCCAGCGCCGCGCATAACCCGCTGGCAAACCGCAAGCAGAGTCCTGAAAACCTGTTTACCGCCGCCGAAGAAACGCTGATCGAACTGGAAGAAAACCAGGACGAAAAGCCGTCCCTCTTTGCCCGCGTCACCGCCCTGTTCACCAAAAAAGAGCAGACCGATGATGCGCGTTTCTCAGACGTGCACAAGGCCGTCGAGCTGGTCGCCACCGAGCAGCAGAACCTGAGCGAGCGCACCGATAAATCCCTGTCCGACCAGGACGCGCGCATTTCTGAGCTTGAATCCTCGCTGCAGGAGCAGCAGGCCGCCTTTGCCGAGCTTCAGCAGCAGCTGAGCCGTGAAGACAGCCGTAAAGATTACCGCCAGCGCGCGCCGGGCGGTGACGCACCGGCAGGCACCCTGACCAATTGCTGATGGAGCATAAAACCCGATGAAAAAGAATACCCGCTTTGCCTTTAACGCCTACCTGCAGCAGCTGGCACGCCTGAACAACGTGGAAGTGGAAGAACTTTCCAGCAAGTTCACCGTGGACCCGTCCGTGCAGCAGACGCTGGAAGACCAGATCCAGCAGTCCGCCGCTTTTCTGACGCTGATTAACATCACGCCGGTTACGGAACAGTCCGGCCAGTTGCTTGGCCTGGGCGTTGGCTCCACCATTGCCGGAACCACCGATACCACCACCAAAGAGCGCGAACCTACCGATCCGATGCTGATGGAGGACGTGGAGTATAAATGCGAACAGACCAACTTTGACACGGTGCTGACCTACGCAAAGCTGGACCTGTGGGCGAAATTCCAGGACTTCCAGGTGCGTATCCGTAACGCCATCGTCAAGCGCCAGGCGCTGGACCGCATCATGATCGGCTTTAACGGCGTGAAGCGCGCCAAAACCTCCAACCGCGCAGAAAACCCGCTGCTGCAGGACGTGAATAAGGGCTGGCTGCAGAAAATCCGCGAAGACGCGCCGGACCACGTTATGGGCAGCACCACCCAGGACGGCACCACCACCGCAGGCGCGGTAAAGGTGGGCAAGGGCGGCGACTATGCCAACCTGGACGCCGTGGTGATGGATGCGGTTAACGAGCTGATCGACGTGGTGTATCAGGATGATGACGAGCTGGTTGTTATCTGCGGCCGCGAGTTGCTTTCCGATAAGTATTTCCCGCTGGTTAACAAAGAGCAGGAAAACAGCGAGAAAATCGCCGCCGATCTGATTATCAGCCAGAAACGCATGGGCGGCCTGCAGGCGGTGCGTGCGCCGTTCTTCCCGGCCAATGCCCTGTTGATCACCCGTCTGGATAACCTGTCCATCTACTGGCAGGAGGACACCCGCCGCCGTTCTGTTATCGACAACCCGAAACGTGACCGGATTGAGAACTTCGAATCCGTCAACGAAGCGTATGTGATTGAAGATTATCGCTGCGCGGCCCTGGTCGAAAATATCGAAATCGGTGATTTCAGCGCGCCAGCTGCGCCGGAAGGTGGGGAGTAACGCATGAGCCTGAGTCCCGCACGGCAGCACCGCCTGCGCATTCAGGCCGAACAGGCCGCCCGGGAGGGCGGCAGTGTTCGCCATGCGTCCGGCTATGACCTGATGCTGCTGCAGCTGGCAGAAGACCGCCGCCGCCTTAAGGGTATCCAGTCCACCGTGAAAAAGGCGGCAATCAAGGTGGAGCTGCTGCCGAAGTATGCCGCCTGGGCGGAGGGCGTGCTGGCTGCCGGAGGTGCGCAGCAGGATGACGTGCTGATGTACGTGATGCTGTGGCGTATTGACGCCGGTGATTATGCCGGTGCGCTCGAAATCGGGCGCCATGCGCTGCGCCATGGCTGGGTGATGCCTCTGGGCAACCGTAACGTGCAGACCGTGCTGGCAGAAGAAATGGCAGACGCGGCGCAAAGCGCTCTGCTTGCCGCTGCCGGTTTTGATGCCGATCTGCTTTTGCAGACGCTGGACCTGACCACCGATCTGGATATGCCGGACCAGTCGCGGGCGCGCCTGCATAAAGCCATCGGCGCTGTACTGAGCGAAAGCAACCCGGCGTCTGCCCTGAATCACCTTAACCATGCGCTGCAGCTTGATCCCCGCTGCGGTGTGAAAAAAGAAAAGCAGCAGCTGGAGCGCAGACTGCGCAATGACAGCCGCTAACGAACGTGCCCCGCGCACGGGCGGCACGGAATGGCGAAAGGTACTGCCACATCAAAATTCCGTCCACCGCCCACTTATTCAGGAGAAAGCCGCATGAAGTTTGTTGCGCCAGAACAGGCACAGGAACAGGCGGAGGTCATCAAAAATACGCCGTTCTGGCCTGATGTGGATCTGTCGGAATTTCGCAGTGTGATGCGCACTGACGGCACGGTGACGCAGCCGCGTTTAAAACAGGTCGTGCTGACGGCAATTTCTGAGGTTAACGCTGAGCTGTTCGACTTCCGCAACCGTCAGCAGATGCTGGGCTGGCGGACACTTGCTGAGGTTCCCGCAGAAATGCTGGACGGCAAAAGCGAGCGTATCCGGCACTACCACAACGCTGTTTTTTGCTGGGCGCGCGCCGTGCTCAATGAGCGTTATCAGGACTATGACGCCACGGCGTCAGGTGTGAAGCGAGGGGAGGAGCTGGCGGAGGCCAGCGGCGATCTGTGGCGTGATGCCCGCTGGGCTATCAGCCGGGTGCAGGATGCACCGCACTGTACGGTGGAGCTTATCTGATGAAAGTGCGTGCGCATCAGTATGACACGGTGGACGCGCTTTGCTGGCGTCATTACGGGCGTACGCAGGGTGTCACTGAGCAGGTTCTGCAGGCAAATCCGGGGCTGGCTGAGTACGGCCCATTTTTACCGCACGGGCTGCAGGTGGAGCTGCCGGACATTACGGCGTCAACCACGGCGCAGACCGTCCAGCTATGGGACTGAATTATGACGCTTGAACGAATCAGCGCCTTTATCACGTACTGCATCGCTGTTTTGCTGGCATGGCTGGGCGATCTGTCGCTTAAGGATGTTTCAACGGTTGGCGGCGTGCTGATTGGTGTGCTGATGCTGGCTATCAACTGGTACTACAAGCACAAAACCTACCAGTTGCTGCGCGACGGGCAAATCACGCGGGGGGAATATGAATCCTTCAATCGTTAAACGCTGCCTTGTCGGGGTGGTGCTGGCTATCGCCGCCACGCTGCCTGGTTTCCAGTCGCTGAATACCTCCGTCGAAGGGCTGAAGCTGATAGCCGATTTCGAGGGGTGCCGCCTGCAGCCTTATCAGTGCAGCGCGGGTGTCTGGACTGACGGGATCGGCAATACGTCCGGTGTAGTGCCCGGCAAGACCATCACGGAACGGCAGGTGGCGCAGGGGTTAATCAGCAATGTGTTGCTGACGGAAAAAAGGCTTGATGCGTGCCTGAAGGTCAGGCCCCCGCAGCATGTTTACGATGCGCTGGTAAGCATCGGCTTCAACGTGGGCGCCGGCGCAATATGCCGATCCACCATGGTGTCCTACATCAACCGCCAGCAGTGGTGGCAGGCATGCAACGAGCTGCCGCGCTGGGTTTACGTCAACGGTAAGAAAAATAAAGGGCTGGAGAACCGCCGCGCGCGGGAGCTGGCCTGGTGCCTGAAAGGTGCTGGGCTATGAGACGTGCGTTAGTAGTGGTTCTGGCGCTGACGCTCGCGGCGCTGGGCTGGCAGTCGTGGCGGCTTAACAATGCCAGCCACACCATCGAGACGCAGGGCGCGGCGCTGAAAAGCAAAGCGCAGGAACTGACGAAGAAAAACAGCCAGCTGATCGGCCTGTCTATTCTGACCGAAACCAACAGCCGGGAGCAGATGCGGCTTTATGCGGCGGCGGAGCAGACCACCGCGCTGCTGCGAAACCGTCAGCACCGGATAGAGGAACTGAAACGTGAAAATGAGGATTTGCGCCGCTGGGCTGACACTCCTTTGCCTGCTGACATTATCCGGCTGCGGGAACGTCCGGCCCTCGCCGGAGGTGCAGCTTACCGTGAGTGGCTGTCCCAGAGTGACGCAGTGCCGCCTGGAAAGGTCAGCGCCGCGCAGTAACGGCGATCTGAATGCGGTGCTGAATGAAACGGAGGCCGCCTGGGCGGCGTGTGCTGACAAAGTGGACACGATAATTGCGTGCCAGGAGCGAGACAGTGAACAAGCCGCAGTCTTTACGCAGCGCCCTGAATAAGGCGGTGCCGTATGTCCGCAGTAACCCGGACAAACTGCACCTGTTTGTGGATAACGGTTCACTGGTGGCGACCGGGGCCAGTTCCATGTCATGGGAGTACCGCTACACCCTGAACGTAGTGATCGAGGATTTCAGCGGGGACCAGAATCTGCTGATGGCTCCCGTTCTGCTCTGGCTCACGGACAATCAGCCGGATGCCATCAATAATCCTGAACTGCGCGAAAAGCTGTTCACCTTTGACGTGGATATTTTGCGCAATGATGTGTGCGATATCAGCCTGAACCTGCAGCTGACGGAGCGCGTGCTGGTCAGCACTGACGGGGGCGTATCGAGCGTTGAAGCGGTGCCGGAACCGGACGTACCGGAAGAAATGTGGACGGTGAAGCATGGGTGATCTGCAGAGGGTGGATGACTGGCTGGCGGCGTTGCTGGCGAATCTGGAGCCTGCCGCGCGCAGCCGCATGATGCGTCAGCTGGCGCAGGAATTGCGCCGCAGGCAGCAGCAGAATATCAGGTTGCAGCGAAACCCGGACGGGAGCGGATACGAGCCGCGCCGGGTAACGGCCCGCAGCAAAAAGGGCCGCATCAAGCGCCAGATGTTTGCAAAACTTCGCACCACCAAATACCTGAAAACCGCTGCCAGCGCGGATTCTGCCAGCGTGCAGTTTGACGGCTCAGTACAGCGTATTGCCCGTGTTCACCATTACGGCCTGCGTGATCGCGTCAGCCGCAAAGGGCCGGAGGTTCGCTACTCGCAGCGCCGCCTGCTGGGCGCGAATGATAAAGTAATGGAGGCCACAATGAATGCACTATTACGCTGGTTAACATAAATAAATGTTGGGCATATCAAGGTATTATTAGTCCATGAAGGGTTCCAAGATCTCACAAAGCTCAGCATCGTCGAGGACAATCCATCTGCAAAATGCAGAAAACTTAGCATCACGTCTAATCATAACTTTAATTTTTTCAATGAGATATAATTTGCGATCGTTTGGAGTATCATCCTCGTAATATTCGATGATGTTTTTGATAAGTTTTTGCGTTGTTTTTGTTATTTGTGAGCGTAGGGCGGCTGATGTTAGCCTTTTATTTATTGTATGATCGCTGTTGTACACTTTTTCAAGTAAATCGGCAGTGGTTATAGTTTTTTTATCATTAAATAGTGGTTCTACGGTTACTTTTTTAGCTTTTGCTGAAAATCCAGGTAGCAGCTTTATACGATTCCATACAACTTCGTTGCAGCAATCAAGTAGTTCATCATGCTTTGTCAGTTTTATATTATTGCACCTGCCGCAGGATAAATAGAGGTTATCCCAGTCATAAGATTTTTCGTTATCATTTTTCCTTGAGACGAAATGCTCAATGTTTATATCTAACGGATCTTTATTTTCGCAAATATAACATTTACCAAAAAAGCATTCTTGTAAGGCTTCATGTACGTCAGGACCGTCATAACGTAATTTACGAGACAATGAAACTGGCGCAGGGTATGTTCTGTTAACTCTAAACATTATTTCTCCTGAGCGTTTTCTTTTTTAAATTTGATGATTTGAAGCTTTGCAAAATCCACAAAGGCGCTGGCTTCAGTATCCATTGATTCTTCCGACGAAGCGAGCGAGTGTATTATTTTTATGGCTGTTTCAATATTATTATTATCTAAGCGTGTTAAGATATTTTCGATTTTTTCTAACTTATCGGATAATACAATTGACATTGGGTTAACGCCAAATAACTCTTGCAGGATGACATTGTTTGAATAAGACGATACATCAACAATTTGTTGATTGCTGGATAAATCATAGATAACGGCATCCGTAACAGAAGAAACCACAAAGGGTGAATGAGTCGTAACAATAAATTGAATTTTGGGGAAGGAATTGCTAAAAAAACGAAGTATCTGTTTTTGTAAGGAAACATGCAGGTGGGCATCTATCTCATCAATGAAAACAATACCTTCAATACTCTCAGGGGTCAGTTCCCACATTTCTATGCGCATAATCAAATCCGCGTATATTCTTAAAATTGAAGAATAACCGGACGAAAGCGTCTGAAACGTAAATTTATCTTTCATATCTTGATGAAGATAAAATTTTCCTTCAGTACTGTCAAACCTTAGTTTAAGTTGTGTGTCCTCAAATAGACCTTGTAGATCAGTTTCGATTTTATTAAACCAATTTTGAATTTTTGTTGCCTTTTCTTCATCGTTATCGAAAGAAATTGCGTAGCTTTGTGATGTTTTCAAACTAATCAAATAGTTCTCAAAAATGTTGTCCCCATCCTTTTCATTAGAAAAATGAGCATTCTCTTCGACTAGAGCAGAAAGTCTTGGCACAAACTGCGGGGCAGTAATTGCTGCTTCTCTAAGAGCTTTGTGGAAACGAAGGAGGGAGCGAGTGTTTACACTATCTTTTGTAGAGGTTGTTATATGGAAGTTATCTAAGACATGCAGTCTTTTTTTAATTTGTATAATTTCTTGCTCATACCATGAGTAATTACTACCATCGCGGCCTCCTTGTTTTAGATTGTATTCATAGTTGCTAAGCTGTTGCTCAAGATGCTGTTTATTATTATTGTTTGGTTGATCTAGCCCATCTTTTAAAAATTCGTAGATGGAATTTATAAAGCTGGTTTTGCCACTCCCATTACCTCCCGTAATTATAAGGTTTTTTCCATTAAGGATAAGTTCGGCCCTTTTTGCGGTATAAGGGATAGGGACTGAAATTTCGTTTATTGCTGTAAGCATATTTCCTCTTGTGTAGTAGTTGATACAAACCATTCGATGATGAATATAAACCGAATTGAAATATAGTTCATCAAAAAGTGGAGCTTATGAACGCACAACTGACCGAAATCATGCGCCTTATCACCAACCTGATCCGCACCGGCACCGTGACCGAAGTGGACCGGGAAAACTGGCTGTGCCGGGTGAAAATTGGTGAGCTTGAAACCAACTGGATTAACTGGCTGACGCTGCGGGCCGGAGGCGGCCGCACCTGGTGGTGCCCGTCGCCGGATGAACAGGTGGTGGTGCTGAGCATGGGCGGGAACCTTGAAACCGCCTTTGCGCTGCCTGCCATTTACTCCAATCAGTTTGCGCCGCCGTCGGATTCAGTGGACGGCTGCGTGACGGAATACCCGGACGGGGGCTGGTTTGAGTACGAGCCCGCCACCGGCCGCTGGCACGTCAAAGGTATCAAATCCATGGTGATCGAGGCGGCTGACAACATCACCATGAAAACCAGTGAGTTTGTGGTGGAGGCTGATAATACCCGCATTAACAGCGAAGTCGTGATTAACGGCGGCGTCACCCAGGGCGGCGGCGCTATGAGTTCTAACGGGATCGTGGTGGATAAACACGGTCACACCGGCGTTAAGTCCGGCGGCGATACGTCAGGGGGCCCGGTATGACGCTGTATACCGGTATGAGCCAGGGCAACGGCAGGGCCATTACCGATACGGACCACTTGCGTCAGTCGGTCCGGGATATTCTGCTGACCCCACAGGGAAGCCGCATTGCACGGCGGGAATACGGCTCCCTTCTGTCCGAACTGATAGACCAGCCACAAAACCCGGCGCTGCGCCTGCAGGTCATGTCTGCGGTCTATGTGGCCCTTAGCCGCTGGGAGCCCCGGCTTACGCTGGATTCCATCACCATCAACAGCAGCTTTGATGGCTCGATGGTGGTTGAGCTAACCGGGAAGCGCAATAACGGCGCGCCGGTGTCCCTTTCGGTATCAACAGGAGCAGATAATGGCAGTAATTGACCTTTCCCAGCTCCCCGCGCCGCAGATCGTTGACGTGCCGGACTTTGAATCCCTGCTGGCTGAGCGTAAGGCCGCCTTTGTGGCCCTGCATCCGGCAGATGAACAGGACGCGGTGCGGCGCACGCTTGAGCTGGAATCTGAACCTATCACCAAACAACTGCAGGAAAACACGTACCGGGAAATCCTGCTGCGCCAGCGTATTAACGAGGCGGCGCAGGCGGTCATGGTGGCTTATTCCATGGGTAATGACCTTGAGCAACTGGCGGCCAATAACAACGTGAAGCGTCTGACGGTAGTGCCAGCTGACAACGACGCGGTGCCGCCGGTTGCTGCGGTGATGGAAAACGATGAGGCATTACGCCAGCGGATTCCTGCTGCGTTTGAAGGGCTGTCCGTTGCGGGGCCAACGGGAGCTTATGAATTTCACGCCAGAAGTGCGGACGGGCGCGTGGCGGATGCCAGCGCAACCAGCCCGGCCCCGGCGGAGGTGGTGCTGACCGTACTGAGCCGGGAGGGCGACGGCACGGCAGGGGCCGATCTGCTTGCGGTGGTTGAGCAGGCGCTTAACAGTGAGAACGTGCGGCCGGTGGCGGACCGCCTTACGGTGCGCAGCGCCGAAATTATCCCGTACCGCGTTGATGCAACGATTTTCCTTTATCCCGGCCCGGAAGCTGAGCCGGTGATGGCAGAGGCTAAAGCCAGCCTGCAGAAGTACATCGCCAGCCAGACACGGCTGGGACGTGATATCCGGCGCAGCGCTATTTATGCCGCGCTGCACGTTGAGGGCGTCCAGCGCGTGGAACTGGCCTCCCCGCTGGATGATGTGGTGCTGGATAAGACGCAGGCCGCGTCCTGCACGGAATGGAGCGTAACCAACGGGGGCACGGATGAATAGCCTGCTGCCGCCCGGTTCGTCACCGCTTGAGCGCCGCCTGGCGCAGACCTGCAGCGGGATATCCGATCTGCAGGTGCCGCTGCGTGATTTATGGAATCCGGCGACGTGTCCCGTTGCTTTTCTCCCGTATCTGGCCTGGGCCTTTTCCGTTGATCGCTGGGACGAAAGCTGGACCGAAAGCGTGAAGCGCCGGGTGGTGCAAGACGCTTTCTATATCCATCAGCACAAAGGGACAACCAGCGCCGTGCGGCGCGTCGTGGAGCCGTTCGGCTTCCTGATCCGCATCATTGAGTGGTGGCAGACCGGTGAAACCCCGGGCACGTTTCGCCTGGATATCGGCGTGCAGGACCAGGGCATTACGGAAGAAACCTATCTGGAGCTGGAGCGGCTGATTAGTGATGCCAAACCGTGCAGCCGTCACCTGGTGGGTATGTCCATAAACCTGCAGACCAGCGGCGATATGTGGGTAGGTGCTGCCACGTATACCGGCGAAGAGATCACGATTTATCCGTACATCAACGAAACCATTATTTCCGGCGGCACCGCTTACGAGGGCGGCGCGGTCCATGTTATTGACACTGTGAGAGTGAACCCATGAGCGCAAAATTTTATACCCTGCTGACGGAGATCGGCGCGGCGAAACTGGCAAGCGCTACCGCGCTCGGTGTGCCGCTGAAAATTACTAAGATGGCTGTGGGCGATGGCGGCGGAGTGCTGCCGACCCCGGACGCAAAGCAAACGGCCTTGGTTAACGAAAAACGCCGGGCTGACCTCAACATGCTATACATCGATCCGCAGAACAGCAGCCAGATTATTGCTGAGCAGGTGATCCCCGAAACCGAGGGCGGTTGGTGGATTCGTGAGGTTGGTTTGTTCGACGAAACCGGCGCAATGATTGCCGTGGGCAACTGCCCGGAGAGCTACAAGCCGCAGCTGGCGGAGGGGAGCGGGCGCACGCAGACCGTGCGCATGGTGCTGATTACCAGCAGTACCGATAGCATTACCCTGAAAATTGACCCCTCAGTGGTTCTGGCAACCCGCAAGTATGTGGATGACAAGGTGCTGGAGCTAAAAGTGTATGTAGATGACCTGATGGCAAAGCATATTGCCGCTAACGATCCCCATACGCAGTATGCGCCGAAAGCCAGCCCGACATTCACTGGCACACCAAAAGCGCCGACCGCGGCGGCAGGCAATAATTCCACGCAGCTTGCCAATACGGCCTTTGTACAGGCGGCAATTGCCGCGCTTGTTGATTCCTCACCGGGGGCACTGGATACGCTGAATGAACTGGCTAAAGCGTTAGGTAACGATCCGAACTTTGCCACTACCATGACCAATGCGCTTGCCGGAAAGATGGATAAATCAGCTAGCGGCGCTGATATTGCAGACATTTCCGCATTTCTGAACAATCTTGGTCTGGGAGCAGGCTCCGCACTGCCGGTTGGTGTTCCGGTTCCATGGCCTCTTGCAGCAGCACCTGCTGGCTGGCTGAAGTGCAATGGCGCAGCTTTTACTGCTGTGCGGTATCCGAAGCTGGCGCAGGCGTATCCGGGCTTAAAACTTCCTGATTTGCGTGGGGAGTTCATCCGTGGCTGGGATGACGGGCGCGGGGTGGATACCGGGCGCGCTTTGCTTTCATCGCAAAGTCATGCATTCACTGAACACAGGCACGCGTTGAGCCTCTGGACTGGTGCTGCTTTAGGTAAGGGTGATGCGTTGGCGCAGAGATACAGTCCGCAGGCATCAAAAGGGGATGGTGGTTCTATGGATGAAAGTACAAATACTGGCGGGGCTATAGGTTTTGCAAACTTAACAAATGAGGTTGCATCTTCCTATAAAACATATGCATCAAATGAGACTCGTCCGCGCAACATTGCATTTAACTACATCGTGAGGGCCGCATAATGCCGACTGCAGTGTTAGAAAATGGCTTCGCTGTCATGGCGGGGGAAATGGTTGTGTTCAACTACGACAGCCTGACGCGAGAGTACCTCTCACAGTCAACAGAGTACCTGCCGGTGGGTGTCAGCATCCCTGCTAATTCCTGCACAGACGCCCCCCTGGCTGCAAAAAGCGGTTATGTTATCTGCAGAAACAGCGAGCTGACAGGTTGGGAATATATGGTGGATCATCGGGGTGAAACTGTATGGAATGTCAAAACAGGGGAGGCGCAGCAAATTATCGTTCCGGGTGACTATCCGTCTGATATAACGATTTACCCACCCGTCACTCCTTACGACAAGTGGAATGGTGAGCGCTGGGTGACAGATGAGGCGGTGAAATCAGCGGCAGAAATTGCCAAAGCAACAGTAACAAAAGCTGAACTTGTCAAAAGCGCCGCCGAGAAAATAGAGCCTCTGCAGGATGCCGTAGAGCTGGATATAGCAACCAACGAAGAAAAGAGCCGCTATGATGCCTGGCGAAAATACCGTGTATTGCTGACGCGTGTGGATACATCGATAGCACCGGATATTAACTGGCCAGATCCGCCCGAAGATTAATCCTGTCCCCGCACCCGCGGGGATTTTTTTACCCCTTCCATTGTGTCATTCCCCACACATAGCCCACTGCGTGCGCCGCGTGCATATCAACCAGAACATAGGCACACCCCCTGTAAACCGGAGAGACTGCCTTATGGCTCAGGATTACCACCACGGTGTGCGCGTTGTTGAAGTCAACGAGGGCACCCGATCCATTTCCACGGTGAGCACCGCCATCGTAGGCATGGTCTGCACCGGCGATGATGCCGATGCGTCCATGTTTCCCCTCAATAAGCCTGTCCTGCTGACTGACGTACTGACCGCCAGCGGCAAAGCGGGCGATTCCGGCACGCTGGCCCGCTCGCTGGATGCGATTGCCGACCAGGCAAAACCTGTGACTGTTGTCGTGCGCGTGGCGCAGGGCGAAACCGAAGAAGAAACCACCTCCAACATTATCGGCGGCGTAACGACTGAAGGGAAAAAGACGGGCGTTAAGGCCCTGCTTTCTGCTCAGTCGCAGCTCGGGGTTAAGCCGCGTATTCTCGGTGTGCCCGGGCATGATACGCAGGCGGTTGCCACTGAACTGCTCAGCGTGGCGCAGAGCCTGCGCGGGTTTGCCTACGTGTCCGCCTACGGCTGTAAAACGGTGGAGGAGACTATTGCCTACCGCGACAACTTCAGCCAGCGCGAAGGGATGCTGATCTGGCCTGACTTCATCAACTTTGACACCGTGCTGAATGCGGACGCAACGGCTTACGCCACCGCCCGAGCGCTCGGCCTGCGTGCCAAAATTGACGAGCAGACAGGCTGGCACAAAACCCTGTCCAACGTGGGCGTGAACGGCGTCACCGGCATTTCTGCAGATGTGTTCTGGGACTTGCAGGACCCGGCCACTGATGCGGGCCTGCTGAACCAGAACGACGTGACCACCCTGATCCGTAAAGACGGCTTCCGCTTCTGGGGCTCCCGCTGCCTCAGTGACGATCCGCTGTTTGCCTTTGAAAACTACACCCGCACGGCGCAGGTGCTAGCTGACACCATCGCTGAGGCGCATATGTGGGCGGTAGATAAGCCGCTTAACCCCTCGCTGGCCCGCGACATTATCGAAGGTATCCGCGCCAAAATGCGCAGTCTGGTGAGCCAGGGCTATCTCATTGGTGCGGACTGCTGGCTGGATGAATCCGTTAACGATAAAGACTCCTTGAAGGCCGGGAAGCTCACTATCGACTACGACTATACGCCGGTGCCACCGCTGGAAAACCTGATGCTGCGCCAGCGCATCACCGATCAGTACCTGATGAATTTTGCCAGCCAGGTCAGCGCATAAGGAGGCAGCATGGCTTTACCACGCAAGTTAAAACACCTGAACCTGTTCAATGACGGGAACAACTGGCAGGGGATCGTTGAGTCACTAACCCTGCCGAAATTTACGCGCAAGTTTGAGAAGTATCGTGGCGGCGGTATGCCCGGTGCGGTGGATATCGATCTGGGGCTGGATGACGGCGCGCTGGATACGGAATTTTCCATCGGTGGCACTGAGCTGCTGTTATTCAAGCAGATGGGAGCTGCAACGGTGGACGGCATTCAGCTGCGCTTCACCGGCTCCATCCAGCGTGACGACACCGGGGAAGTGCAGGCGGTGGAGCTGGTTGTGCGCGGACGCCACAAGGAACTGGATTCCGGCGAGTGGAAGACCGGCGAAAGCAATACCACCAAAGTCAGCAGCACCAACAGCTACGCGAAGCTGACCATCAACGGCGAAGTGCTCTATGAGGTGGATCTGGTCAACATGATTGAAATCGTTGGCGGCACGGACCTGATGGAAGCGCACCGTAACGCCCTGGGCCTCTGATTAACCTTAACGGCGCGGGCTTCCGCGCCAGTAACCTCTTAACAGGAAAAGAACATGAGCGATAACCTGACTGAAAAGACCGTACAGCTGGACACCCCTATCAAGCGCGGTAAAACCGAAATCACAGAGATTGTGCTGCGCAAACCACAATCCGGCGCGCTGCGTGGCACCCGCCTGCAGGCCATTATGGATATGGACGTGGGCGCAATGATGACCGTCATTCCGCGTATCTCCACGCCGACCCTGACAGCGCAGGAAATGGCAGAGCTTGACCCTGCCGATCTCACCGCACTGTCCGTTGAGGTGGTGACTTTTTTGTTGAAGAAGTCGGTGCTTGCCGGTTTACCGACAGCCTGACGGTTGACGATCTGGTGGCAGATATCGCCACCATTTTTCACTGGCCGCCGTCCGTCACTGACGTTATGCCGCTGACCGAAGTGCTGGAGTGGCGGCATAAAGCGATTCAGAGAAGCGGGGCCAGCGATGAGTGACACTAACCTGCGCCTGCAGGTGATTCTAAATGCGGTTGATAAGCTCACCCGCCCATTCCGTTCTGCGCAGGTCAGCTCAAAGGAGCTGGCTACCGCCATTCAACAGAGCCGCGCCAGGCTGAAAGAGTTAGACGCTCAGGCGGGCAAAATTGATGGCTTTCGTAAATCGAGCGAGCAGCTGGCAATCACCGGTAATAACCTCAAAGCCGCGCGCGAAGAAGCGGCCAGGCTCGCCACGCAGTTTACCAGTACAAACCGCCCGACGGCGGCGCAGGCCCGTCTGCTTGAGCAGGCGAAAAACCGCGTTTCGGAACTTCAGTCCAAATACAACGGCCTGCGGCAGTCGGTCCAGAACCAACGCCTTGCGCTGAATGAGGCCGGACTTGATATCCGTAAGCTCAGCAGCGCCCAGCGCGAGCTGCGCCAGAACGCCGACGAAACCCGGCAGGCGCTGGACCGTCAGCAGAAATCCCTTAAACGGCTCGGTGAGCAGCAGGCCAGGGTAAATGCTGTCAGGGAGCGGTATTCCCGGAGCCTTGAAGTGCGGGATCGCATCGCCGGAGCCGGGGCCACAACCTCAGCGGCAGGGCTGGCAATGGGGGCGCCGGTCGCGGCAGCAGTGAAAAGCTATGCCAGTATGGAAGACGCCATGAAAGGCGTGGCAAAGCAGGTTAACGGTCTGCGGGATGATAACGGCAACCGTACTAAGCAGTTTTATGACATGCAGGCCGCCATCAAGGCTGCCAGCGAACAGCTGCCGATGGAGAATGGCTCTATCGACTATGCCGCACTGGTAGAAGGTGGCGCGCGCATGGGCGTGACCAATCAGGACGATCCCTACGAAGACCAGAAACGTGACCTGCTGGCCTTTGCCAGTACGGCGGCCAAAGCGGCCACGGCGTTTGAACTGCCCGCCGATGAACTGGCTGAAGGGCTGGGTAAAATCGCCAGCCTTTACAAGGTGCCGACCCGCAATATCGAGCAGTTGGGCGATGCGCTGAATTACCTGGACGATAACGCTATGTCTAAGGGCGCGGACATTATTGACGTGCTGCAGCGTATGGGTGGCGTGGCTGACCGCCTGGACTTTCGTAAGGCGGCGGCGCTTGGCTCCACATTCCTGTCATTAGGTGCGGCGCCGGAAATTGCCGCCAGTGCATCAAACGCCATGGTGCGCGAGCTGTCCATTGCCACCATGCAAAGTGACCGCTTTATGGATGGCATGGATATGCTGAAGCTCAAGCCCAGAGAGCTTGAAAAGCAGATGGCGAAGGATGCCATGGGCACCATTCTGCGGGTAATGGAGAAGGTGCAGAAGCTACCGCAGGACAAGCGCCTGTCCGCCATGACGATGCTTTTCGGCAAGGAGTTTGGCGACGATGCCGCAAAGCTGGCTAACAACCTGCCGGAACTGCGCCGCCAGCTGCAGCTCACTGCAGGGAATGATGCAAAAGGCTCGATGCAGAAAGAGTCCGACATTAACAAGGATTCGCTTTCTGCGCAGTGGATGCTGGTAAAAACGGGCGCACAGAACGCCTTCAGCAGCCTGGGCGAAACGCTGCGCCAGCCGCTGATGGATATCATGGATTACGTCAAAAGCGTAACGGGTGGGCTGCGGCGCTGGATAGAAACCAACCCGGAGCTGGCAGGCACGCTGATGAAAGTTGCCGCCGCCACCGCCGCAATCACGCTGGCGCTGGGCACGCTTGCCATTGCAGTGGCAGCGGTGCTGGGGCCGATTGCCGTGATCCGGTTTGGTTTGTCCATGCTGGGCGTAAAAACGCTTCCGTCCGTATTCACTGCAGTTACGCGCACCGGCAGCGCGCTGTCCTGGCTGGCAAATGCACCGCTTTCCGTGCTACGTCGCGGGATGGCTTCAGCTGGCGGTGGCGCAAGTTTGCTGACTGCTCCGCTGAATGCGCTGCGGCGTTCCGCCGGGGTGGCGGGCAATGCACTAAAGACGTTAGCCGGTGCCCCGCTTAACCTGTTACGCGCCGGAATGACGGGTATTCGTAATGTTGTAGGTATGGTGATGAACCCCTTGGCAGCATTACGGGGCGGGTTATCCGCCGCCGGTGGCGTGCTGCGCTTCCTGGTGTCCGGCCCGCTGGCATTACTTCGCGTTGCGCTTTATGGCGTTTCTGGCCTGCTGGGCGCGCTGCTAAGCCCGATAGGGCTGGTTGTGGCTGCGCTGGCTGGTGTGGCACTGGTTGTCTGGAAATACTGGCAGCCTATCAGCGCATTTCTGGGTGGCGTGGTGGAGGGGTTTAAAGCTGCCGCAGGGCCAATCAGTGAAGCGTTTGAGCCCCTGCGCCCGGTGTTTGAGTGGATTGGCGATAAGGTCAGGGCACTCTGGGGATGGTTTGGCGACCTGCTGACGCCGGTCAAATCCACGGCTGCCGAACTGAATAACGCGGCCTCTATGGGGCGGCGGTTCGGTGAGGCCCTGGCCGAAGGCTTGAACATGGTCATGCACCCGCTGGAGTCGCTTAAAACTGGCGTGTCGTGGCTGCTTGAAAAGCTCGGCATCGTCAGCAAAGAGGCGGCAAAGGCGAAGCTGCCGGAGCAGGTGGTGAAGCAGCAGCACGCCACGGTGAACGGCGACGGGAAAGTGGTGCTGCCGCCCGGCGGCTTCCCCATGATGGGGTTTGCTGGCATGTATGACGACGGCGGCGCCATCCCGCGCGGCCAGTTTGGCGTTGTCGGTGAGAATGGCCCCGAAATCGTGAACGGCCCGGCAAACGTGACCAGCAGGCGGCGCACGGCGGCGCTGGCTTCGGTTGTGGCCGGAACCCTGGGCATGGCGGCGGCACCTGCAGAAGCTGCGCCCCTGCATCCGTTCAGCCTTCCCGCCATGGCATATCAACAGAGCCAGCCCGCGAAGACTGACCGCGCACCCGCAGTGATGCACTTTGAAACGCACGCGCCGATCACGATTTATGCGCAGCCAGGGCAGAACCCGCAGGATATTGCGTGTGAAGTTGCCCGCCAGCTCGACGAGCGCGAACGCCGCACCCGCGCGAAGGCGCGCAGCAACTACAGTGACCAGGGGGGATATGACGCATGATGATGGTGCTGGGGTTGTACGTTTTCATGCTGCGCACGGTGCCGTATCAGGAGCTGCAGTATCAGCGCAGTTGGCGGCACGCGGTTAACAGTCGCGTTAATCGCCGCCCGTCAACGCAGTTTCTTGGCCCGGACAACGACTCGCTGACGCTTTCCGGCGTGCTGCTGCCGGAAATCACCGGCGGCAGGCTGTCCCTGCTGGCGCTGGAGCAGATGGCAGAGCAGGGCAAGGCATGGCCCCTGATTGAGGGCAGCGGGACGATTTACGGCATGTTTGTGATCGAGAGCCTGAGCCAGACAAAGACGGAGTTTTTCGAAAGCGGCATGCCGCGGCGGATTGAGTTCACGCTGACGCTCAAACGGGTGGATGAATCGCTGTCTGGTATGTTTGGCAGCCTGAGTGACCAGCTCAGCAACCTGAAAGACACCGCAACGTCTGCGATAGGAGATATTCAGAATACGGTTGGAGGGCTACTGCAGTGAATTTTAGTTCTAAACTCCTGAGCCTGTACAGCAAAAGTCCGGGCTTAAGTATTGTGATCGAAGGCAAGGACGTTACAACCGTGCTGGATAACCGCCTGATGGGGGTAACGCTTACTGATAACCGGGGCTTTGAAGCGGACCAGCTTGATCTGGAACTGGACGACGCGGACGGGCAAATTGTCCTGCCGCGTCGTGGTGCGGTCATTCAGTTTGCGCTGGGGTGGGAAGGGCAGCCGCTTTTCCCTAAAGGCTCGTTTACGGTGGATGAGATTGAGCACAGCGGCGCACCTGATCGCCTCACCATTCGTGCCCGCAGTGCTGATTTCCGCGCAACCCTGAATATCCGCCGTGAAAAGTCCTGGCATCAAACAACCGTGGGGGAAGTTGTCAGGGAAATCGCGGCTCGCCACAACCTGAAAATGGCTATCGGGCAGGACCTGGCTGACCGGCCGCTGGATCACCTGGACCAGACAAATGAAAGTGACGCGAGTTTTCTGATGAAACTGGCGCGGCAGTACGGGGCTATAGCATCCGTCAAAGACGGCAACCTGCTGTTTATCCGGCAGGGCCAGGGGCGAACGGCAAGCGGTAAGCCGTTGCCGGTAGTGACCATCACCCGAAAGGACGGTGACGGGCACCGCTTTACTCTGGCAGACCGTGGCGCTTATACCGGGGTAATTGCCAGCTGGCTGCACACCCGGGAGCCAAAGAAAAAAGAAGTGACGAAAGTTAAGCGCCGCCGCCGGAAGAAAACCGCAAAACCAAAGGAGCCGGAGGCAAAGCAGGGGGACTACCTGGTGGGAACGGACGAAAACGTGCTGGTACTTAACCGGACCTATGCAAACAGGGCTAACGCTGAGCGTGCTGCAAAAATGCAGTGGGAACGACTGCAGCGCGGGGTGGCTTCATTCTCGCTGCAGCTCGCAGAAGGCCGGGCCGATCTCTATACGGAAATGCCGGTAAAGGTCAGCGGCTTTAAACAGCCAATAGATGATGCGGAATGGACCATAACCACGCTGACCCACACTATCGGCTCGGATAACGGCTTTGTTACCAGCCTTGAGCTTGAAGTGAAAATAGATTATTTAGAAATGGAATGAATTTGTTCACAAAATGGAAGTTGGTGTATCATTGTGTGATCGAAAGGGGCTGGAGCGGAGAGAACGGAAATGATGAATTGCCCGAAATGTGGATACGCGGCACATACTCGGAGCAGCTTTCGGGTATCTGAACAGACAAAGGAACGTTACTGTCAGTGCCAGAATATAAACTGCGGCACCACTTTTGTAACGCATGAAACGGTGTAGAGTAAGAGGCAGGGCGTAGTCGGACTATTTCCCTGCCTCTCCTCCCCGAA
>OGSJ01000315.1_pt1 | contig 39102 bp, 44 predicted proteins | sample 1573851 | NCBI WGS metagenome assembly OGSJ01 (sample SAMN03295846, study PRJEB24534) | human gut metagenome | isolation source: fecal sample 6 from infant 6 | host: Homo sapiens | place: USA: Pittsburgh, PA | collected 2014-07 | reverse complement strand
ATTAAATATAAATTAAGTTAATTTATTTTAAATTTTCTATTTATTTATAGTAAGTTAAGGTCAAATTAAAATATAAGAAATATATTTTTAAATTTTGCTTTTTGTTATAAAATTATAATACATTTACAACATAGGAGGAAATATATATGCAAAAGCTTCTCAGTAAAATGCGACAAGCTATAAATGATTTTAATTTAATAGAAAATGGAGATAAAATTGCAGTAGGACTGTCTGGAGGTAAGGATAGCTTAACTTTATTATATCTATTAAATTCTTATAAAAGATTTTCCCCAGAATCTTTTGATTTAATAGCTATAACGCTAAATCCAGGTGGAGTAGATAACTCTCCCTTACATAAGTTATGCGAAGAATTAGAAGTACCTTTTTATGAAGTTGAAACTAATATAAAGGAAGTAGTTTTTGATATTAGAAAAGAAAAAAATCCATGCTCTCTATGTGCAAATTTACGTAGGGGTGCCTTAAATGATAATGCAAGTAAGCTTGGTTGTAATAAAGTTGCATTAGGTCATCATAAAGATGATGCATTAGAAACTTTTTTACTTTCCATTTGTTATGAAGGCAGAATTAATTGTTTTTCTCCTAAAAGTTATATGGATAAAAACAACTTATTCCTTATTAGACCTATGGTTTATATAAAAGAAAGCTCTATTAGAAAATTTGCTCTAAATAACAAGCTACCTATTATTAAGAATCCTTGTCCTGCTGACGGAAAAACCAAAAGGCAAGATATGAAAGAACTAATCAAAGATTTAGATAGAAAAATACCATGTTTCAAAAAAAATATTTTTGGATGTTTAAACAACCCTAGCCAACTGTTTATATGGGATAAAGAAAGAATAAAACACGAATAATATTCGTGTTTTATTCTTTCTTATTTTAAATTTTTACAGTTTTGTATTGATTTTATGTGTAAAATAAGCTAAAATCACCTTGTAGTTAGAACTTTTTTATTAATTTAAAATAAATTGTTCACTTATATAAATCCTACAATATGGGTTGGATGTTTCTACCGAGTTACCGTAAATTACTCTGGGCTATAAGTGTCTGCTAAGTATATTATCTTAATTTACGAGGAGATGTTTATAATGAATTATGATGTAATTATAGTTGGTGCTGGCCCTGCAGGAATCTTTACTGCATATGAACTTAAGAAACAAAAACCACAATCTAAAATCCTTTTAATTGAAGCTGGAAAACAAATAGATAAAAGACATTGCCCTAAAGACAGGACAAATGTTTGTGTTTCTTGCAAACCTTATTGTCATATCACATCAGGATTCTCTGGCGCTGGTGCATTTTCAGATGGAAAGTTATCATTAAGTTATGAAGTTGGTGGAGATTTACCAAACCTTGTTGGAGCAAAAACTGCTCAAGAATTTATTGATTATACTGATAAAATATACCTAGACTTTGGTGCTGATACTAAAGTTGAGGGTATAGATAATAATGATGCTGTTAAAGAAATTAGAAGAAAAGCAATTCAAGGTGGACTAAAATTAGTAGATTGTCCTATTAGACATTTAGGTACAGAAAAGGCTCAAGAAATATACCTTAAAATTCAAAATCACCTATTAGAAGTTGGTGTTGAAATTAAATTTGATACATTAGTTAAAAACTTAATTATAGAAAATAACTCTGTTACTGGAGCCTTATTAACTGATTCCTTAACTAAGAAAAAGGATGAAGAAGTATTCAGTAATAAAGTTGTTGTTGCTACAGGTAGAAAAGGTGCTGACTGGTTAAAGGATATGTGTGTTGAACATAATATTAACCATTCTGCAGGTCCAGTAGATATTGGTGTTAGAGTAGAACTTAGAAATGAGGTAATGGAAAGTGTTAATAATGTTCTTTATGAATCAAAATTAATTGGACATCCTCTTCCATTTAAAGATAAGGTAAGAACCTTCTGTCAAAACCCTGGTGGTTTTGTAAGCCAAGAAAACTATGATAATAATCTTGCTATAGTTAATGGTCATTCATATAAGAATCTAAAGTCTGATAATACTAATTTAGCTATATTAAGTTCTCATAACTTTGCTGAACCTTTTAACGAGCCTATTGAATATGGTAAAAAAGTAGCTGAACTTGTTAATATGCTAGGTAATGGAAAGATATTAGTTCAAAGATATGGTGATATATTAGATGGTAAGAGAACATGGGAACATGAACTTTATGAATCAAATGTAAAACACACTCTTCCAGATGCAGAAGCAGGTGATTTAACTTCTGCAATGCCATATAGAACTATGACCAACATATTAAACTTCATTGAAGCTATGGATACAGTAGTTCCTGGGTTTGCAAGTAGAGAAACACTTCTTTACGGTCCAGAAATTAAATTCTATAGCAATAAAATAAAATTAGATACAAACTTTGAAACTAATATAAAAGGACTTCACTGTTTAGGTGACTCAAGTGGATGGACAAGAGGCCTTATGATGGCTTCTGCTATGGGAGTCATGATGGGAAGACTTCTATAAACATAAAAAACCTCTAGTAAAATTTTTTACTAGAGTTTTTTTGTTATCTATCAAAAAAATAACTTTTTACTAAAGCTACAGCTTCTCTTGTATAAAATACAGGAACTAAGTAATTTACTGTATTGCTTGAATATACTTCAATATTTTCATATCCATTTCTTTTTGCTAACATACTACTTCTGAAAGCATGAAAATCTGTTGTTATTATTTTTACGCTTACATCTTTTAAATCTTTATTACTATGCTCTTGAATTTTTTCTTTTGAAAACTTAAAGTTTTCAGATGTATTTCTTGATTTATCTTCTTTTATAATTCTATCTTTACTAACACCATTTTCTAATAAATACCCTTCCATTGCCTCTGCTTCTGACATATCTTCATCTTCACCCTGTCCACCAGAAACCACAATGTAACTCTCTTTATTATACTTATTAAGACAATCTAATGCTGTATTAAGCCTATCCCTTAAGGTTTGACTTAGCTCATTCCTATTATTTAACCCTGCACCTAGAACAATAATATAATCAGTTGTCTCTGTACTATTCTTAGGGTAACATATTATAATGCCTTCTATAATGAAAAACACAACTAGTCCAATGCATACAAAAATCTTGATTACTTTATCTATTAATTTTAATTTCTCATTATTATATATCTTTTTCTTAATAAAATGATATAGTATAAACACTATACCAGCTATTAAAAAAACTTCACTAAAGGCGATTTTCCTAAAACTCAATACATTTACCAGTATAGAATATACCGTTAATATTCCACCTATAACTATGTCTAAATTCTTTTTCATTTTATCTCCTCCCCTAATATCTTATAGAATAATAGTATCAGAGGTAATTATTTCCGTAAATGTGATTTTTGCCTTTTTAATTAATATGTAATATGTTTATCTATAACATATCAAGCAAATCTCTATGTTCTTTCTTAATATCTAAGTATATATTCATTATTTTACGTGATTTTATATCAGCCTTATTCAATATAGAATCATAATTTAGTATAACTAGATTTGTAATATCCTTATCTATTTTATTATTCTCGCTCATTTCATTAAGTATATTAACTACTGTTTCTTTATCAAAAGATTCTTTATAACTTCTTCTTCCAACTAATGCACTTAATATATCTGCTATAGATAAAATCCTTATTTCCGTAGATAGCTCATCCCCCTTAATTCCAAAAGGGTATCCACTTCCATCAATTTTCTCATGATGTAAGGTAGCTATATCTCTAATATCATCTATATTCAATCCACTTAAAATATTATATCCTATAATAGAATGTTCTTTTATTATCTCAAACTCCTCTTCATTTAGCTTACTTTCTTTCTCCAATATATTAACTGGTATAGATATCTTACCTATATCATGCAATATTCCAGATATCTTTAATTTATATAATACTTTTTCATCTAGTCCTAGCAATTTCCCAATTTCATAACTTATAGCTTCTACAATTATACTATGTTTAACTGTAACTTCACTTCTAAAATCTATAGCATAAGCTAACATTCTAGCATAATTAAATATCTCTTCTCTTTTTAACTTCTTATCCTTTAAGAAATCATATAACTCAGATTTATATGATTTATCTTTTAGCTTCCTATTAATATCATACTTATCAATTACCTCTAAAAGCAATTGTACATTTTCTAAAGTATATATATTGGTCATTTTTCTAATTTCATAGGTACTTAATTCCTTATCATTTATAACTAATATACTAAAATAATCTGCTAATCCTAACATTACGGCCTCTATAGGTACATCTATATTTTTTAACTTTATATATTTATATGTAAAATGATGCCCTAAAACCACCTTATATAGCTTACTTAATGGTGAAAAGTATTTAATAAATAATGCCCCATATATTGCATGTTCAAAGGGACTAAAAGAATCAACACTTAATAAGTCTTTTACTTCACTCACTTTATGTATTCCAATATCATGAAACATTGATATTGTACATAAATCTATTATCTCATCCTTATCATTTATACCTCTTTCTTTTAATAAATTCATCATTATATATGCTACCTGTTCTCCATGCTCTAGTAATCTATCATCTATGGAATTTATTGTTCTATGTATAATCGTTATAACATCTTTTAATAATACTTCTTTCATACCTGATATCCATTTCTTTAAGTAAAATTAATACTTACTACTATAAATTTATTAATTAATTATAAAATACTTATACATTTTTAGTAAATACTTTTCTTTCATTGACCATGAACTTCCTTTCTCAATCTCTCTAGTTCTAATGATAACCTATCTACTTCTTTTCTAAGGTGTTCTATATCAGAACAAGTCTTTGCTGTTTGCTTATTCTTTGATGTTGATTCTCCTGTTTGTGAAGTTGAACTAGATTGGTTACTTTGTGGACAAAACGGATTGGTTACATTTTTATATTTAAGATCATAATAACGTCCTGGACCACTTTGAAAATATTGTTGCTGTGCATTATATGTTTCAATAGTTTGCCCCACCAACATTAACCAATTTCCTATAGCATTTTGAACATTAAAAGGTAGGTTTCCAGACATAACCATACCTATAATTTGTCCCATCAAAGAAAAAAGCTGAGGATTTAAATCTTGAAATCCTCCTGGCATATCTGAACATCCCTGTTCATCAAAAGTTCCAGTAAAATTAAACATATTGTAAAAAAACTCTTCAAATCCATTATAATTATCTGAATTCATAATTACCTCTTTTTCATCATGCTATATTATTATCTATTAATTAAAGTTTTTTTTATAACTCCAATCTTTAATTAAGTATAACTTTTTTAAAAACTAATTAATAAATAAAACAATAATATTAGAAAACCGCACCTCTATAAATCTACGAAGTGCGGTTTTTAATAACTAATCTATTACTATATATTTACTTAATTATATAAGATTTATTACTATTATTTATTCTTATTAAAATTTTTTTATTCTATCTTTTTTAAACAACCTATTATCATATTTATATAAAAATTCTTTAGTATAATCAACATCTGAAGGACAATCTATATATTCAAGACCTCTTTTTTGTCTTGTTTCATCTCCTTTTCCTGTTATTAAAATTACACTATCTTCATCTACATCCATAATGGCTTTTTCTATAGCTTTTCCTCTGTCAGTAACTATAGAATAATTGCATCCTTGAGCTTTAATATATTTAGATATTTCATTACATATATCTACAACTGATTCTTCTCCTGGATCTTCCTCTGTAATTATTACCGTATCTGAATATTTTCCTGAAATCTCACCTAAATCTTTACGTCTATCTAGAGCCTTCTTACCTGGACATCCAAAAACAGTAATTATTTTTCTTTCTGGATACTCTGCTTTAACAGATTCAAATAGCCTTTCAAAACTCAACTTATTATGAGCATAGTCTACAATGGCTATCACCTTATTATCCTCATTGTTATAAACTTCCATTCTTCCCTTAACCTTAGCTTTTTTAAGGCCTTCATATATATACTTTTCAGGAATATCTAACGCCTCACATATTGCTATTGCTGCTAATGCATTTTCAACATTAAATAACCCTGGAATAGTTAATTGGAACTCCTTATCAAATCTCTTTGTTCTAGCTCTAAATAATATGTTATTATCTTTCTTTCTAACACCATAACCATATACATCTGCTTCTTTTTTATCTAACCCAAAAGTTATCATATTAGAACACTTCTTACTTGCTTTTAATACTTCTTCTAAATGCTCAGTGTTTAAGTTAATACAAGATATCTTACTTTGTTCAAATATCCTAAGCTTTGAATTAAAATAGTCATCAAAATCCTTATGCTCTATATCACTTACATGATCATAACCTATATTTAAAAAACATCCAACATTAAATTCTATACCTAATACTCTATTGTATTTCAACGCTTGGCTAGATACTTCCATCTCCATATATTTCATTCCACTTCTAACAGCATTATCAAAGTGCTTATGTAAATCAATTGATTCTGGTGTAGTAATATGTGACTCTATATCTATAACACCATCATATGTATCTATAGAAGATATAACGCCACTCATTGGTTCATTAATGCTTTTTAGATATTCATCAAATATATATCTTATAAAATATGTAGTGGTAGACTTTCCTTTAGTACCTGTAATCCCTACTAAGTTTAACTTTTCCCAAGCTTTATTATAAAAATAATTTGATATATACGCCATTGCTTTTCTTATATCATTAACAATTATATAAGAGCAATCATTTCCTAACTCATACTTATTTTCGCTTATATAGCAAACTGATCCACTTATTATTGCATCCTTTAAAAATTCTTCTCTAAAGTGTGCCCCTTTACAAATAAATAAAGTATTTGTTTTTATATCTTTAGAATTACATGAAACATACTCTATATGACTTTTCTTCTTATCTTCTATATTATATTCCAATACTAAATTCTGTTTTAATAAAAGCTTTAGGTATTCTTCTAAACTACATATATTACTCATAAACTACTCCTTTTCTTTATTACTTAGTTTTTTGAACACATCTCTATAGACTTACTTACTAAAATATCCATTGCATCTATATAAAAATCAGATAAATCATGTTGCTCTTTAAAGCAAGATAATTCTGTACACGCTAATATAGCTCCATCACAGCCTGCCTCTTTAAGTTCCCTTTCTATCTTTAAAAACATACCATAATTTCCTATTTTCCCTTTTTTAACTTGATTATATATTATGTCCATCACCATAGCTTGCTTGTCTTTACTAGGAATATAACTTTCAATATCTAATAACTCAAGTTCTTTTTGATATACCCCAACACTTATTGTGCCATCAGTTGCTAAAATAGCAACCTTTTTAATACTTTTCTTTCTGTTATATATATATTTAACTGTTTCTTTTATCATATTTATTATAGGTATACATACCTCACTTTGAACATTATCTATAAAATAATGTGAAGTATTACATGGAACTGCTATAACCTTACATCCAGTAGTTTCTAATAGCTTTGCATCTTCTACCAGCTTATTTAACACCTTACTCTCATCTTTATTAAGAATAGCACTAGTTCTATCTGGTATTGTAGTATCATTTAAAACAACCATTGGTATATGCTCTTGATCTTTATCTGCATTGGTTCTATCAATAACCATTCCCATAAATAATTGAGTTGCCTTAGGTCCCATTCCACCTATAACACCTAGTTTATTATAACCTGTATTTGAAGACATCTACTATTTTCCTCCAAGATACTTTCTATATTTATATACGTGCCCTAACTTTGATTTAAACAAACTCATTTTTCTCTTAAATCCATTGTCTACTTTATAATCTAGAGAGTTTGTTACTTTTCCTTCTTTTATAAGTTCTCTCATTTCATCTTTATATTGTTGAGGTTTTATATACTTAAACATTACATACTTTGGAACTACACTCCATAAGCATCTTTCTTTTGCTATTTTAAAAGGAATATCCTTATTTTCTATATAATCCTCAACTAAATATTTAACTATATTATTTCCACTACCTGTTACATAGTAATTACTTCTTCCTTGACGAACATTTATTTCAAATACTTTATACTTTCCGTCTTTCTCATCGTATTTTATATCAAAATTTGAAAATCCTACAAAGTTGATATCTTCAAGAAATTTTTTAATTTTCACTGTAACATCTTCATTATATTCGTTTATTATAACAGCATGATTCCCTATTCCATGAGGTGTATGTTCTTCTAACAAAACATGTCCTAATGCCATTAACTTAACTTTTCCATTCTTATCTGAATAGTTTGTTAAAACTCTCATATATGTGTCGTCACCATTTATAAATTCTTGTAACACCACTGAATCCGTATATCCAGCATCATATATTTGCTTTAATGTTTCTTCTAATTCTTCTCTTGTATCAAGCTTATAAACCTTTTTTTGACTTTGGAAAGGATATTCCCAATACATAACACTATTAGCAGGCTTTAAGATATATGGTGCTCCAAATGGAAGTTCAAAGTCATTTCCCATTTCCTTACGATATATAAATGTATTCGGGTAATCTATTCCATACTTATCACATATATTGTAGAACTTTTCCTTATGTATTAATGTATTCATCATTTCACTACTAACATATGGGGCTACTACATTACTTGGATAATTCCCTAAATTTTCAGCACATAGTTTTACATAACTATCTCCACATCCAATTAATATAACTGTTTTATCCTTGTGCTTATTCGCAAATTCTCTTACATGTTTAATAAAGTTTTCTTGATCATCATTTTTCTCACACACATTATAATCTATAATATCACTATTAAAACAAGGACCTATTGCATACTTTCCCCATACTGTACTTTTTATTCCATATGCTTCATGAAAAGCTCTAGCCACACTATAAACATTAATATCTCCGCCAAATAAAAGTGGCATAAATTCTATTTCCTTTTGTTTCATAATTTATCTCACCATCTTTTCTCAATAATTAAAAGTAAAAAAACTTGTACATTTTTGCTCAATACATTATAGTATTCGCTATTTTATTTGTCAAGGCAAGTAATATTGCCACTTTCCAAGGTTTTTACAACTACTATTATACATTATTTTTAGCAAAATAACTTCTTTTTTAATTATTGTCACAAAAGAATTTATTAAACATACTTTTTCATATTTAATAAACAAGGCTGTATAAGCCTAAGGTAAAGCCTTAATCTGAGACAACCTCTTGATTAGTTACTTTTTCAATTGTTCATTATATATCATTCTTGATATTTTAGATATTTTTTCAGCTGGGCCACTTACCCCTTCTGCATACGCTACTATTACATATGGCTTGTCTGTAAACACTATTCCTATATCACTAACAGCGCCACCATAATTACTCATTTTATGTACGACCTTATTGTATTGGAAATATTTATCTAATGAACCCTTTCTTATTTTTTCATATGTGACCATATTTAAGCCAACCTTATATGTACTTGCTGCTGTAAAGACCTTATTTTCATTTATTTCTATCTTGTATCCCACTTGTTAAATCATAATAAATAAATCCAAACCTGCTTATTTCAGACCCTAAATATTTTTGTATTCTCCTTAATAGGAATATTAGATTCTAATATAGATTCAGAAGTTGTACCTTCCTGTGTTTGATTATTTTGTGGCTTCTGTTCATTCTTTTTCCCCTTCCAACTTCCTTTTAGCTTCTTCCTCTGCTTTTAGTCTTTGTGCCTCAAACTCAACCTGTTTTTCTCTTTCTATAGCTTGAGTTTTTCTAGTATCTACAATCTTAAATATTCCTCCCAATAATAAAACCAATAAAAAAGTAGTACTAAATACTATTACCTTTAAGTAACCTAAAATAAAAAAGGTGGATAAACCACCTCTTCTTTTAAAATTATAACTATTGCTTTTTAAATATAGTTTCGCCTTCTTTAATAGTCTCAAGAACTTGTATATCTTTTATTTCCATAGGATCAACCTTTAGTATATTCTTATCTAATATAACTAAATCCGCTAACTTACCTTCTTTTAAGGTACCTTTAATATCTTCCTCGAAATATTGGTATGCTGCATTTTTTGTAACAGCTTTTAAGGCATCTAAGGGACTTACCCTTTCCTCTTCTCCTAATAAAACTCCATTTTTAGTTATTCTATTAACAGCACACCATATAGTTTCTAACATATTAGGCTCTATAACAGGCGAATCTTGATGAAATGTATATAGTATTCCCTTATCTTGAGCTGACTTTGCCAAACTTATTTTACTTGCTCTTTCCATTCCATAATTCTTTATATGAACATCCCCCCAGTAATAAACATGGGCTACAAAGAAAGATGGCATTATACCCAAAGCTTTTAAATCATCTAATTGGTCTTCTGCTAATAATTGAGCATGTATCATAACAGGCCTTATATTATTATTCGAATGAGTTCTTTCTTTGGCAACTTCATATTGATCTATGAATTGCTGAGAAGCAGCATCTCCATTACAATGGACTAATATCTGCATATCTTCCCTTAATGCCTTCTCTAATTTACTTTCTATTTCTTCATCCTTTTGTACTCCATATCCATAATAATCTTTTTCCTTTCCTAAGTATGGAGTTCTCATCCATGCGGTACGACCTTGTGGAGATCCATCCAAGAAAGTCTTATATCCTCCCATTTTCACATGATTATCATATCTCTGAATACAATTTGCAAACTTTTCTTTTAATAGTTCAGCATTCATTATATCTAAATATCCAATCAAATCTATTTTTAGAAGTTTAGACTGTATTAAATACTGAAATATATCTGCTAATACATCTACAACCATTCCCTCTTGAACAGTTGTAATACCATAACTGGCATATGCACATTGAGCCTTAAGCAGAGTTTCCATAAATTCTTCATTAGATACAACTGGTATAGATTGAATATAATTTATATATGCATTTTCTTCTAAATATCCAGTAACTTCTCCATCCTTCTTTTCTATAACGCCTCCTTCTGGACTTGGTGTATCCACTGTTATCCCTAAATCATTTATTCCTATAGTATTTAATACACCCATATGTCCAGACTTATGTTTAACAATAAGTGGATTATTAGGAGCTGCTTTATCTAAAACCGCCTTAGTTGGATGAGACTTTTCCTCTAAATAACTTTGATCATAGCCATTTGCTTGAATCCACATTCCAGCTGGTATATTATTCTTTTTAATAAACCTTTGTATAGCATCAACAATTTCCTCAAAACTTACTGCTTCTCCTAAATCTACTTGTGTAAAGGAACTAGCATATCCAGAAAAATGACTATGTGCATCTATGAATGATGGCATTAATGTTTTCCCTTGTAGATTAATTATCTCCACATCTTTACTTGCTTCCTTAAGTAAATCTTCTTTTTTCCCTAACTTATCTATCTTTCTTCCTTTAATTAACACTGCTTCAGTATATAATTCATCCTCAAGTGTCAATATATCTCCATTAAAATATAACTTTTCTTTATTGGACATTTTTACCCTCCCAAAATTCTCTTAATTTATATTTATTCAGCTTTAGCTTTTCACAGTATATATTTTTTAATCAGTTTTTTAGCTAGAATCTTACTATATTCTCTTCAAATAAAACACACTACTTATCTTTATTTGAAAACTTACTTGTGATACGGCTCATTGTTAATAATTCTAAATCCTCTATATACTTGCTCTAAAAGCATTACTCTAAATAACTGATGAGGAAATGTCATCTTTGAAAAACATAGCTTATAATTTGCTCTTTTAATTACATCTTCTGATAACCCTAAACTTCCTCCAATTATAAAAACTATATTTGAATTTCCTGTAACACAACAATTTGATATAAATGAAGCAAACTCTTCAGAAGTTATTTGCTTACCCTTTAAGTCCATTGCAACTACATAAGAATTATCCTTTATTTTAGATAAAATCAATCTACCTTCTTTTTCTTTTATTTGTTGCTCTTCTTTTTCTGATGCATTATCTGGTGTTTTCTCATCTGGTAATTCTATAATTTCTAACTTACAATACCTACTCAATCTCTTTGAATATTCATCAATTGCTTGTTTTAAATATTTCTCTTTTAACTTTCCCACTGCAATAATTGAAATGTTCATAAAAATATCCTCCTAAGTAATATACTAATATATTACCACAAAGGAGGATTAAAACTCATTTTATTCTACTTTATAGTTATCTACATCTATAATAGTTGGAGAATCATCTTCTACAACAACATCTTTAGATTTTATTTGTTTTTTCTTAGGTAATGTTAACAATAATAAATCATTATCAAATGATGCTTTTAATTTTGTTACATCTATTTCTTCTACATAGAAGGTTTTTATTAAATCTCCACCAGTTTGAATTATTGTCATTCTTACATTTCTACCATTTGAATATGTTTGCTTTTTCTTAATGGTTAATATAGCTTTGTTTTCCTCAAAGTCTATATTTACATCCTTTGGAGTTAATCCTGGTAAATATCCTTTTATCAAATAATATGGGCCATAATCTTTTATTGATATATCATAAGCATCCTCATTCATCAAATCATCAACCATATTATTTACAAAATCACTAGATAAAAGTTGATCAACCATTCCATTTATAAAATCATCATTTAGCAAACCATTTAATATACTTCCATAGTTAAAATTATTATTGTTATTATTCATAGGGCTATTATTAAACATAAAAGGAAACATTCCAAACATATATACCATCCCCTCATAAAGATGCTTTTATAATATATATGTATTAAATGGTTCCTTTTTTGATACAATTTTAATATCCTATCTCTTTATTTAAAAATATAACATGTATTCTTCCTTTTATACTTTGTCTTTTTATAACAGTATACTCACTACATATCCTTTCTTTACTATTGCAGTTCATGCAGTATCCTACCTTTGTACAAGGAGTATTTTTATTTAACCTTTTTGCATTAGCTGGCGCACTTACTGTTTTATTCCTTTTAATAGCATCATCTAATGTTGGAACTATCTTATTAATACCACATATGATAATTACTTTTTCTGGCCCATATAATAAAGCTGCTACTCTGTTTCCATTCCCATCAACATTATACAGTTGTCCATCTTCCGTTATGGCATTACTACTAGAAAAATATGCATCTGCAAAAAAAGCCTCTTTATAAATCTTTACTATTTCCTCTTTTGTTAATCCTTCCTTATATCTATCTAGGAATTTATATCTATCGCTTCTTAAATGATCTATTACTCCTGTTTCAAATAAAGATATAGAACCACCACAAGCTACCATTGAACCTTCTGAAACTATCTCTTTAATTTTATCTATTAACTCCTCTTCATTTTCAACCAAGTAACCATTCATATTATTTTTCTCTAATGCTTCAATTGTTCTAATTATTTTTTGTTCATTAACCCACTTTAAATTCTTATCCATATAAAAACCTCCTCAATACATCTTTAATTAAATTTTATCATACAAAAAAGGTAGATATGATACTCATATCTACCTAAATTCAACTTACTTTCCACAACACTTCTTATACTTTTTACCACTACCACATGGGCAAAGATCATTTCTACCTACTTTATTTTCATTTCTAACTGTTTTAGAATCTTTATATTCTTTCTCTATTTCATGTCTCTTCTCTACTGAGAATATTCCATCCCATTGTGGTAAGTTATATAAGTAATCAGCCTTTGCATCTAACATATTAAAATATAATTTTTCTAAGTTTATATCAAATACTAATTCAGTATTTGAATCTACAGATTCAAGATCATATGGATTGTTTAAACTATCATTTATTCCATCAACAAATCCCATTATGAACTCTTCTGTTGTATTATATTCTTTAGCAAGATTTGAAATCACAACTTTTTTCACGTTTTTATGATCTGCTAATAAATCTTTATATATTTTTGTTTCTATAGCACTATATTCATCCCAAAAAGCCTTTTCGCCCTTAGTCTTAACATATTCTACTACCATATCAGTCCAATTACTGTATAAACTCATACTATTCTCCTCTTTTCTAAATATATTTTTTATAATTCTATATAGCCACTTGGCTCTTTTCTACTTGCCATAGAAAGTATTACATCCTCACCTTGTTTTAAGCCTTTATCTTTTATTACATTTAAAACTGTTTGATAAGCTAAATCAGGATGATTATTTGTATTACTTAAATGCCCTAATATAACCTTTTTTCCAAATCCATTTTTTGCTATATTAACTATAGCTTCGCCACAGTCATCATTTGATAAGTGACCAACTTCACTTAATATTCTTCTTTTTAGTGAATATGGATATGGACCGAACTTTAGCATATTAACATCATGGTTACTTTCTAATAAAATAACCTCTGAGTCTTTTACATTACTATAAATTTCTTCTGTAAATACACCAAAGTCAGTAGCAACACTTACTTGCTTTATCCCATTACTTACTGTATAACCTACCGGCGATATAGCATCGTGTGGTATTATAAAAGACTTTATATTTAAGCTACCTATATCAACGCTTGTTCTTCTATCCATAACTTTTATGTTATGCTCTTTTACCTTGCCTATTGAACTTTCCATAGCAGCCCAAGTCTTATCATTAGCATATATAGGGACATCGTATTTCCTTGATATTATTCCTACACCTTTAATATGGTCACTATGCTCATGAGTAATGAATATTCCATCTAACTTACTAGGATCTTGCCCAATAGACTTCATTGCTTCATCAATCTTTTTTCCAGGCATACCAGCATCAATTAATATTTTTGATTCTTTATCACCTATAAAAATACTATTGCCACTGCTACCACTATATAATGAGCAAAAAATCATTTACTTTTCCCCCATCTTAATCTTCACAACTAACTCTATGTATGTCAGCTCCTAAAGATCTAAATTTTTCCTCTATATGAGGATATCCTCTATCTATATGTTCTATATTTGTAATTTCTGTTTCACCTTCAGCCATAAGCCCAGCTACAACCATAGCTGCACCTGCTCTTAAATCAGTTGCCACAACTACAGCACCTGTTAACTTCTCTACACCATCAATTAAGGCTACTCTACCTTCAACTTTTATGTTAGCACCCATCTTCTTTAGCTCATCAGTATGTTTATGTCTATTTTCATATATAGATTCATTAATCATACTTCTTCCTGGTACTGTTGATAAAAGCGAAGACATAGGTTGTTGTATGTCTGTTGGAAACCCTGGATATGGAGTTGTTTTTATATTAACGCCCTTAAGTTCTCCATCGACTGTAACTCTAACACTATCGTCACCTTCTTCAACAACTACTCCCATTTCTATAAGTTTTGCTGTTATAGATTCTAAATGCTTAGGAATTACATTTTTTATTGTAATATCCCCTCTTGTTGCTGCAGCAGAAATCATAAATGTCCCGGCCTCAATCTGATCAGGAATAACACTATACGAACATCCGCTTAGTTCTTTAACACCTCTAATTCTAATAACATCAGTTCCTGCACCCTTTATGTCTGCCCCCATAGTGTTTAAGAAGTTCGCAACATCTACTACATGTGGTTCCTTTGCAACATTTTCTAATGTTGTTACCCCTTCAGCTAATGTAGCTGCAATCATAACATTAATTGTAGCTCCAACTGAAACAACATCAAAGAAAATATTAGTCCCAACTAGCCTATCTGCTTTAACTTTTACAGCACCATGTTCTATAACAACTTCTGCACCTAATGCTTCAAACCCCTTTATATGTTGGTCTATTGGTCTAACACCTATAGGGCATCCCCCTGGTAATTCCACTCTAGCTTGCTTAAATCTTGCTAATAACGATCCAATAAAATAATAAGAAGCTCTCATTCTTCTAACATCTTCTGTGCAAGCATCAAAATTATTTACATCCGTACTATCAATTTCTAATGTATTATTATCTAACTTATTTACAGTGCATCCTAAACTTTTTAGTATACGTTCTAAACAATGTACATCTTCTATATCCGGTATATTATCAATTACACATTTTCCAGTATTCGCTATTATAGCAGCTGGTAATATTGCAACCGCTGCATTTTTTGCACCATTTATTTCAACCGATCCCCTAAGAGACTTACCTCCATTAATAACTAACTTTTCCATCAAATTCACCCTTATTCAAAGATTATATATATTAAAATTCCCAAAATTCATAATTATATCCAAAATTCTATTAAATACGCATTATAACTCTATTGTATAGAATTCTATCTTAACTATTATAACATAAAGTATAGTTATTTAAATATCTTTTTTATGGCAAATTCACCTTTTTAGTAACTATACTCCATTTAATTTGTTAAAATTTTAGTATTTTTAGTAAATTAAATAAAATCAATGCTTTTATGTTTTTTTATATTTGGTAATATGTTATAATTTATAACAAAGTTTGTATATAAAATTTTCCCGAATGTGAGGTTTGCTATGAAATATTATATTGTTGCACTATTCGATGACGAATCTTATAAGTTAATATCACCTATTCAAAAAAATCTTTCAAAAAAATTTAGGGCTAATAGAAATTCTCCTCAGCCATACATCGTTTTAGGAGCATTGGAAAATCCAACTATAGATAAGCTTAGTCCAATTTTAGAAAAGATTTTAAAACCTTATAAAAAATTTAAAGTTGAATTGTGCGATAGTGTTTGCGTAAGTGAGACTACTAAAACAGTAAATCTCAAGATTGAACATATTGGATATATAAGAAAGATTTCAAGAGTTATCAATGATACTTTAAAATTACATGGATTTAATATCTTAAATAATGATGAAGATGAACTTGCAATTTCTTTAGCCAATGTAAATTATTTTAATAAGGATAAAAAAAATAATAGTGAAGTACTATATGATTCAAATAAAAATAATAAAACCTATCCTACACTAAAGGTTGATAGATTTGAAATATGGAAAATTTCTAATAGTAGAAGGGAAACATTAATTAAAAGTTATCCTCTTAGAAATTTTTAAAATAATAAAAACTCCTATTTTTTCAAAGAATAAATAGGAGTTTTTATTATTTTTTTTAATATTTGAAAAATATTTGTTTTGTAGTCGTTTTCTGACCTTTTCTTTATTCTAAAGATTCTGTAAAATATATAAAGACGATTGCCTTGAAAATTAAGGGGGATATAAACATGCAAATTGAAGATTTGTTTAAAATACAAAAAGAAGCTAATAATAAAGTTCAAATAGATACTAACTTAAGTGGTTATAAGCTACTTGCAAGAAAACATCTTGAACTTCAAATAAAAATGAGTGAATTAGCAAATGAAACAAAATGCTATAAATATTGGATTGATGATAACTTTACTGTAAATAAAAGTACTGTATTCGATAAGTATATCTCTTGCTTCAGGCAAGTCTTATCTTTAGGAATTGATAAAGGCTATGACAGTATTAAATGTATTACTATACAACCTAGTGAATATTGTTTAAGCGATCAATTTTTAAATTTATATATAGACATAAATGACCTTCTAATATCTTCTTCTGAAGATCACTATGTTACTTTATTAGAAGACTTTTTAAGTCTTGCAATAAGTCTAGGATTCTCTGAACAAGATATTGTAGATGGTTTTAAATTATAACTTCATCATATTTTAAGCTCTCTAATTTTTAGGGAGCTTTTATTATATTCTAAATCTCTCTGGGAATACTATTTTTGAGGTGATTAAAATGATAGCTATAATTACAGCAATAATTTCTGGTATTGCTATGAGTGTTCAAGGTGTATTTAATACACGACTAGGAGAAAAAATTGGAGTTTGGGAAACAAACGTTTTTGTTCAAGGAAGTGCTCTTATACTAACCTTAATTATTACCTTTTTTATAGGTAAAGGAAGCTATAATCAAATTAAAGAAGCCAATAAATTATATTTACTAGGGGGTGCTCTTGGTGTTGTAATAACATATACAGTTATGAAAAGCATTAGTGGTTTAGGCCCTACATGTGGAATCGGTATAATACTTGTTGCTCAATTATTAGCTGCTGCATTAATTGAAGCATTTGGACTATTCGGAAGTGAAAAACTTAATTTTACATTAAAAGAACTTATAGGTATTGCAATCATGGTTGTAGGTATTATAGTATTTAAATGGAAACATTAAACAAAGGAGTTCTATAATGAATATATTTAGTAATATTAAATTTTTATCCATACTAACAGCAACCAATATAAAGGAATACTTTAATCAAAGAAATGATATTTCTAATGAAGCATTGAAAACCGATTCAGTACATTGGTATGGTCATGCTACTGCATTGATAAATTTATCAGATATCATAATACTTACTGATCCAGTTTTAAATAATACTTTAGGATTCTTTAAAAGAATTGCTAACCGCCCTAGTAGCCTTGATGATCAAAAAATAGATTATATTCTACTATCTCACGGACATATGGATCACACTAACTTCTCTTCCTTAAGAAAGTTAGATAAAAATATTACTATTATAGTTCCTAAAGGATATAGACGATTAATGAAATTATTAGGATTTAAAAATGTTATAATGCTTCGAGATACAGAAATATATGAAGATGAAAATATAAAAATTACAGCTATAAAAGCTAATCATGATGGTCGTAGATTTTATATAGGAATAGACGATGAAAGTAATTCCTATCTTATAGAAAGAAATAAAAAGAAGGTATTTTTTGCTGGAGATACAGCTTTTACTAATGATTTTGACAACTTAGAGTGTGATGTTGCTATTATGCCTGTAGGTTGTTATAAACCAGATAGATTTTCATATATGCACTGTACTCCAGAGGAAAGCTACAAAATGTTTAGCATGATGAAATGTAATGCTATGATTCCTATTCATTATAAGACCTTTAAGATATCATTAGAAGATTTCAATGAAACACATGATACACTTGTTAATTTTAATGATGAAAGAATTAAAATTCTAAATATAGGTCAAACATATAAATTTTAAGCAGTTTTTATAATAACTGCTTTTTTTAGTTGTATTAACAAAATTGCCCTAATCTTTATACTATATAAGTGAAAGAATTTATAGGAGTATTTTATGTTTTCATTTAGAAGTAAGATAGACTCTAACCTAAAGTATTACATGGAAAATAAAGTTTATAGAAAATATAGAGTTCTAATCAAATGTAAAAACTTCACAAAAGAAATTGCAAAAAAAATCTCCTCATATAGAGGAGAACTTATATATATATTAGAATATTCAAATATAGTTTGTGCTAAATTAGATAGTAGGTCTATAGAACGTATTTCAGAATATCCTGAAGTTAAATATATAAGTTTTGATGAATACTTACATTTATGTGGAATGAGTGTCTCCACTGCTAATAAAGTTTATATTTCAGAAAAAGTTTCTCTATCTGGAAAGGGTATTGGTATTGGTATTGTTGATAGTGGAATATATCCTCATCCAGACTTACTTTCTCCATCTAATAGGATATCCAGCTTTACTGACTTAATCAATAATTTCCAATATCCCTATGATGATAATGGTCACGGTACATGCACCGCTGGTATAATTGCAAGCAGTGGAATAACATCTAATAATATGTATAAGGGAATAGCGCCACGTTCTGATATATATTGCTATAAAGCTTTTGATAAGTGTGGAAAAGGATTTTCATCTACAGTTCTCTATGCAATCGAGTCATTAATAAAAACATCTAAAGAAAAAAATATAAAAATTCTATGTTTACCTTTTGAATTACAAAACCACAATATATTTATAATCAATGCTTTTAATGATACCTTTAATAAAGCAATTGAAAATAATGTTGCCCCAATTGTACCTAGTGGCAGTAGTTTAAATGAAGATTTTTCTATTATGGGAATTGCAACCTTAGATAATTGTTTAACTGTTGGTGGAATAGATACTAATAACTCATTAAAACCTTACTTATACTCATCTTCAGGTCCCTTTAAAAATCTTTCAAAACCTAATCTAAGTGCTGCATGTGTTGATATAGTATCTCTAAATTCAGATACATCCTATTTATCTGAAAAAGAGGGATTTAAAATATATCCTAAAAAATTAGATGTATCATATAAATCATTTTCTGGCACATCTATATCCACGGCCTATATTTCTGGAATATGTGCACTTTTATACGAAAAGAATCCAAACTTATCCTTTAAAGATTTGTGTTCGCTATTAAAGCTATCCTGCGAATTAGGAGAACTACCTAAAAAGCAGGTAGGAGAAGGAACTATAAATCTTTATAAGTTATTAGATTAATTAACTAGATACTTTTTAGGATCCACAGGACTACCATTTACTCTAACCTCAAAATGTAAATGTGGTCCTGTGCTTCTTCCTGTACTTCCAACCCTACCTATTAACTGACCTTTTTTAATTTCATCTCCAACCTTTACTTCAAACTTGCTTAAATGTCCATATATAGTTTCTATTCCATCTTCATGTTGTATCAATATCTTATTTCCATAGCTACCATCATACCTACATTCCTTAACTTTTCCATCAAGAGCTGAACAAACTGGATCTCCAATTTCTCCTGCTATATCCATACCACTATGTGTACTTCCCCATCTTGGTCCAAAGTTTGATGTTACATATCCACCTCTAGTTGGCATTCTTAAAAATGCTACATCTTCTTTTATTGGGCTCTTAGTCCCCTTATATACAACCTTATCTATACTATATTTTATTATATCTTGCTCTATTATTTCCTCATTTACTTTTAATCCATTTCTGTAAACTACGTTAGATACAACACTTTTGATTCCTTCCTCCCCCTCCTCTACATAGACTTCCCCTAAATACATATCATCTCTATTTACTACTTTTGTTGATACATCTATGCTATCAACTCTTTCTTCTCTACATAATATATCTACAAATACTAGATTATTAAACTTATCACTTTTTATAATATTTCTAGCTATTTCTTCTATAGGTTTCACATTTCTAATTCTTTCATTTTCCTTTTCATATCTTAAGTTAGCTTTTACATCTACAGATATAATTTTATCTCTATCTATTTTACTTTCATCTATAAATATCTCTCCTATTCTTCTTAAAACCTCCTTACCCTCTTGTTCATTTAGAACTAATCCATAATATTGATCCCCTAAATAAACTTTAGTTAGAACAGCTTCTGAATTTATAGAAGATATTATAGAATCTCTTAAATCTTTATCAGTTCCTTTTACTTCATCATATTTTACTTTCTTATATGTAATATCGTTTTTATCCTCTTTATCTATAAGAATATCATTTATACTATTCTTAACTTCATTACATTGAATTGATAACTCTTCTATTTCTCCATAACACTCTACTTCTTGATTATTAATATATAATTTATATATATTATCACTGTTCAAACCTAATAAGTTAATAATAATTAATATTATACTGCTTATTAAACAACATAATATAAATTTAGTTTGTAATCTTATATCCATACATCATCCCTTCACTTCCAAAAACACATCAATTACTTTTCCCATAATCTATTAATTTATACATTATATATCTACTTAGATAAGTTGTTATCCCTCTTCTCCTTTGTTATAATTATTAAATATGATGTTTATAAAATACTAATTTTGAAAGGAGGAATGTTAGAATGAGTACTTTTATATTGAAAAATAACACATGTACCTTTACACCTATTAGCAATGTTTTTATTGAAAAATATATGCCATTTGCTAGAGGAGAATTTGTTAAGGTTTATTTACTTCTATTAAAGTATAACTTTTCTAATGAGCCTGGAGTAAATAGTTCAATACTAGCATCTTCCTTAAACCTGTTAGAATCTGATGTAATGAACGCATTAAATTATTGGAATGACCAAGGTGTAATAAAATTTGTTCCTGTAGATAAAATGAATAACTTCAGTATAGAATTTGTACCACTAGATAATGACTTAAGTAGTACTTCACCAGATGTTAACCTATTAGATGCACTAAATAACACAGAAACTAACGATATGTTAAGAGATATAGAAAGAATACTTTGTAGACCACTTTCAACAAAAGAGATGGAAATATATTTAGGATGGCAAAAAGATTTTTCTTTTACCTCAGAACTTATCCTAATACTTATTGAATATTGTGCATCAAAAGGTAAAGTTGATTACAGGTATATAGAAAAGGTTGCTCTGGCTTGGAATGATATGGGTATAAAAACTATTGAAAAAGCCCAAAGTCATATAAAGCAGACAGAAGATAAGTGGGTTAAGATAAGACAAATACTAAATTACCTAGGCATTAACAATTCAGAAATTATGAAGCCTCAGGAAGAGCTTTTGAATAAATGGATTAATGTATATAAATTTGACATTCAATTAATAAAGAAAGCTTGTGACATTTGTTTTCAAAGACTTAATAGAGCTGACTTTAAATATATTGATGGCATACTTAGCAAATGGTTTAATGACAATATAAAAACCCTAGATGATGTTGCAATTAAAGATAAACAACATAAAAATAATTATAAAAACTCATCTACTAATTATCAAAAAAACTTAAAAGCCTCAGGTTTTAATAACTTTGAACCAAGATCATATGATTATGACTCTTTAGAAAAGAAATTGTTAGGATGGGATGTTGATGATTAACGGATATCAAGCAAAAATTATGGCCGTTTATGAAAAGATACGTGATGAAGAATCTAAAAACTTAGAACTTAGAAGAAACGAAATTCGTAATTTGTATCCTGAAATAATGGATATAGATAACTTAATTCAAAAACGTTCGCTTCAATTATCTATGGCTATACTTAAGTCTAAGGATGCAGATGAAACTATAAAAAAGTTTAGAAATGAAATTACAGATTTAAGAGTAAAAAAATGTGAAATGTTAGTATCTAAAGGATATGACCCTGACTATTTGACCTTAAAATATAGGTGTAATAAATGTCAAGATACAGGCTTTATAGGTATTAATAAGTGTTCATGCTATAAACCAAAACTAATAAAATTATATTATCAAAATTCTTTACTTGAGGATACTCTAAAAGAAAAGAACTTTGATAATTTTGATCTTAATTTATTTTCAATGCATAAGGTAAGTGATGATAAATTTTCTCCCAGAAAAAATATGGATAATATTGTATCCTATGTTACTTCTGAATATTTGCCAAACTTCAATAATTCAAATACTAATCTACTTTTTTATGGTAACCCTGGAAGCGGAAAGTCTTATTTATCTTATTGTATAGCTAAAGAGCTATTAGACCTAGGCTTTTTAGTAGTATATAAAACTTCAGAAGAACTTATAAGAGATTTAAGAGATATAAAGTTTAATAATAATGCTAAATTAGAAGAACTCTTAATTGAATGTGATTTACTTATTATTGATGATCTTGGTGCCGAATCTAAGAGTGATTTTTCAATAACAGAACTTTTTAATCTTATTAACAGAAAACTATTAAGAAATAAAAAGATGCTTATTTCAACCAACCTTTCACTTCCTAATATAACAAATATATATAGTGAAAGAATTTACTCTAGACTATTAGGTGATTTTAAACTTTTCAAGTTTTATTCAGATGACATTAGAATAAAGTTAAATTTAAAAAATAAAAGGTAATGTAAAAATCTACATTACCTTTTTTATAAACCTTTTTTTTATAAAAACAAAAAACATCAACTAATGTTGATGTTTTAATTTGGCGACTCAGAAGGGGCTCGAACCCTCGACCTCTGGCGTGACAGGCCAGCACTCTAACCAACTGAGCTACTGAGCCGCATTTATGGTGGGCACAACAGGGATCGAACCTGTGACCCCCTGCTTGTAAGGCAGGTGCTCTCCCAGCTGAGCTATGCGCCCAAATAAAAATGGTGACTCCTAGGGGAATCGAACCCCTGTTACCACCGTGAAAGGGTGGTGTCTTAACCGCTTGACCAAGGAGCCAAATTGTTATCTTATGATCCTCGCTAATGTGTTCTGCGCTGACCACATAGACTATAATACAGAAATTCATTATATGTGTCAACACATTTTTTTAAATTTCTTTTTATTTTTCTTAAACCTCGCATTATTCCGTGTCCGATAAGAGATAAATAGCTTCATTTTTCTCACTTTTTTTAATATTATTTATGGCTTTTCCATATCTAGATAATAAAATTTCTTTTTGCTTTATTTCTTTTCTAATTTTATTTATTTCTTCTTTTGCCCCTTCCATAAAACCTTGTATTTCCAGTGGTGTAATTAATATACTATAGTTGTCTCTTTTAAAATTTTGTCCTGATGCCATAACTTTTATAGGTAATGAGTTATTTATTACACAAATTAGTTCCTTTTCCCATATTCCTCTCTTATTAACTTTATATCTATCTCTTAAAACATTTAAATCATTTAATTTTTCATCCATCTCATTTTCTAAAGAGTCTTTTAAAGCTTTATAGAAAAATATTGATATTCCCCTATTTAATTTTATAGTTAGGAAATTAATGTTGTTTATTAAAAAATCATCTATCTCTCCCTCGCTAATTAACTCAACTTCATCATGCTTATAAGACTTTAATCCAGTACCTGTGGGATAATTAACTATTATCTCATCTATATTCATTCTTCTTACTTTAAATTCTCTATCCTTATCTTCAATCTCTGCAATAACTTTAACCTTCAAAATAATCACCTCTTATGGTATTATTCCTCTCTTTAATAGGTAATATTACTATGTTAAAATTTAATTATATTTTTAAAAAGGAGACATAAGTTTTATGATATATCACGATATTATTATTGTTGGTGGTGGAGCTTCTGGTTTAATGGCTGCAATAATTGCAAAAGATCTAGGAAAGGATGTTGCAATTATAGAAGCAACAGATAGAATAGGGAAAAAAATTTTAACTACTGGTAATGGTAGATGTAATATTTCTAACTCTAGAATTTCTTTTCCTTATGATACTTACCATAGTTCTAATAAAGATTTCTATATAGATTGCTTAGATCAGTTGAGTGTTGAAGAAACTAGAAACTTATTTTTATCTATAGGTCTACCTATAGTTGAATTAGAAAAAGGTAAATTATATCCAGCCTCTCTTCAGGCTTCATCTGTAGTAGATCTTTTAAGGTTATCTATAGAGGAAAAGGAAATTCCTTTATTCACAAATTGCAAAGTAAAAACTATCCACAAAAACAAAAACTTTAAATTATCCACAACTAATGATGAATATACTTTATTCACATGCAAAAAAGTTATTTTAGCTTGTGGAGGAAAATCTGCTCCAAAAACAGGTTCAGATGGTTCAGGATATAGATTAGCAAAAGACTTAGGGCATTCTGTCACAAGTACAGTACCTGGTATTGTGCAGTTAAAGTTAGATTATCCACACCTAAAAGCATTATCTGGAATTAAGTTTGATGGAAGAATCTCTATCTATGTTGATGGGAAATTAGTTAGAGAAGATATTGGTGAAGTTCTCTTTACCGATTATGGAATATCAGGGCCTCCAATATTACAACTTTCTGCTATAGCTTCTAGAGCCTTGGATAATAATCAAAATGTTGAATTAAGTGTAGATATGATGCCTAACTTATCTATTGAAGAAACTAAAGATTTTTTAGAGGGACACTTATACATGTTTAGCCATAGAACCATTTCTAATTCTTTTATTGGGATTATAAATAAAAAACTCATACCTATAATATTAAAGGATTCAGGAATAAATAATATTCATATTCCTTGCTATGACTTGGATTGGAAAGATAAAAATGAATTACTGTCTAGATTTAAGGGATGGAGATTTAAATGTATAGATACTAATGGATTCAATAATGCCCAATTAACTGTAGGTGGCATAAATACAAAAGAAGTTAATCCTAAAACATTAGAATCTAATATAACACCAGGTTTATTCTTTTGTGGAGAGGTACTAGATGTTAATGGTGATTGCGGTGGATTTAATCTTCAATGGGCATGGTCATCAGGTTATACTGTAGGGAATAGTGTTTAAACTATTCCCTTTTATGTTTGTACTATCATAGATAATATTTAATATATCCCACTTATCTTCTGATTTTAAATATTTTATTTTCATATTTACTTCATATTCTATTTCATCTTCTTGTATTGTTAATACACCTTGTATTTCCCTTAATTTATATGACTCTATCTCTTTTACACTTTCTATATTGAATTTAAAAGTCACTTCATTATCTAAAATGTATTCTTTATCTCTTATGTATATAACTTTGCCCCTTAAATCATTACATACTCTTTTTCCTGTTATAAAAGAATTCTTTATAACAAATGTTAAACATATAACTCCCACAAGCATAATTCCAAATAATAAACAATAGAACGTTACCTTATTCTTATCTAATTTATTCATCCTATCCCTCTATTAATTCATATACTTATCTATATTCATATCAATAAACTTATATTTATATAAATATTTCAATATATAAAAAAAGAGCGAATATAAAAATATCCGCTCTTTTAATTATTTATTTAATGCTTCCATTAATTCATTTAAGTTTATTCCATGTACCATAGCAGCTTCCTCAATTGTTTCAGCTTGTGCTGATGGACAACCCACGCACCCCATTCCAAAGCTCATTAAAACTTCTGCCTTACTTGAATCAGCTTTTATAACTTCACCTATTGTCATATCCTTAGTTATCATACTTATCACCTCTTTATACTTACTAGTACTTAGTATTATAAAAAAATTATATTTTATCCACTAAATAAAGTCAAGTAAAGTACTCGGAATTAAAGTTCTCCAACTCTCATAGTTTGATCTCTTTTTGGTCCTACTGATACTATTGATATTCTTGTTCCAGTAAACTCTGAAATTCTTTCAAGGTACTTCTTTGCATTTTCAGGTATTTCATCATAACTTCTTGCATCTGCTACTGAATCATCCCATCCATCAAATTCTTCATATACAGGTTCACACTTAGCTAAATCCTCTAAGCTTGCTGGGAAATAATCTATTATTTCTCCATTAAATTTATACCCTACACATACCTTTAACTTATCCAATCCTGCTAGTGTATCAATCTTAGTAACTGCCAATGAAGTTAAGCCAGATACTCTAACTGCAGACTTAACTATAACTAAGTCAAGCCAACCACATCTTCTAGATCTACCTGTAGTTACTCCATATTCATGTCCCTTTGTTCTTATCCATTCACCAGTTTCATTTTCTAATTCAGTTGGGAAAGGACCCTTACCAACTCTTGTAGTATATGCTTTTGTAATACCTACTGCATTTGTAATCATATTTGGTCCAACACCAATTCCGTTGCTTACTCCACCTGCTGTTGTATTTGAAGATGTAACATATGGATATGTTCCATGATCTATATCTAAAAGCATACCTTGAGCTCCTTCAAAAAGAACTGTTTTATCTTCTTTAATTGAATCATAAACTTTTACTGATGTATCCTTTACGAATGGTCCTATTTTCTCTGCATATTGTTTATATTGAACTAATATCTCTTCTGCATCTAAAGCTTCTCCACCAAGAACCTTTGTTATATATTCATTCTTCATTTTTATGTTTTCTCTTAGTTTTTCTTCAAATACATCTTCATGTAATAAATCACAAACTCTAATTCCACATCTCTCAAACTTATCTGTATAACAAGGACCTATTCCTTTTCCAGTAGTTCCTATATCATTCTTCCCTCTAGCCTTTTCCTTTAAAATATCTAATACTCTATGATATGGCATTATTAAGTGAGCTCTATCACTAATAATTAGCTTTTCTGGAGTTACCTTAACACCTTCTTTTTCTAAATATCCTATCTCTTCAAATAAGGCCTTAGGATCTACTACAACACCATTTCCTATTACATTTAACTTGTTGTCATATAATATACCTGAAGGTATTAAGTGAAGCTTGTATTGTCTATCTCCTACTTCTACAGTATGACCTGCATTATTTCCTCCCTGGAATCTAACGACTACATCTGCTTCTTCAGCTAGATAATCAGTCATTTTACCCTTTCCTTCATCGCCCCATTGGGCACCTAAAACAATAAACGCTGACATATACACTGCCTCCTTATGTAAAATCTACTCCTACATACTAACAAAGTGATTGTCATAGGTCAATATCCACTCGAATATTTTTTTGCAAATTAATATTATAATTCGTATAATAATAGTAGTAAACTTAGTTTCTTATTCTAGAAATTAATATATAAAAAGGGGTGCTCATATGACAATATACGAAAAAGCTTTAAAATTTCATGAAGAAAAAAGAGGTAAACTTGAAATATGTTCAAGAACTCCAATTAAAGATTCACAAGATCTTAGTTTAGCTTATACTCCAGGGGTAGCTGAACCATGTAGAGAAATATATAAAGATCCCTCTAAAGCCTATCTATATACTAGAAAGTGGAATACTGTTGCTGTAATATCTGATGGTACAGCAGTACTAGGTTTAGGTGATATTGGTCCTCTAGCTTCTTTACCTGTAATGGAAGGAAAATCAATTCTATTTAAAGAATTTGGAGATGTTGATGCATTTCCTATAGTATTAGATACAAAAGATGTTGATGAGATTGTCGATACAATAGTTAAAATTTCACCTTCATTAGGCGGAATAAATCTTGAAGACATATCTGCTCCAAGATGTTTTGAAATTGAACAACGATTAAAGGAAAAATTAGATATTCCAGTTTTTCATGATGATCAACACGGAACTGCTATAGTTGTTTTATCAGGGATTATAAATGCCCTTAAGATAGTTAATAAAAAGTTGGAAAACTTAAAAGTTGTAATTAATGGTGCTGGTTCTGCTGGTACTGCTATCTGTAAGCTCCTATTATCATCTGGAGTAAAAAATATTGTTATGTGCGATATTAATGGCATTATTCATAAGGAAGCTGACTTAAAAAATGATGCTTTAAAAGAATTAGCACAAATAACAAATCCAAATAATGAAACAGGTTCTCTTAGTACTGCAATGAAAGGTGCTGATATATTTATAGGTGTATCTGCTCCAAATATCGTTTCTAAGGAAATGGTTTCTTCAATGAATAAAGATTCTATATTGTTTGCAATGGCTAACCCTACTCCTGAAATTTTTCCTGAGGATGCTCTTGAGGCGGGAGCACTAGTTGTTGGTACAGGAAGATCAGATTATCCTAATCAAATAAATAATGTTTTGGCTTTCCCTGGTGTATTTAGAGGTGCATTAGATGTTAGAGCAAGAGAAATAAATGAAGCGATGAAGGTAGCAGCTGCCTATGCTATTGCTAATGCTATTAGTGATGATGAATTAAGACCAGATAATATTATTCCTAAAGCTTTCGACTTAAACGTACAAAATCTAGTTGCTGAAGCAGTAAAAAATGCTGCAATAAAAACTGGAGTAAATAAAATATAAAAAATGTAAAGCTGGCAATAGAGAATAGGTTTTCTCCATTGCTAACTTTTTTTATTTCATATTTATATATTTTTATATTTATTTGTTCATATATTTATTTCTTTATATATTTAGAGAATACATCTATATGCAATCATAATCCGTAAGGCATTTATAATATAATTTTAAAAAAGTTAAGACTCTCTAAACTTAAAATAAGTTTTTGTTTAAAGATAAAAAAGGGCTATATCAAAATAATAAATTATTATGATATAGCCCTACTCTTTACTTACATAGATTTAGATTTATCTGCACATTTTATCATTGCTTCAATAATAGAACTTCTAAATCCTTGTTTTTCTAACTCTACTACAGCATCTATTGTTGTTCCTGATGGTGAACATACCATATCTTTTAATTCACCAGGATGTTGTTCTGTATCTAATATCATCTTTGCTGATCCTAATACACTTTGTGCTGCCATTTTATATGCTTTTTTTCTTGGTATGCCAAGTTTTACTGCTGCATCTGCCATAGCCTCAATAAATATAAATACATATGCTGGTGAGGAACCGCATAAGGCTATAAAACCATGAAAATCTTTTTCTTCAAGTTCTACGCATTCTCCAAAACTTTTATACATATCTATCACTAACTTTAACTCTTCGTCTAAAACATTATTATTAGTACATATAGCTGACATACCTTCTCCTACAAGTGCAGGAGTGTTAGGCATTGTTCTTACAATCCTAGCTTTATCACTAATTAAAGCTTCCATATCACTTATAGTTATTCCTGCTGCTATAGTTATAATAAGTTTTTCTTGCAATAATTCTTTTCTTAGTTCACCAATAACTTTTGCATACATATTAGGCTTAACTGCAAGAAAAATTACATCTGAATTTTTTATAACATCTTCATTATTAGTTGTTACATTAACATTATATTTTTCTTGTATTAATTTTGCAGACTCTTCTGTTCTAGTAGAAACAATAATATTACTTGAATTTGAAAATCCTGAATTTATTAATCCTCCTACCATAGCTCTTCCCATATTGCCACAACCTATAAACCCAATCCTCTTCATAATACATATCTCCCAACTAAATTAGTCTTTATGAATAACATCTAAGTCACCAAACTTACTTAATGCTCCTAAGAATGCCATCTTTACAGTTCCAACCGGACCATTTCTGTGTTTAGCCACTATACATTCTGCCATATTCTTATCTTCTGTTTCCTTATTGTAATACTCATCTCTATATAAAAACATAACAAGGTCAGCATCCTGCTCTATTGAACCTGATTCTCTTAAATCTGATAACATAGGCCTATGATCAGCTCTTTGTTCAGGTGCACGAGATAGCTGTGATAACGCTATTACAGGACACTCCATTTCCTTAGCTAATGCCTTAATAGATCTTGATATTTCGGATACTTCTTGTTGTCTATTTTCTGATGATGATCCTGACATTAATTGAAGATAGTCTATTAAAATAAGATCAATACCATATTCCATCTTAAGTCTTCTACACTTAGATCTCATCTCCATAACAGTTACACCTGCTGTATCATCAATATAAATTTTAGCTTTTGAAAGAGGACCTGTAGCTCTAGCTATGTTTTCCCAGTCCTTATCATCAAGATTACCAGTTCTCAATTTAAGCATATCAACATTTGCTTCAGAACATAGTAGCTTATATGCTAATTGTTCCTTAGGCATTTCTAAAGAAAATATTACTACACTCTTTCCCTCTCTTAATGCTGCGTTTTCTGCAATATTTAAAGCAAATGTAGTTTTCCCCATAGATGGTCTAGCTGCTATAAGAACCATATCTCCCTTTTGAAATCCTGATGTTTTTGCATCTAAATCAGTAAATCCAGAAGGAACACCAGTAATTTGTCCCTTGTTATTAAAAAGTCTTTCTATTTCTAGAAAACCTCTTTCAAGAACATCACTTAATGCTTCAAAGTCACTAGTACTCCTTTTTTCAGCTATATCAAATATTTTCTTCTCTGCAAGGTCTAAAACGCCTTCTACTTCACCCTGCTTATTATAACTATCTTCTATAATTGCAGTTGATGCTTTAATTAACCTTCTTAATATAGATTTTTCTTCCACTATTTTTATGTAAGATGATAAATTAGCTGTAGTTGGGACAGAAGAACTAACTTCTGTTATATATGTTACCCCACCAGCCTTTTCTAATTGATCTGTAGATTTTAGATACTCTAGAAGAGTAACTAAATCTACAGCCATGTCATTTTTAAACATTTCAAAAATTGATTTATATATTATCTTATGTCCATCTCTATAAAAATCGTCTTCTGTTAACTTTTCTGCCACTTGAGCAATAGCACTTTTATCAATTATCATTGATCCTATTACAGATTGTTCTGCCTCAATACTTTGTGGTAGACTTCTCATAACTGGAGCGTCCATTACATAACTCTCCTCCTAACTATTAAAATACAATACTCAATAATTCTTCTATATCGCCTACTGCCCTTACTTCTATATCTTTTAATCCCTTAGGAATCTCATTTTCATTATCCTTTGGAACTAAAACCAACTTAATTTCTTTTCTTCTTGCTCCATATATTTTCTCAAATATTCCTCCTACGGGCTTCACTTTACCTCTTAAGGATATTTCACCTGTTAAAGCAATATCTTGTCTTAAAGGCTTATCTAATAGAGCACTAATTACACACATAGTTATTGCTGCACCTGCTGATGGTCCATCTATTTTACCTCCACCAACAACATTTACGTGTATATCATAATCTCTAATATCTTTATCTGTAAACTTTCTAATTACTGATGCTGCATTATACACAGAGTCTTTTGCCATTGATCCAGCCGTTTCATTAAATCTAACTGTACCTGCACCCTTTTTCTTAGCAGTAAAAACTGCTGCCTCTATTTCTAAAGTAGAACCAAGGAATCCACTTACCCCAAGGCCATATATATGTCCAACCTCATATTCCTTTTCATCCTTGTTTCTTTCAAATGGTACATATCTTCCTATAGAAATTACTTCTTCTATGTCATTAAGCGTTATTTGTATATTATCTGTACTATTCGAATTATTCCTATATAAAGCAAAACCATATGCATCAGTTAATATATTTACAGCTTTTCTGCCTTCAATAGTATATCTACTTATTAATTCTGCTACCCCATCCTCTAGAGTAACACCTAACTTATTAGACGCATTTAAAACAATTTGTTCTATATCTCTAGATGATAGAGGTTCAAAATATACTTCAGTACATCTAGATCGTAGGGCTGGATTTAATTCTCCAGGTTCTCTTGTTGTTGCGCCTATTAAAACAAAATCTGCTGGAGCACCCTTATCAAATAAATACTTTATATACTTAGGAGTATTTTCATCATCTGGATCATAATAAGACGATGAAAACTCTACTCTTTTATCTTCTAATACTTTAAGTAACTTATTTTGAAGTATATTATCTAATTCTCCTATTTCATCTATAAATAATATTCCTCCATGTGCCTCTGTTACTAATCCTGGCTTTGGTTCAGGAACTCCAACATCAGCTAAATCTCTTTTACTTCCTTGATATATAGGATCATGTACAGAACCCAACAAAGGATTTGTTATTTCCCTTGGATCCCACCTTAATGTAGTCCCATCTACCTCTACAAATTTTGATTCATCATCAAATGGAGTAAAAGATAGTCTTCTAGCCTCTTCTAATGCTATTCTAGCTGCCGTTGTCTTACCTACACCTGGAGGTCCATATAAGATTATATGCTGTGGATATGGAGATGAAAGCTTTGATATTAATGATTTAATAGCTCTATCTTGACCTACTACTTCACTAAAATTTTCGGGTCTAAGAAAACTCATTATATTCTTATTTGTTTTCTTTTCATCTAAGTGAATTAACTCTTCATACTTTTTATTAGTCTTAGAATTTTCACTTCCCTTTTGCTTTTTAATAACAGATAAACGTACTTCATCTATATACTTTTCTTGCTTATCCATTATATTTTTTTCTACTTTAGCTTCAATTTGACTCTGAACATATTTACGCGCCAACTCTTCTGAAATCCAATCAACTGTATTTTCAATAGTATTATCCACTTCATCTTCAGATGGAATAGTATCTCTACCTTTTCCATCTGAAGCTATCATTTCTAATGCATATGCTCTCTCACATACATTTGGAGAATTAACATACTTTTGCAATTTATATTTTACAGTTCTTGCTCTTACTGCTCCTTGATCTAAAACATTATTTAAAATTTCAAATAATACATTAATCTGAGCTTCCTGAGTCAAGTCACCATTTAATACTTCTTTTAAGAAGTCTACTTCCTCATGAAACTTCAATATTACTCCTCCTTATTGTTGTGGAACAATAATAACTTTCATCTTTGTTGTTACTTCTGGATATAACTTAACTTCTATAGTATAACCTCCAGCAACCTTTATTGTTTCCATTACTATTTTTTTCTTATCTACTACTACCTTGTACTGTGTTTTTATTAATTCAGCAACATCTTTACTTGTAATTGCACCAAATAACTTTCCACTTTCACCTGTCTTAGCAGTTATTTTTATTTCTTTATCTTTTAATTCTGATGCTAACTTTTGAGCTGCTTCTAGCTCAGCTAACTTTTGTTTTCTTTCATTTTCCTTTTTATTATTTAAAATATGAAGATTTGAATCTGTTGCCTCTTGAGCTAATTTCCTAGGAAATAAATAGTTTCTTGCATATCCATCTGATGTATTAATTACATCACCTTTTTTACCTAACTTCTTAACATCTTGTAATAAAATTACTTGCATGTTATTCACCCACCTTTAAATGTTTTTTTATTGATTCTTCTAGTTTTTCAATTACTTCTTCTATTGTTAATCCAGACATCTTTGTGCCTGCTATATTCATGTGACCTCCACCTCCAAGTTCTTCTAATACAACTTGAACATTTATATCACCAACTGACCTTCCACTTATATAGATATCATCATTAATCTTAGCTAGAACAAAACCAGCTAAGATTCCAGATATATTTAACATCTCATCAGCCGATTTAGCTACTATTACTGTATCAACATTATCAGGACATACTGCTATAGCAGTACTATTACTTGGATTTACCTTAGCTGATTTTATAGTTTCTGCAATTAGTAAATAATCTTCTAGGTTATCAGTAAACATCTTCTTAACTTCTATTGTATCTGCACCAATATTCCTTAAAAAAGATGCTGCTTCAAAAGTTCTTACTCCTGTTTTAAAGGAGAATCCTTTTGTATCCATATATATTCCAGCTAAAAGTCCCTCTGCCTCAGTTTGAGTAAGCTTTGGGTCTTTCAACATATATTGAATCACTTCTGTTATCATTTCTGAAGTTGAAGAAGCGTAAACTTCTATATAATTTAGCAAAGCCCCTCCTATCATATCAGGACTTCTCCTATGATGATCTATTATAACCTTTCTCTTACTTTTTTCTATAAAATCTATATTCTCAACATAACTTCTATTGTGAACATCAACTACTATAACTAAATCATTATCATCTATATATCTATTAGCATCATCTAAAGATATAAAATAATCATTATATTTAACATCTCTTTTTAATCTATCTAGAAAATAATTTATAGGTACAGTATCATTTCCTAGTATTATACTACAATCTTTTCCTAATTGTCTTATTGTAGATGCTAACGCAACAGCTGAACCAAAGCAATCCATATCAGGATTCCTATGTCCTATTATATATATCTTTTCACTTTCATATATTAATTCTTTTAATGCATGAGATATTACCCTAGCTCTAACTCTTGTTCTCTTTTCAATCTCTTTTGTATTGCCACCAATTATCTTTATATTCTCATTATCTTTAATTACTACTTGATCTCCACCTCTACCCAATGCTAATTCCTTTGCAACGGTAGCAAAATTATCATTTTCTAAAGGAGATATCCCCCCTCTACCAACACCAATACTCAAAGTAACCTCTAATTTATTACCCTTATCTATTTTTGAAATTTCTTCTAAAATAGGGAATTTATTAGATATTTCTTTTTCAACGCTTTTATCATTTACTGATAAAACATATTTATTAGTATCATACTTCTTTATCATTGCATTTAATTTATGAGCATAGGCATTTATACATCTTTCTACTTCTGCTACAACTAAGGGTCTACTATTTTCTTCAGTAGTATCTAAAGCTTCATTTAAGTTATCAACTTCTATATGAACTATACTTTCCTTTGTCTTCTCTAAATCAAAAATATTGCTTATATCATTGAAATAAATAAGATAATACTCTTCACTGTTATTATTTAGCTTTGTACTATGAACATCATATACTTTTCCATCATATTTTAATCTTTGATGTGAATCTGCTTTATTTTCTAGTACTTTATCTAAACTTAGTCCTCTTGCAACACTTAAAATATTCTTATTTAATAATTCTTCCCTTTTTGCTATATCATTAAACCTTTCATTACTCCAGGCAATATCTCCTGTATTATTGATAAGCACAATAGGAAATGGTATATTACACATGTTATCTGATATTGATTTATTTATATCATCAATAAATTTTCTTTTATCATTATCTTTTCTCCAATACATCTGTAATAAATAAAAATTATTAATTAGAAAAATTAGAAATACTGCTGCTCCTATCATCTTATAATCATAGTACCAGAACAAAATAGATATTATAATTAAAGTCATAGGCTTAAGATATCTCTTTAATATTTCAGATTTGTTCATAAGCCAATTATCCTCCTAACAAAGATATCACTTTCTATTTTTTTCAATATAATTTTTTAAATTACTTAAACATTTTCCCTCTTTTTCAACTTCATCTTCCGCTCTAATTCCTAGTTCTAATTTTTCTTTCATTATATTGTCCACTTCAGAAAATGAATATCCTAACTTTTCTGCTAATACATATAATATTATTATTGCCCCAGATATGCACTCCAAAATTGCATTTTGTGCAACATTCGATCCTTTAGTTAATAATCTAAAAAGTTCTCCTATGATACATATTAATTGAGCCTTTAAATTCTCTATTATCTTTACATTTGCCATTATGTTAAGTTCTTTATATTTCATGGAACTCACCTCTTTTATCCTTGTATATATATTTTATGTTTTTTTAAGGAGTATTTCAAGGTTAGCTCAGAGCTTTTACCATATTTTTCACTAATTCCTTCATTTAACAAAAAAGAAGCCTTAAAGCTTCTTTAATAATAATAAAACCTCTGATATTACTCAGAGGTTTCTGTTCACTATTACTCAGTTGTGAATGGTAATAATGCTATGTTTCTAGATCTCTTTATTGCATCTGTTAATTGTCTTTGGTGCTTAGCACATGTTCCAGATATTCTTCTTGGAAGAATCTTTCCTCTTTCTGTAACATACTTTCTTAACTTAGCAACATCTTTATAATCGATGCTTTCAGCCTTATCTACGCAAAAAGCACAAACTTTTCTTTTAGATCTTCTCATCTTACCGTTTGGTCTTCTAACATCTTTCATTTATGTTTCCCTCCTTACCTTGAAATTTAGAATGGCATATCTCCATCATCTACTGGAGTAATGTCATCATTGAAACTCAAGTCACCGAATGAATCGTTATTTCCTTGAGCTGAATAATTAGAATTTGAATTTCCATATCCACCATTGTTAAATGAATCTGCATTATCTCTAGCTCCGTTTCCAGAACCAATGAACTCAAAACTTTCTACAGCAACATCTGTAGTATATCTTTTAGTTCCATCTTGAGCATCATAGCTACCTGTTCTTATACTTCCAGTAACAGCTATTTGTCTACCCTTCGTAAGATATTGAGATATCGTTTCTGCTGTTTTACCAAATGCAACGCAATTAATAAAATCAGTTTCATCTTTCTTGAATTGTCTATTTACAGCCACAGTAAATCTACCTATAGCCATTCCGCTACCAGCTGCAAATCTCAATTCAGGATCTTTTGTAAGTCTTCCAATAAGAATAACCTTATTCATTACAATACCTCCTATTAAGCTTCTTCTTTAACAATAATGTGTCTGATAACTCCATCAGTAATTCTAAAAATTCTGTCTAATTCTCTTGGTAATTCAGTGTTAGCAGTAAAGTTGATTAATGTGTAGTAACCTTCGTTTACCTTAGCAATTTCGTAAGCAAGCTTTCTCTTACCCCAGAAATCTACATTTTCAACAGTTCCACCACCATTTTCAATAACACCCTTAAACTTTTCAATAGTAGCCTTTACAGCTTCTTCTTCAAAAGATGGGTTTAGTATGAATATAGTTTCGTACTTTCTCATCTATTTCACCTCCTCCCCTCGGACTAACGGCTGTACTTTGTACAGCAGGGATTACAATTTATTATTTTATCATTTATTTTTTAAAATTTCAAGTTTTTTTATTTTTCTACACTTTCTATTATTTTCTTAGCACCTTTTACGAATTTACTTCTAGATAACATTATTATTCTTCCACATCCAGTACATTTTATTTTTATATCTGCACCTAATCTTATTATTTCAAAATTATGGTTACCACAAGGATGTTGTTTTTTCATTTCTACTATATCTCCAAGATTAAATGTTTCTATCATTATTTATCCCCTTCCTTATTTACTAATTGCGTTTTTGGATATGGTATTTCTATACCTTCTTCATCTAACACCTTTTTTACTCTCTTCCTTAGTTCCCTTTCAGCTTCCCATTGCTTTAATGGTTTTGTCTTTCCTATTATTCTTATTGTGACACTTGATGCATTAAGAGAATTCACACCTAAAACTTCTATTGGCTCTACTATATTTTCATTTTCATTTTTATACTTATTACATACATTTGTTATAACATTAATAGCATTATCTATATCTTCTTCATAAGAAATATCAACATCAACAATAAATCTAATATTACCTCTAGAATGATTTGTAACTTGATTTATAGTACCATTTGGAATCAAATGAACATCTCCAGAAAAATCTCTAATAACAGTAGTCCTTATTCCTATAGTCTCCACAATTCCTGAAAAAGTTCCTATAGTAACATGATCTCCAACTCCATACTGATCTTCAAACAATATAAAAAATCCATTAATTATATCCTTAACTAGACTCTGTGCTCCAAAACCAAGTGCGAAACCACCAACACTTGCCATAGCTACTGATATACCATTAAATGCATCTGAAAGTATTAAAGCTGCCCCTATAAAATAAGTCATATATTTTAATACACTTTTTAAAACTTCACCTATAGTTTTTGCTTTTTGGTTATCCATAGAAAACCGTGCATTACTTTCAATTTGTTTTTTTACAAATTTATTAATTAATCTGTTACCTATTTTTATAGTTATATACATTAATAGAATAATGATAACTATTCTAATTCCTTTATTAACTATATTTTCAATATCACTCATATCGATAGATATACCTTTTCCTATATCTAAACTTCCATCTCCCAAACTCACCTTAAAAAGTGCTGAAAACATCTAATCAACTCCTATTTCATAAACTTAAATCCATCCTTATCCTTCATATAAATATTTTTATAATTTACTAATTTTCTTTCTATCACATTACTTAACAACTCTTCACTTTCAATTCTTGTACACATTCCACAACTTTGAGTTATTGAGGTTGGTGTTGGCATTACTCTAAACTCAATATTTTCATTAGTAAGATTCTTTTCTGCTTCCATTGCATCATGTGTATTTTTATATACTATAATATAATATTTCATATTTACCTCCACTATACTTTATCTTTTAATTAATATTATATATAAT
>OGSJ01000277.1_pt1 | contig 43462 bp, 53 predicted proteins | sample 1573851 | NCBI WGS metagenome assembly OGSJ01 (sample SAMN03295846, study PRJEB24534) | human gut metagenome | isolation source: fecal sample 6 from infant 6 | host: Homo sapiens | place: USA: Pittsburgh, PA | collected 2014-07 | reverse complement strand
AAAAGAATTGCTGGTTTATGTTAATATCTTCTGTTTAATTTTCAAAGACCATTTCTTTGTCGCCCTCAAGCGACTTCTTTATTTTATCATCACCTTCGAACTTTGTCAACACTTTTTTTAAAAAACTTTTTAAGTTGTTTTCTTTCAACTTATTGTCTTTTTTTGTTGCCCGTCCTTAGTGACAGGTATTATCTTAACACCATTTCTTTAATTTAATTTAAATTTTGCTTTAGTTTTTGAAAAACATCCAAACTAATCTTTTAAATCCTTTCATTTTCTCTGTATATCATATATTGACACACTAGGAAAAGTTTATAGATATTATATTCAATTACTATTCATTTATGGATAGTTTTGTATGTTTAACCCTTGTAAAAACCTAAATTAATAATAAATCATTTATCATAATCACCCTTTTTTCTTTAAAATATTCATATAATTACTCAACTTAAATAAAAAAATACTTTAATAATATACAAAAGAAGAGAATAACTAAATATCCTCTTCTTTTAAATAAACTTATTTATTATTTTCTAATTCGCTTAGTTTCTCATCTATAAGATTTAAAACATATTCTCTATCTTCTGGTACATTTTCAAAATCTAACTCATCAACATTTATTCTTAATATAGGAGAGACATTATAGTTTTCAAAATACTCTCTATACTCATTATTAAGCTTTTCCCAATATTCTCTTTCAACTACTTGCTCGTAATCTCTACCTCTTTTTTGAATTCTCTTCATAGCTTCATCTACTGATATTTCTAGATATACCATTAACTTTGGTGCTTTAACATGCTCTAGCATATTTTCTAAAAGCTCCTTATATAATTCAAACTCTTCAACTGTCATTTCGCCCTTTTCACATAGCATCTTAGCAAATATAACATCTCCATATATACTTCTATCCATAACTGAATTCTCTACAAGTCCAGCTTCTTTTATATGCTTGAATCTTTTATTTAAAAAGAATACTTGAAGTGGAAAAGAATATCTATTCCTATCATAATAGAATTTTTCTAATATAGGATTGTCCACCACAGGTTCCTCATAAGCTATTAACCCTCTCTCTGCTAAGATGTTCATTAAAGTACTCTTACCTACTCCAACAACTCCATCTACAACTATCATTTCCCAATTTCCTCCTCTATCTATCCTATCTAGTATCTCTCTGTAAAGATTATTTTTCGTATTTAGAGACAATATTGTTCCTCCTTAAACCTTATAAGTCATCGTTCACCTTATAAAATATTTTATGATCTCTCCATTCACCATTAATGTATAAATATTTTTCACTAATACCTAATTCATTAAATCCACAAGCCTTTAATACTCCTTGAGATCTAGAATTCTCAATTAAGGTTGAAGCCTCTAGTCTATGTAAACCCATTTCTTCAAAAGCGTAACTACATACTGTATTAAGTGCTTCTTTCATATAGCCCTTTCCTTGATGCTCCTTATCTATGGAGTATCCAACAAAGGCATTTCTTAATATTCCATAGACTATATTAGATAATTTTATTTTTCCTATTAGTTTTTCATCTTTAAATATACCTAAATCAATTGAAGTTCCATCTATAAACTGTCTAAAACTTTCTGTTAAAATTTCTTTTTGTCCTTCATAAGTATAAAAACCGCTATCTCTAGTAGGTTCATACTGTCTTAAATGCTCTTCATTTCTTATATAATAATCAAGCATTTCTTCTGTATTCTCTGGAGTTAAATTTCTAAGGGCTAATCTTTCAGTATTTAATTGAAACTGAACTAATTTAACCTTATCATTAAAGTCATTTATATTTATCCCCATAATATATTCATCTTTCTGAATACCATTATTACATACATTATCTGATAATATACCCTCAAGCATAAAACCTAAATCTAAATAAGCATTAAAGTTTTTTATATCCGAAACAAAAAGATTAATTTTATATATGTCTTTTTCAGCAAATAAAACCTTTAAAATCTTTCTTAAAGTCTCTTTCATAAGTTTATAGTTATCTTCTTTGTAAAATTTAAATTTAACATCAACTTTTTTATTTTTACTATCTAAATCCTTCAAGAAAAATCTACCTAGTATTATACCAACTTTATCTTTTACAACGTATTCCCTATCATTTCCTCTTATTGCTTCTATAAATACATTCTTATCAAAAGACATACTCTACTCTCCAATTTACATTTTTTACTTTACTAGCCTCTTCTTAGTATTTAAGTATAAGTAGAACATTAAAATGGCAGATAAAATTGCACTTGCAGGTATAATATAAAATGCCTTATCTGGTCCAACACTTTCATTTAACAATCCAATAGCCTTGTTAAGAATCATACCAACTAAACTAGCTGATGTTATTACAATACCTGTAATATATGCAACATTCTTATCAAAAACCTTACTAATAGTTAAAACTGTAGTTGGGAATGTTATTGAGAAGAATAATCCTGATACAGATATTATCACCATACCGTTTCTACCTAAAAGTAAACCTAAGATACAAAGTGCAGCTCCTATTATTAATGTTTTATATAATATATTGAAATATCCTCTTTTTTCTACTACAAATCCACCAAATAATCTTCCTATGGTGAATATAGCAAAAAATAGTGATAAATACATTCCTGCCTTTTGCTCATTTATATTATAACCGTACTTCATGTAATTTACGAACCAATTTGATATACCCTGCTCTGTAAATACATATAATCCTAAGGCAAGCATATAGGCAACTATTACCTTATTTGATAAAGCTTCTATTATAGTCATCTTATCTTTTTCTTTAACTATTTCTGTTCTAGGTATTTTAACGAATATAAAGCATATGAATACTGCTAAGTAAACTAAACCTACAAAGAAATACATAGTTCTCCAGTTAACTCCTCTTGCAGTTAATGAACCAAACAATCCTTGTCCAACTGAAGAGCCTAACCCGTAGCAAGCATGCATAACATTCATTATTACGTTTTGTGCCGTTAATGCTAATATAGGAAGAACTGTATTACATGATATTGCAACCATTGCTATACCAGCACTACTTATTACCATTCCTGTATATAACATTAAATAGTTTTTTGTAAAAGATAAAAATATAAGTGATAAAAATATCACCATCAATCCAGCTAAAAATACCTTTTTCTGTCCAAACTTTTCGCAAAGCATTCCACCTATAAATGTTAATACCATATAAGCAGCTGAAGTAGAAATAAGTAAGTTACTTATAGTATTATCGTTAACTCCAAATTCCTGTTTAAATACTGGTATGAATATACCCTTAGTATTTTCAACTATAGCTGCTAAAATCATCATTATAAATAGAAAAGCTAATGCAACATAATTTTGCTTTTTACTGTTCATTATTACTTCTCCTTATTATTTAAAATAAATAAAACTTTATTAGATCTATATTATTAAAATATACTACTTTAAACCATAAAAAACATAAAATTTAGAGTAGTTATTTATAAAAAACAAAAACATAAAAATTATACCATAAAAACATTGAATAGTGCTTAATTATGTATACTTACTCTACATAATTAAAAACTTCTTTATATTTTAAAATTAAAAGCTTTATAAATAGAAAAAGAGCTTATATCAAAATAATTTTTATTATCATATTTTGATAAAGCCCAAATTTCTCTATATTAAATATATTCTTTTATTAAATCTTTAACCACTTCTGATGCTATTATCATACCAGCTACTGGAGGTACGAAAGATACACTTCCTGGTATTTGTCTTTTAGCTGAACATTTTTTAGTTCCACCAGTACAAACACATCCTGTTTTGCAAGTAACTACATCTTCAACCTTTGGTTTTCTAGGCATTTCTTCTGAATAAACAACCTTTAATTTCTTAACCCCTCTTTTTCTTAGTTCATATCTCATAACCTTAGCTAGCGGACATACCTTTGTATTATATATATCAGCTACTTTAAACTCTGCTGGATTTAATTTGTTTCCAGTTCCCATTGAACTCATAAGTTTTATTCCTTTTTGTTCACAATAAACAGCAAGAGCTATCTTAGCTGAAACAGTATCAATGGCATCTACCACATAATCTACATCATCTGGTATTATTTCTTCTAAGTTATCTGGAGTAACAAAAACTTGTATAGTCTCCACATTACAATTTCTATTTACTGAAAGAACTCTTTCCTTCATAACCTCTACTTTGTTTTTACTTATAGTTTTATATGTAGCATGTATTTGTCTGTTTAAATTTGTTAAACAAACAGTATCATCATCAACTAAAATTAAGTTTCCTACTCCTGCTCTAGCTAAAGCTTCTACAGTAAAGCTTCCTACTCCACCAACTCCAAATACCATAACTTTGCTCTTTGCTAATTTATCTAAAGCATCTTTACCTATTAGTAATTCTGTTCTTGACAATGAATGTTGTAACATAAACTTTCTCTCCTTCTTAAGTTAATAAAATTTCCCCTATGTTAATCCTCTATAATATGTTCTAAAATAAATATCTCAAACTTATAATGTTTATTCTTATACTTAATAAACACACAAATTCATTAATATTATATACATTCTACTTAATATAAATAAAGTTTTTCATTTATATTAACATATAATTCTTTTAAAAACTTACTTCCCTCTAGAAAATTCATATAAAATTTCTTGGATTAAGCCCTAATTTAAGTAAATTCTAATCAATAATAAAAGGCTAAAGTGTGCTTTTATTATTGATTTACTTTCTAAATTTCTATGATATGATCTTTTTTTAATATATAATAACTTTATGAATTTAATTTGAGGAGGAATTTAAAATGACTTTAGGAATAATCGCCGCTATGAGCGAAGAATTAGAAATTCTTTTAAAAGACATGGAAGTAAAATCTAAAGAAACTAAGGCTAATATGACTTTCCACCAAGGTACGCTTTGGGGTCAAGAGGTTGTAGCCGTTGTATGTGGTATAGGTAAGGTTAATGCTGCCGTTTGTACTCAAATATTAATAAGTGAATACAAAGTTAATAAGGTTATAAACGTTGGTGTTGCTGGTGGTATAGGCATGGAAATATATCCTGGTGATGTTGTTATAGGTAACTCATTAGTTCAATATGATATGGACACATCTGCCTTTGGAGATCCTATAGGACAAATACCAAGATTAGATACCTTTGATTTTAAATGTTCACAAGAATTAGTTGACCTTTGCGAAGAAGCTTGTAAAGAAAATGAAGAAATAAAGAGCTTCACTGGAAGAATAGTTACTGGTGACCAATTTGTTGCTAGTGTAGAAAAGGTTAAATGGTTAGAAGAGGAATTTGGAGCTTCTGCTTGTGAAATGGAAGGTGGAAGTATAGCTCACGTTTGTTACTTAAACAATATTCCATTCCTTGTTATAAGATCAATATCTGATAATGCAAATAATGGAGCACATATGGACTTCGCTGAGTTTACAGCTATAGGAGTTAAAAACTCTACTTCAATATTAAAATCAATGATTTTAAAAATGGCTTAATATAAAAGGATATTATCCAAAATAAGTTTTATTATATTTCGGATAATATCCCTTTTTATATTTTATGAATGAATATTCCACTTCTAAGCTTAGGCTCAAACCATGTTGATTTTGGTGGCATTATTAACCCCTTATCAGAAATTTTCATTACCTCTTCTAGACTTGTTGGATAAAGAGCAAAAGCAACTTTCATATCCTCTGATACTCTTCTTTCTAATTCTTTAATCCCTCTTATACCTCCAACAAAATCTATTCTCTCATCATTTCTTACATCTTTTATTCCTAATATAGGCTCTAAAATATTATCTTGAAGTATAGAAACATCTAAATTTTTCACTAAATCAATTTTTGTTTTTTCTATTAGTGAAATTTCATTTTTCTCTTTATACTCTAATTTGAACCAATCTCCATTAATATACATCCCAAACTCACCTTTATGTTTAGGTTTTGGATTATCTTCCTTATTTAATTTAGTTATTTGAAATTTTTCTTCTAATTTCAATAAAAATTCCTCTTCACTTAATCCATTTAAATCTTTAACTACTCTGTTATAATCTATAACTGTAAGTTCTGTTTTAGGAAATAAAACTCCTAAGAAATAATTACATTCATCCTCAGGTAAGCATTCTCCCTTTTCTCTTCTTTCTAAACATACTTTTACAGCTGCTTCTGACCTATGATGCCCATCTGCTATATATATTGAATTAATTTCTTTAAACTCTTTTATTATTTCATCTATAATAGATTTATCATCTATCTTCCAAACTCTGTGCAAAACTCCATCATCAGAAATAAAATCATATAACGGCTTTTCTAAAACTATTTTTGAAACTATATTACTTATTTTTTCTGAATCTCTATAGGTTAAAAATATTGGCCCTGTTTGAGCATTACAAGCTTTTATATGTTTTATTCTATCTTCTTCTTTTTTAGCTCTAGTAAATTCATGTTTTTTTATTGTGTTATTTAAATAATCATCAACAGATAAGCATGAAACAATTCCCCTTTGGGCCTTTCCATCTAAAACTAACTCATAAACATATAAACAATCTTTTTCTTCTTTTATAAAAATATTATTTTGAATAAATCTTTCCAAATTCTCTCCCGCTTTTTTATAAACCTCTTCAGAATACTCACTAATATTTTCTGGAAAATAAGTTTCAGCTTTATCAATATTTAAAAAGGAAAACTCATTGTTTTTTACTTCCTCTTTTGCTTCATCCCTACTCAAAACATCGTATGGTAATGCAGCAACTTTTTCTACTAAGTTCTTTCTTGGTCTTAAAGCTTTAAAAGCTTTTATATTAACCACATTCCTCACTCTCCCTCTACAAATTAACCCCTATTTTAATTATTATTAGATTATATTCATATTTAAAATCAGTAATATTTAAAATAAGGCTTTTTTCTTTTTTATCTAAAGTTTAATCTTTAAATCTACAGAGTTATATATTTTAAATTTTACTTATACATCTCTTCTTTTATTATATTTATAACTTCCTCCCCTATTTTCATCTGAGCCTCTTTTGTTGAAGCTCCAATATGAGGAGTTAAACTTACTTTAGGATGATTTATTAATTCTAAATTTTTACTTGGCTCTTCTAAGAATACATCTAGTCCAATGCCCCCTAAGGTTCCATCATTTAAACTAGTTATTATTGCATCCTCATCTAGTGCTTTTCCCCTAGAAGTATTTATTATAAACACTCCCTTTTTAACCTTTTTTAATTCTTTACTTCCAATTATACTCTTAGTTCCAGAAATATTTATAGAAATAAAATCTGATTCTCTTAATAACTCATCAAACTCTACTTTTCTATAATTATTGTCTATATTCTTAATATCCATCAGATCAAAGTATATTATTTTCATACCTAAAGCTGTACATTTCTTAGCTAATTCAGATCCTATTCTTCCCATACCTATAATTCCAAGAGTTTTTCCTTCAAGCTCAACACCAACATAATCTTTCTTTTTCCAAAGACCAGCTTTCATAGTTACATTAGATTGATTTAAAAATCTTGCTAAAGAGAACATATGGGCTAATATAATCTCTGCAACTGATGAAGAACTTGCATTAGGAGTATTTCTTACTTTAATTCCATTTTGTTCAGCATATTGAACATCTATATTATCAAGTCCTACTCCACCTCTTATAATTAATTTTAAGTTTCCACCTTTAATCGCTTCATCTATTAATTCTCTTGTAATTTTTGTGGCAGACCTTATAACTATACAGTCTACTTCTTTTATTTTTTCTTTTAAATCCTCTATATCATAATGATTAGTATCAACATCAAAACCTAGCAATTCCAAATTGCTAATAGCTTTTTTATCTAATCCATCATTTAAAAGTATTCTTAACATATCAAAATAGCCCCCTTAATAAATTATTTAGTATAAAAGAAACCCACACTAATCAGTGTGGGCTTAGATTTATTCCAATTCTAAAATTTCATTTATATTACTTAATAATTCTTTTATATCTTTAACTTGGCAGTCAGCCATGTGTGCTATTCTAAATGTCTTATCCTTTAGCTTTCCATACCCATTAGATATCTGAAATCCTCTTTTCCCAAGTTCCTTATTTAAAGCCCCAATATCTATATTTTTATTATTTTTTATAGTTGTAAGAGTATTTGAATAGTACCCCTTTTCAGGATAAATTTCAAAATATTTTTCTGCCCATTCTCTAACTATTTTAGCCATTTCAATATGTCTATTGAATCTATTTTCTAGCCCTTCTGCATTTAATATATAATCTAATTGGTAATCTAAAGCATACATATGTGAAATAGAAGGAGTTGATGGATATTGATAATCCTTCTTTTTAATATATTTATATAACGCTAATAAATCTAAATATGTTCCTCTAAACTTAACTTTTTCTGCTCTTTCCCTAGCTCTTTCTGAAAATGTACATATTGCTATTCCTGGAGGAAGCCCTAAAGCTTTTTGTGAAGAAGTAATACATATATCTATATTAAGTTTATCCACCTCTATTTTACTTCCACCTGCAGAACTAACTGCATCAACACAGAATATAACATCTGGATATTTCCTTATAACTTTGCTTATTGCTTCTAAATCATTCATAACCCCTGTAGATGTTTCATTATGAGTTACTGTTATTAAATCATACTGTCCAGTTTTAAGAACTGAATCAATTAAATCTACATTAATACTTTTTCCCCAAGTAACTTCAAATTTATCCACAGGAACATTATTACTTATCCCCATTTCATACCATCTATCCCCAAAAGCCCCCACAGAAAATACAGCAGCCTTCTTTAAAGTACAACTTCTTATAGCTCCCTCCATTAATCCACTTCCTGAAGTTGTTGATAAAAGTATTTCATTATTAGTAAAAAATAATTTCCTTAAATTATCGCTTATTCTTCTTTGTAATTGAGATGCCTCTTTACTTCTATGCCCAATCATAGGAGTAGCCATTTTTTCTAATACTTCCTCTCTCACCTCCACAGGTCCTGGTATAAATAGCTTTTTATGCATGTAATCCCCTCCTTTACTTGAACAATTATTTTATTTATTAGTATATAATAAATTTTCTTCATTGGTGATACAAAAATAAATAAAAATAATTATAAATTGCCTTTTTAGAAATAAAAAAAGACCTATATCAAAAAAATATTGATTAAGGTCTTTCAAATATAAATTAAATCATATCCTGTAAAATGTTGAATTTATTCTCCATTTCCTTTTCACAAGTTCCACTATGAAACTCATTGCAATTTAAACAGCTTTTACAAGAATTCATTGAAGATACTGCTTCTCTATGCCTAGCTGAATAATCAACACAATTTTCTGCTATATCTATAAATTCTTCACTAATAGCCATACAAATTCTCCTTTCTCAGAACAATACTATATGCTTAGTATTTTCTAAGAAAGTTTTTTTATACTAAATTATTCCTCTTCATCATTCCAAAATAAAACTGACTCTGTTTCTCTACAGTATTTTACACATATACATTGTCCTAAATTTCTAGGGCAAAGTCTACAAAGACAATTTTTTTCTGTTCCATCACATCTATCATTCTTAAAATCTATACAATACTTACAATTTATACTTGTTCCAACAGCCATAACAAACCTCCTGTTTCTCTCTTACATACAGTTAAAAGTATATCACTTTTAATCTTTTCTTTAAAACAAAAAGATTCTTATAAATATTATATTTATTTAAATTGTAAGTTTAAAAGGAAGACTACTCTATTTGTTTAATTCTCATTTATCTTATAAACTATTATTAAAATTTTCTTCCTTATCAATTGTATTATTATTATCTAAAAACCCTGTAGTTTCATCAAATTCAATAAAATCACCCACACAAGGTTGAATCTCATTGCATACTTCAATACTATCTTCTACTAAATCCTTATTTAATATCTTTTCTCTATATAAAATCTCTAAAAAAACAAATAATAAAACCATAGAAATTAAAGATGCTATGTTAACCATAAGGGTCCCATTAGCATAACTTACACTTGGAATAAACATTATAATTAAATATCCTATGGCATTTACAAATACAAATCCAATTAATATACTCATAGAAATATAAATAAAATATCTAGGTATTTCAAAGAAATATGGTCTATCTAAATATTTAAAATTCATTATTTTTAAAATTAATCTTGAAAGATAAATAAGTAATACTGAAATTAACACTAAGATTATTATAAATATAAACTGTCTCCATAAAGAAAAGAAATTTTGATCTAAATCTAAATTTAATAAATTAAAAATTAATAAGACTTTCTCACCAATAAAATTTAAGAAGTTTCTTACCCAAATAAGTTTATCACTAATTAAAAGCTCACTTACTGAAAAGATTAAAATTAAACCCTCCATAAAAAATATTGGAAATATTCCTGCAAACATTCTATCCTTAACAATTAAATTCATAATAAAAATTATTGAAGTAAATAATAATCCTAATGTTATGAAATAAAGAAAACTTATAATAAGCTTATCTAAACTAAAAGAATTTCTATATGGTATATAAAAAATTAATTTTATAAATATGTTAATTAGCATAGGTATTAGAGAAACTCCATAAATTAAAATAAATTTAGAAAAGAAATATTTCTTTGTATTCTCCTCTCCCACAGCTAAATTTTCCTTTAGCTCCTTTTCCTTATCCTGAAATAAAAATCCAACACTCCAAACTAAAAATAAAAATAATAAAAATTTATCTACACTACCCATTGAAAAACATTTATTTATTATGGAAATATCTAAATTCCCTTGCCCTGCCTGAAAAAAGTATCTTATCATACTGTAATTTCCCATTAAAAAGAAATAGGTTATTCCTAAGACTATTAATCCTCTAATCCCTCTAGACTTGTATTTGTCTAGAATTAAGTTATTACTCTTCATAAAATTCTCCATTCACTAAAGTATAAATTCTCTATAAATATACTTTTATAAATATATTTTTATGATTTTTATTTCTTTAAGTAGCAAATTTTATTTAAAAACATATATTAATATAAAGAGTGATTAATTGCTTCTTCATTTTTTGACTACTCCTCTCCTTAGAAAAGGAAGAAGTGCTTAATACATTCCTTGCTTACTTTGCAAGTTTCCTCCCATCTAAAAATAAAAAAACAGGTGATTTCACCTGTTTTTTTATTTATATAAATTCTTATATTTATCTAACAAAAACTTGGAATAATATCATTAAAACTACTCCAGGTATCCCTAAAATACCTGCTATTAAAGCAGTTAATAAGTTTATTCCTATAGTTATGCCAAAATAAGCTCCAAAGTAATTAACAATCATAAGTAGTATAGCCCCAAAGACACTATTAATAACTAAACCTATTATTTTCCCTATTGATCCAAATATTAATCTTAAAATTAATATTGCAACAAGCACTCCTACAATTAGAAGAATTATATCATCTAAGGATAACGTTCCTATATCCATAAATCTACCACCTTTTTAAATTATACTTATCCTAGCATTCTTAAATATATGTTCCATACTAACTTTTATACCTCTTTTTTTAGCTTCTCTTATTAGGTATTCATATCTAGCGTTAATATCTTGCTCTTTATATATTAAAGATTCTATAAGTTTATCATCACAAGCATTTTGAAAAGCTGATCTTGCAACCTCCATTTCTAGTATGGTTTGCTCAATAGCTTTTAATATTTCCTCATCTTGATTTGAATAATCTATCTTTTTTATCAAGTAATCAGAAATTTTCTTTTTATCCATAACTAACACCTCCAACTTATTCCTTTGGAATTATTTCCAAAATGTCCAAGTTATATTCAGGTGTTATAAAGATTTAACTTTGTATTTTAACTTTTTAACTAGTTAATTCCCCTTGTGTTTATATTGTTTAATTACCATTATAAAGATTTAATACTGTATTTTAAGCTCAATTTGTATTATAAAATAATTTATATCTTATTTAGAATCACAAGGCCTAAATAATCTTTATATAACAGTTCTACCTTCTAAGGCTTTAGATAAAGTTACTTCATCTGCATACTCTAAATCTCCTCCAACTGGGATTCCTGCTGCAATTCTAGTAACCTTAACATCTAATGGCTTTAATATCTTTGAAATATACATAGCTGTAGCTTCCCCTTCAATAGTAGGGTTTGTAGCTACAATAACCTCTTTTACGTCTCCGCTCATTCTTGCTACTAATTCTCTTATTCTTATATCCTGTGGTCCTCTTCCTTGCATTGGAGAAATAGTTCCGTGTAAAACATGATATAAACCATTAAATTCTTTGACTTTTTCCATTGTCATAATATCCTTAGGTTGTTCAACCACACATATTATATCTTTTTCTCTATTAGGATTTGAACATATTGCACATGGATCTGTATCTGTAAAGTTACCACATACAGAACAATATTTAATAGTTCCTCTTGCTTTTACTAAGGCATTTGCAAATTCCTCTACCTCATCCTTTGGCAAATTTAAAATATGTAAAGTTAATCTTTGAGCTGATTTTTTTCCTATACTAGGTAATTTAGCAAACTCTTCAATTAACTTTTCTATAGCTACTGGATAAAATTCCATCCTTTTTCCTCCTATTATTTAAACTAAATTCTCTCTATTTATAAAAAACTCCGCTGAGAAGTTTCAGCAGAGTTTTCAAATTTAATAAGTATTTCTATTAGAATAATCCTGGCATTCCCATTCCACCAGTTAATTTACCCATCTTTTCTGAAGTTTCTTCAGAAGCTTTTTCTAAAGCTTGCTTAACAGCTGAGAAAACTAGATCTTCTAACATTTCAACATCATCTGGATCTACAACTTCTGGCTTTATATTAAGTGCGATTAATTCTTTCTTTCCGTTAACTTTTGCAACAACTGCACCGCCGCCAGCTGAGCCTTCGAATTCTGATGCTTCGATTTCCTCTTGCATTGATTGCATTTGTTTTTGAAGCATTTGTGCTTGCTTCATTAAATTATTCATGTTTCCCATTCCGCCTGGAAATCCACCTCTTGCCATACTTACATCCTCCTTAAAAATTAACTCCTTAATATTATATAGTATTTTTGAAAAATTTACTATAATATTAGATTATATGCTTAATCATTATTATTTGGTTACAATTTTATTCTATTCTTCAACTATTTCTAGACCATCACCCATAATACCTGAAAGTCTAGCTTCTAAATCAGCTTCCTCAGCTTTTTCCTCTTCTGTTCCTTGTTCTACACTATATACAACTCTTACAGGTTCCTTTAAAACTTCTGAAAATATATCATTTACTATTTTAGAGAAATCATGTTTTTCAAGTCTTTCTTTATTATGTCTATATTCATAAGTATATCTAAATTCAACAACACCTTTGTTACAAGAAACTTTGCTTATACCCTTTGCTAAGGCTATATAAACCATATACTTTCCTCTACTCTTAAAGGTTTCAAGTATATCTTTCCAAACCTTTCTTAAATACTCTGGTGTTAGGGTTGAATTTTCATTTACTACCTCATAATTATTTGAACTTTTAGTAGCATTCTGTTGTTTATTATTTAAAGTTTTATTATTTGAAGTCTCATTTGAAACTTGTGATTTAACCTCTTCTAAATTAGTATTAACCTGTATATTTCCACTTCTTATTGCTTGTTCTAACTTATTTATTCTTGCTAGCATAACTTCCTTAGATGTATCATACTCTATTTTGCACATTTTTATTACTGCAAGCTCTAAATAAACTCTAGCCTGTTTACTAAGTTTAGCCTCTTCATCACATTCTTGCACAATTCTTATGCATCTCATGATTTCTTCAACCTTTAACTTAGCACCTTGCACTTTAAGTTTTTCTATATTTTCCTCAGCAGTATCTAAAACTTCCTCTGGATTTGAAGTTACCTTTATCATAAGCAAGTTTCTATAATGAACTATTAAGTCCTTTATGAAAAGAGTCATATCCTTTCCTGTAAGAACTAATTCTTCTATTATTTCCATAGCACTTTCTATATCTCTTTTTATTATAGAATCTACTATTTTAAATAAATTATCATTAGTTACAAGACCTAACATAGAAACTAATTCATCATAATCTACCTTACCATCCCCTATAGAAATAGCTTGATCTAATATACTTAAAGAGTCTCTCATAGCTCCATCAGATACTCTTGCAACAAGGTCTAAGCTTTTATCATCACAGAATATACCTTGCTCAGTAACTATTTTTCTTAGTCTTCCTGTTATATCTTTTCTACTAATCCTTTTGAAGTCAAACCTTTGACATCTTGATAATATAGTTATAGGTAATTTTTGAGGATCTGTTGTAGCCAAAATAAAGACTACATTCTTTGGTGGCTCTTCTAAAGTCTTTAAAAAAGCATTAACTGCCCCAATAGAAAGCATGTGAACCTCATCCATTATGTAAACTTTAAATCTAGCTTCTTGAGGTGGGTATTGAACATCATCAATTATATCTCTTATGTTATCTACCCCATTGTTTGAAGCTGCATCAAGTTCAGTTATATCTATTGCTAATCCTTCATTTATTTTTTTACACATCTCACACTGATTACAAGGCTCTCCGTCTTTTAAATCTAGACAGTTTAACGCCTTAGCCATTACCTTAGCTGTAGAGGTTTTACCAGTTCCTCTAGTACCACAAAATAAATATGCATGAGCTGTTCTTTCATTTATTATCTGATTTTTTAATGTAGTGGTTATATGCTCTTGACCTACAACATCATTAAAGGTTTGTGGTCTCCACTCTCTATACAAAGCTTTATATGCCAAATTATTCACCTCTCTAAGCCTGTATTAACATATAATTATTATACATCAAAACAAGCCATAATACCTATCACACTTATTTTATATTTTTCTTAGTTAAACCATTATATCATGATTAATATTTTCTTTTTTAAAAATAAATATATAATTATCTTAATAATATTTTATGTTAACCTTGAAAGGAATTTTTATATGTTTTCTATAATCGTTGCCAAAAGTATTAATAATATCATTGGAGTTAATAACAAAATGCCTTGGAATATTCCATCTGATCTAAAAAGATTTAAAGAACTTACTATGGGTAAAAAAATATTAATGGGAAGAAAAACCTTTGAATCTCTTCCTTTTGTTTTACCTGGAAGAACTCATTTAGTTTTAACTAAAAGGAAAGATTTTTCTTATAATCATAAGGACGTAATTATTTATAATGATTTAAATAAGCTTATTGAAGAGTATAAAGATAGCATGGAAGAAATATTTGTAATAGGTGGTGGAAAAATATATTCTGAGCTTTTAAAATATACTTCAAAATTATATATAACTGAAGTCTTAAAGGAATATGAAGGAGATACTTATTTCCCTAAAGTAGATTATTCTAAATGGATAAAAACTTATGAAAGTTCCATTTATGAAGAAAATGGTAATAAGTTTAAGTTTTTTAACTATAAAAAGATATAATCTTCAATATATCCTTAGCTATAATTTATTTAGAGGTTATTATAATGCTTATTCCTAATGACTTAATAAAAAGTAAAAACTCCTATTTAAGTAGACATATGAAATATCTACTTAATGGAGTTTTACCTTTTTATAACTTTTTATTTAATTATTTAATATGATTCTTCTAAAGATACAACTTCTCTTTTTCTAAATACTAACCCTGCTATTAAGCCTCCAACTATAGCTGGAACAACCCAGTTAAATCCTAGGTTTGCAAGAGGTAACTTATGAACAAATTCAAATTTTATTCCTAAGCTATCAATTACAGTAAGTAAGCTTATTAAAAGAGTTGCATAAGTAGCTCCCTTTACCACTACATTATTTGGAACGAATTTTTCAAATATACTCATTACTACTAATAATATAGAAACTGGATAAATTAAGCTTAATACAGGTACTGCAATTTCTATTATTTTATCTACTCCTAAATTAGAAGATAATGCACTAAATACACATATTGCTATTACTATATATTTGTATTTTAATTTTTTGTTAGATACATCTTCAAAGTATTTAGCCGTAACAGAAGTTAATCCTACAGCCGTTGTAAGACAAGCAAGTCCTATTACTATTGCTAACATAATAGTACCTGTTGACCCTAAAATTGCATTAGTTATATTCATAAGTAATGTTGTTTGTGAAATACTGCTATCATATAAAGTTGAAGATGTAGCCCCTAAGAATGTTAATCCTCCATAAACAATAGCTAGTCCAATACATGCAATTAAGGCAGATTTTATTGTAAGCATTCTATTTTCTTTTTTATCCTTATAACCTTTACTTGCAAATGAAGCCATAACAAGTGCTACAATTCCTCCAGTTCCTAAAGCATCCATTGTTTGATATCCTTGAGTAATCCCAGTCATAAATAACTTACCTGAATTAACTTTTTCTAAGTCTCCAATAGGATTTATAATCCCCTTTATTATTAATACTGCTAATGATATAAGTAATAATGGTGTTAGAACCTTTCCGATTATATCCATAACCTTATTAGGCTTTATTGTTAGCACAAAAACTATTAAAAAGAATATTACTGAAAATACATATGGATTTACATTTCCTAAAAGTGGAGAAATACTCATTTCAAATGTTGTTGCCGCAGTCCTTGGCACTACTAATATAGGTCCTAAGCATAGCATCATTAAAATTTCTAAGGTAATACCAAACTTTTTACCTGCTCTTCCAACAACCCCTTGGAAAGATCCAGCCTTAGAAACTGCAACTATTGATAAAAATATTATTCCTACGTCTGATATTATAAATCCTAAAAAACTAATTAACCATTCACTTCCTGATGTTAATCCTATGTATGGAGGAAATATTAGGTTTCCAGCCCCAAAGAATATAGAGAATAAGGCGAATCCTATTACTAGTATATCTTTCTTTTTGTTCATTTTTTACAACCCCAATCTAATTAATTTATATTTTTCATATAAAAAAGCCACATAGTGTAAAACTATGTGGCCTTAGTGCCTTAAATAAAAAGCCACATAGTGTTTATCTATGTGGCTCTACATGCATTTTAAACTTAGCCATCATAGATACAAAACCTAGTTTGCATCTATGAATCTTATATATATCATAAACGCAAACTTAACTATAATAGCTAAAGTAAAAGGTATTTAATTTTGAAGCTCTAGTTAAGTTTAAATTTTTCATACTATCATACTCTCCAAATTTCAATTTATTATCTTAATAGAATTTTAATTGTTAAACCATAAAAAGTCAATAGGAATTAATGATATAATATTAAAAAAACTTTGAAAAACCTATGAATAACATAAAATAGCTTTTAAATATTAACTTATTTATGGCAATTTAATATTATTAGTTTAGCATCCCGCATAGTAAACTAATATTTTATCTACTAAGTTAGATACTTCCCTATTGCTTTCTATAAAAATCTTTGCATTACTTTTTATAATTTCTTCATCATGAGAATTTTTCATAGCCTCTAAAGAAGTTTTAGCCTTATTTAAATAATTTATTATATCATCATTATATGAAGCAAACGCTTCAGGAACACTTACCCCTTTTAAGTCTTCTATTAAACATTTAAAAAAATTATTTGATATTTCTAACTGCTTAATCATAGTATCATTTAATTTACCAGTTTCAGATATTTTTCTCATATTTTTTATAGATCCATCTACACTCATATTAACAATAGTTGATGAAATTTTTTCTATATACTCTTCTTCATCTTTATGTTTCTCTTCTTCCATACTCTTTTCTCTAGGAATATTGGTTATATTTTTTTCACTGCTTGTATTACATCCAAGAAAGAAAAGCGATAAAGTTACCCATAGTATTCCTACCAAAAGTTTTCTTCCCATAGCTTCCTCCGTAAAATTACATTTTTGTCATAAGCATACGTACATAATTATAACAACAAGTCTAAAACTTTTTATTAATGTTTCGTAAACATATAGAAAACATAATTTTACAAAACAAAAAAAACTTTTAACATAATCAGTTAAAAGTTTAAATACATAATAAAACCGTGCACCTCACTTCGACAATAACTTATGAACGTTACCTATGCAGTTAGCTCAAGCCAGACGTATCCACGGCACATGAAAATGACTGCTTATCGCTGCTTCCTTCCGGACCTGACGAGGTTCACAGGTTTCCATTGCGTGGGGCCCAACTCTCAACACCACTTACATAGGGCAGACTCCACAAGTTAGAGCCTCTATGAGGACTTCGATCCTGCTGTAGCGGATTGCAGGTTACAGGGCACCGCTAACTCCCCATCTAGCACGGCATGGCGGAGAGAGAGGGATTTGAACCCTCGGTAGAGTTTCCCCTACACACGCGTTCCAGGCGTGCTCCTTCGACCACTCGGACATCTCTCCATAATAAATATTAATTTGTAATACTTTTTCATTCTAACATATAAGTCTAACCAATTCAATACTGAAAATTTAATTATAATTATTATACTTATATGAATAAAATTAGTATAAATTAGAAATTTTAATTTGAACAATACTTTTACCTTATATTTATTTTAATATAATCACTTAAAAATGAGCTGTATCAAAGCTTAAAAAGAAAATTAAAAATAATATCTTCTAAATAAAATTGATACAGCCACATATAAATCTAATTTATAAATATACCTTTTCTCTTTTTCTTTCCTCTTGAAACAATAATTATTATTGCCACAATTCCAATAATAATTCCTAGTAAGCTAACTAATTGAGCAACTCTAATATTCATAAAATATAAACTATCTGTTCTTAGCCCTTCAATAAAGAATCTTCCTAGAGAATATAAAGATATATAAGCAGAAATAACTACACCCTTATATCTATCTGTAATATTATATAAAATTATCATCAATAAAATGGCCACAAATATATCCCATATACTTTCATATAAGAATGTAGGGTGATAATATTCTCCATTTATGTACATACCCCTTTGAATAAACTCAGGAAATTTACTGATAAACTCACTAGTTACTTGTCCACCATGCGCCTCTTGGTTAAAGAAATTCCCCCATCTACCTATTCCTTGGGCTAATATAAAAGCTGGAGCCACAATATCTGCATAGGCTAAAAAATCTACTTTTTTTACCTTACAATAAATAAATGCAGTTAAGAAAGCTCCTATTATTCCTCCATGAATTGCTAAGCCACCTTGTCTTATGTTTATCATATCCCAAAAGCTATGATAATTTTCAAGCTCAAAAAGCACGTAATATGCTCTAGCCCCTATAATAGCAAAGGGAAAGCACCATAAAAATAAATCTAAGATAACATCAAAGTTTAAATTCTTTTTCTTTGCGTTAATACTTACCAAGGTCATTGCAATTAAAATTCCTAATGCTATTATTATGCCATACCATCTTACTTCAAAACTACCAATTGAAAATGCTACTGGATTCATCTAACCTCTCCCATTCCTTTTAATTTTTTATAATAATACTACAGTAAGATTGTTAAGTAAATATGTATCATTCTCATTTAAATAAAAATATTATAAAAAAACTTAATAATAAAATCTGTAATATAACAGTCTTATTATTAAGCTTCTATAAACTTCTATCTTATCTATTTAGTTTTATATTTAGAATCATGTTTTAAGCTAGTATTAATTTTTATTGATATATTCATACATAAGATAATTTATTAAAAAGTCTCTTTAATTTTTTATTGATTAAATCTACTGTAATGTATCTGTGTAAAATACATTTATAAATGGAATTTCAATTTCTTCTCCTGCACTATTTTTAATCTTTTTAGATTCAACTAATCCCTTAACTTTTATTTCACTTCCATTTTTTAAATCTGGCAAATCGCCCTTGCATAATACTCCTAAGTACACTGAATCAGCTATGCAGCAAGTCATATCTATTTGGGTAATTGCAAATTCTTCTTTTTCATATAATTCACTAACATATAAAAGCCCTTCTATAGAAATTTCTTTTCCTACAAAATCTTCTAGATGAAGTATTAATTCTTCTAAGGAACTATGAAAATTTTTCTCTGTAAATACTAAAGCTTCATTACTATTTAATTTTTCATTAGAGTGCAGGTGATTATGTTCACTCTCTTTATGTCTATCATGATATAACTTAACCCCTTTTAAGTTTAAGGAGACCTGATTAATATTTAATCCATTGGCTATATTTAAAATAACTAAAGCAAAAATAAAAATTAAATATCCACCCTTAAACCTCCTTCTAGTTGAGGTTTTAAAAATATTGAAAAATTGTATAACTAAAATCAAAAATAATAATATTATTGCCAAAATTACATATGCCTTCATATCTCTTGATATAATCAAAAAAATCTTTTCACTCATAAACATTTTTACTATTAAATATTCAAAGCAAAATAATATAAGAAACCATATGAATTCACTAAAATTAAATTTTCTCATAAAGGTTCCTCCTTAAAATATCAAAGCTGAAGCTATGAAGCAAAGTGAAAAGACTACAAATAAAAGTTTAATAACAAAGGATTTTTTAAATATAGAAAATAACATTATTGTATTTTTTAAATCTATCATGGGACCTATAATCAAAAATCCAGTTATTGATCCTAAAGAAAATCTATTCATAAAGGTACTAGCAACAAAGGCATCTGCCTCTGAACACAAGGAAATTAAGAATGAAAAAGCCATAAGGATTATTATTGATAAAACTGCACTATTTTCAAAATAAAAAATAATATCTCTTGGTACAAAGGTTTGAAATATAGCTGCTAAAGTTGCTCCCACTATAAAATATTTTCCTATTTCATAAAACTCTAAGGATGTATGCTTTAAAAGTCTTATAAGTTTACTAGAATTATCATCTATTTCTGAACATCCACAAAGACATTTTCCTTGTAATTCTCCCTCACTATTATCTATGAAAATATTATTTTCTCCACTTAAACAAAGCATAAGTAGCCCAGCTATGACAGCTATTGAAAAGCCTACGCCCACTCTCAACAATACTACCTTTATGTTTCCATCAAAGGCATAATATGTTGATAATATAACCAGTGGATTAACTATAGGAGCAGCTAACATATAAGTTATAGCCACATTTAAAGGCACCTTTTTATTTAATAATCCCTTTGTTATAGGCACTGTGGCACATTCACAAACAGGTAAAAAAACTCCTATTATCCCAGCTTGAATTGATCCTAATAATTTATTTTTAGATATGATTTTATTAAAAATATTATTTGAAATATAAACTTGCATAAAGGAAGCTAGCACTGCCCCTATAAGTATAAAAGGCAGTGCTTCTATTACTATACTAGAAAAGACTATAGAAAATTTATTTAAAAGCTCCATGTTTATCCCATCATCCTGTTTATAAGTCTTTCTTTGTTAAAGTTCATATTAGTTCCTTCCTTACCTATGCAATTAACTATATGGGAATTATGATTAAATCTTTCTATCATATCTTTATATTCTTTTAAAGCATTTTCACTTATTTCATTACATTTATTTAAAACAATAAGATTACTTAGTGATATGTTCGGTATTATCATTGAAGGTATGTTCTTTAAAAACATATTAAAAGTTGTCATATCAATTAAATTAACTATAATCCCAATCTTTAAATATTCCTTAAGCTTACTATTTGTAACTTTATCTATAAACTTTTTAGTTTCACTAACCCCATTACACTCAATAAAAACTCTCTTAGGCGCATAAAACTTTAAGCTTCTTATTAAATCCTCTTCCTTTAATTCATCCATGCTATAAAACTTTTTTACATTAATATTTTTCCTACAATTTATTAATTCTTCCTGTCCACGCTCACATTGTATTACTAAAACCTCCTCCTTAGAAAAATCATCTAAAATGTGATTTATGAAGGATGTTTTTCCTGATGATAAAAAACCTGTTATTAAATCAACTGAACATTTTTTCACATAATCCTCTCCCTTATTTTTAAGAAAATAATTTATCTATGCTATCTTTATTTAAATTTCTTCCTATAACACAAACCCTACCTGTATAATCACTTTTATAATTAACAATAGAAATATCATTTGGTACAAAATCAAATTTAAACCACTTATTATCTTTAGATTTTATTATTCCCTTTGCCCTTAAAACCTCACCATGCTTGTTATTTTGAAATTCATTTAAAATTTTTACTAACTCAGAATATTCAAAGGTTTTTGGTGTCTCCACTCCCCAATTTTCAAAAAACTCAGGTGCAGAAACTCTTCTTAAACCTATTCTTTTAGGCTTCTTAATATTTATATTCTCTATTAAATTTTCAACTTTTTTCTCTGAAACTTGAATTATTCTTTCTGGGCTTAACTTACTTAACTCAGTAGTTATAATGTTAGCCTTATTGTTTATTGTTTTTATTTCATTACAAACATGAGTAATTTCCTTATCAGAAAGTTTTTCTACTCTAGTTAATATTATTGTGTTTGCATTTACTAATTGACTTCTATAAAAATCTCCAAAGTTTTTCATATACATATGAACATTTTGAGCATCAACCATGGTTATTTTCATATTTATTCTTAAGCCCTCTATATGAGCTTCTTTTATAGATTCAAGAACTTGAGAAAAATTAGCTACTCCTGAAGGTTCAATTATGATTCTATCTGGTCTGTAATTTGATATTATGTCTAAAATATTTTGTTTAAAGTCTCCCTTTATGGTGCAACATATACACCCAGAATTAATTTCTTTTACTTCAATTCTTCTATCTTTAAGTAAATCTCCATCAATTCCAACTTCTCCATATTCATTTTCCACAATAGCTACCTTTTCATCCTTTACTAAGGTATCTAAAAGCTTTTTTATTAAAGTAGTTTTGCCAGCTCCTAGGAATCCTGAAATTATATCTACTTTCATTTAATCCTCCTACTATAGAAACCATATTCTTATTGATTATATTCTTAAAACAAAAGGATTATTACTTAAAGTAATAATCCCTAAATCTCTAAAAATAAGTAAAATAAAAGCTTAAGAAAGACTTTATCTTTCCTAAGCTTTTATTTTGTAAATACCACCAAAACCAATAATTATTTTTTTACTTTTATTATTTTATATTATAAGTTGAATTTCCTGAAATCCACTCGTTTATATCTTTGTCCACTACAACTTTTCCATTTGCTATTATCTTTATGTTTTCTGGCTTATAAGCATCTGAGAATGCTGTATATTTTCTTTTTCTAATCCACATATTTTGTATATCATCAATTTTTAGATTTTCATCTTTTAATTTGAAAGTATAAGTGTCTTTACTTCCAGTCATAAAATCATTTCCTGGGTTGTCCATTTCCCATTCTTGAGTTTTTCCATCCTTTGTTTTGATTCCAAAATACATGTAGTCATCTGTTCCAGCATCTTTCTCACCACTAGTTGATATGTAAGCTACTAGTTCTTTTACATTCTTTCCAACTGATGGATCATTACCCTCTGATACATCGTGTAAGAATCTATAAATATATCCCGCTGTTCCTTTTTGAGAGTTAGCTAAAGTTACCTTTGCTGCATAATCCCAATCATCCCAACTATGACTCATGCTAGCATGACTATAGTATATTGATTTTCCTGTTTTAGCAAAACCTCTTGCATATTCTTTTGACCATGCATTAAAATCTTTGTTTTTTAAGATATCAGTATAAAAAGCCTCATTAGTTTTGCAACCTGCTGTGTTTATTTTATACTGTTCTTTTCTTTCCTCTGCAAAAGTCTCAAACTTAACATGTCCTGCGCTATCAACGGCAGTAACATTAGCAGGATGATATGGAGTATCTATATCTCCAAAATAGTGCATAGCCTCTCCAAGATAGAATGTAGCTTGTTTATAGTTTCCTCTTTGCCATTCATATCTAGCTAATGCTGAAAATTTTCTTATTTGTGATTCCCCTGTGTCAGGTATAGAATAAGCTAAATACCAACTATTATCCTTTGAGAAATTATTATCTGTATCAGGATCCCAGAAATGATCTTGATATAGATCATATGCATTCTTATCATAATCTGGATAAGTAGAACCTAATTGAAGCTCATGCATGTTCTCTTTTAAAATCTCTAAGTTTTTTCTTACACTTTCTGGTTCATTTTTGGACAGATCATTTTCTAAGATTGAAACCCCTTGAGTTACAATCATAGCATGAGTTCCTGTTCCATCAATCTTTCCATCCCAAGCGTAGACTTTAGTTGATGCCCCAGCCCATAGGCTAGTTGCTAGCGCGGCACAAATAAGCGCCTTACAAATCTTTCTTTTCATTTTTTATATCCCCCGTTAATTTTTTTCAAGTATTAATCTCCCCTTTTTTGATAACGATTAACACTTGCACTGAAATTATACCATATAATTACCATAAGCTCACTAAATTTTTGAATATTTTTTAAAATATTTTTGAATACAATTCAAATTTCAATTAAACATATCTAACCTTACCCACTCTAAATTGTTAAACTTATTTTTAATATGAAAATTTACAATTATTAGTGCTATAATAAGTTAAATCTTGTTTTTTAATTTAATAAGAATTTTTACACATAATATAAGGGATGGAATAAAATTTGAAATAAATTATAAGGCAAAGGATTTTAATATGGATAATAAAAATTTTCAATCAAAAACAGGTTTTAACTTAGAAAACACTTATTTAACTCTTCCAAATATATTCTTTAGTGAACAAAATCCAAAGGGTTCAAAAAATCCTAAACTTATTAAGTTTAATACTTCTCTTGCTGAAGAACTTGGGCTTAATGAAGAAGTTTTAAACAGCGATTTTGGACTTAATATATTTGCAGGAAATGAAACCTTCCCAGGAATTGTACCAATTGCACAGGCTTATGCTGGGCACCAATTTGGTCATTTTACAATGCTAGGAGATGGTAGAGCACTCTTATTAGGAGAACATGTAACTAAAGATAGTAAAAGATATGATGTTCAATTAAAAGGGTCTGGTAGAACAATCTATTCAAGAGGTGGAGATGGAAAGGCTGCCCTTGCACCTATGCTTAGAGAATATATAATAAGTGAAGGTATGCATGGTCTTGGAATTCCTACAACTAGAAGCCTTGCTGTAGTAAATACTGGTGAGGAAGTTTTAAGAGAAAGATTTGAACAAGGTGCTATATTAACAAGAATAGCTTCTAGTCACATTAGAGTTGGAACTTTTGCTTATGCAGCTCAATGGGGAACTTTAGAAGATCTTAAAAGTCTTGCTGACTATACTATTAAAAGACACTTTCCTAATATAGCTAAGAGTGAAAATAAATATATTTTATTTCTTGAAGAGGTAATAAATCGTCAAGCTGAACTTATAGTTAAGTGGCAAAGTGTTGGATTCATTCATGGGGTTATGAACACTGATAATATGGTAATCTCAGGAGAAACTATAGATTATGGACCATGTGCATTTATGGATACTTATGATACAAACACAGTATTTAGTTCCATTGATTATGCTGGTAGATATGCTTATGGAAATCAACCTAACATGGCTTTATGGAACTTAGCTAGATTCTCAGAAGCACTACTTCCTCTTCTAAACCCTAACCTAGATGAGGCTGTTAATATTGCTAAAAAGTCCATATCAAACTTTTCTAAACTATATAAAAAATATTGGTTCAATAAAATGAGAGCTAAACTTGGTCTTTTCACAGAAAAAGAAAATGATGAATTGCTAATTGAAGGGCTTTTAAGCACAATGCAAAAATATGAAGCAGATTTTACTAATACCTTTGTATCTTTAACTCTTAATAAATTTGAAGATGAAAAAGTATTTAGTAGTGATGAATTCAAAACTTGGTATGCTCTTTGGCAAAATAGATTAAAAGAAGAAAATAGACCACAGGAAGAAGTAAGGAATTTAATGATGAATAATAATCCTTATATAATTCCTAGAAATCACTTAGTTGAAAAAGCTCTTAAAAATGCTGAAAAAGGTGATTTTACTTTTATGGATAATCTATTAGAAGCACTAAAGAATCCTTATAGTTATTCTAAAGATTTAGAAAAGTACACTAAGTTACCTGAGAAAAGTGACACTCCTTATGTAACATATTGTGGAACTTAAAATTTAATTATATAAATTAATAGAATATAAATTAATGGGATATAAAAAACTTTTTTATAAGCTTTTTATATCCCAATTTTTATATCTAAATCTCTATATAATTTTCCTAACTTAAAATATATTCATTACCTCTATGTCTTTATTTCCTGCCCCTTCCATCATCTCATTGTACATTCCAAGAATTTCTTCTCCATAGGTAGGACTTGGTGCCCAATTTTTGCTTAAATCAATTACTGAATTAGCTTTCCCAAATATTGAAGCAAAGTGTCTAGGGTCCTTTGTTTCAGCCTTTGGATATCCTTCTGCCCCTGCATATAATGCTAAGTGATCCAAATGAGCCTTTACTCCTTCATTCCAACTTTTAAATTTCATATGAGCTTTAGGGTCTTTATCGCTCCCACCCTTATTTGTTTTTAACCCACATGGATTATGATATGAAGCATCTAATACTCCTCCAAAATTACCATAGGCAGTTTCCTTAGCTGCTTGTACATACGCTAAAGCTGGATTAACATCCCCATGTTCATCTGAATATTCCCAATATAAATCAGCAAGTTCAACAAATTCCTTAGTGGCTCCTTTTCCTTGTGCCCATTTTTTAGCATCATCTACTGTTATAAAAACATCTGAAACTATTGGTATATCCTCTTCTGTTTCTATTTCTATTTTTACGCTCTGCGCCTCTGTTACATGAACCACATCTATGTTTATTATTGTTAACATTACTAATATTGCTACTATTAAAGTTTCTATGTTAAATTGGTCTTCCTTCACAATAGGATCCTCCTAATACTATTACATAATATTCTCTATAAATAATATGCTATCCTATTCTTATTTATGTAAAAAAAGTGAACCCAAAACTTGAGCTCACTAAAAATTATTACTCTTTATTAATAACTTCCCAAAAGATTAAAATTAAAGTTCCTACAAAATAGCATATAATATCTTTTACATCAAAGGATGTACCTATGAGAATTGTAAAAAATCTACTATTTTGAAGATGTAATATCTCAACTATTCTAAAGTATTGTAAAACCTCAACTAAAACACCAAATAAAAAAATATATATGGGTAAATTTTTTATTTTTCTTCCAATTATTCCTCTTATAAATGTGTATATAACTATTACAACTAAAACATCACCTATATAAGGTCTAATAAAATTATCATGTACAAATAGTGCAATAAAAACCTCAATAATTAATAAGATTAAAAAGATAGCTAAATATCTTTTATTTATTTTCATAAAAACACTTCTTTCAAACTAATTTCTTTAAATAAAAATACCATAAATTTTTATTAATTATAGCACATAAAGAAAAATCAGTAAGTAAAGCTTTACCTACTGATTAAAAATATTATGAAACCTTTAGTGATCTTATTTTACATTCTTTTTGTAAATAGTTATCTTTTATATAGTTGAAAACTTCTTTATAGTCTTCTTCACCATATTTTTTAACTAACATAACATTTAAACTTGTACCAAACCATACTCTACAGAAAGAAGGATCTATCATTAATTTTGCCCCTTCTTTACCATTTATTCTTACATTTTCATCTTCTAATAATGTATTAAAGTGATTTATAAGCCCCATCATTATTCTGTCACCCATTTTAGGATCTTCATCAGCTATTGTAACGAAGTAATATGACCAAGCATATAAAAGATTTTCTTCTATAGCTATTCCTGCCACTTTTTCTCCTATAGTTTCATTAAAACATCTATGCATATAGTAAGATAATTTCTTTATGTTTTCTTCAAATTTCTTTTCATAGAAATTCATTTCATATCCTACCATCATATCTAATTTGCTCATAATGCACCCCCACCAATATTTGTATTCTCAGTATAACATAAAAAGGGTAAGTAAATCATTACTTACCCTCGTCTATCTTTGAAAAATTTTGTTAATATTTTACTACATTTTTCATCATTCTCCCAAACTACTTCAAGAAAATAATTTAGATTATGATTTTGAAGAATATTAACTACAGAACCAGCCGCTCCTGTTGTATCATCAAAGGTACCAATATAAATTTTTGAAAGTCTACTTTGGAGAATAGCTCCAGCACACATAGGACAAGGCTCTAAAGTAACATACATCTCGCAACCATTAAGTCTCCAATTATTTAGTTTATTACAAGCTTCTCTTATGGCAAGAATTTCTGCATGAGCTGTTGGATCTTTTAAGGTCTCCTTTAAATTATGAGCCCTTGCAATTATTTCTCCATCCTTTACTATTACAGCTCCTACAGGAACTTCTCCCTTTTCTCTTGCTTTTTCTGCCTCTTCCAAAGCTAAACTAAGCACCCTTAACTCTCCTCTTTTTCTCGTTTATATGTGTAAACTCTAACCTTTTTTACCCTATTTCTATCTAATTCTTCAACAATAACTCTAAAGTCATTAGTTTTAATTTCCTCTCCAACCTTAGGCATTCTTCCTAAATAACCTATTACATATCCTCCAATAGAATCAAATTCCTCAGATTCTATTTCAAACCCTATCATATCGCTTAAGTCAGAAAGTCTTGTGCTACCATCTACTACGAACTCATTTTCTTTGATAACTTCTATATCTTTATCTCTCTCATCGTATTCATCTTCAATATCTCCTACGATTTCTTCTATTAAGTCCTCAATAGTAACAATCCCCACTGTTCCGCCATATTCATCTAACACTACTGCTATGTGATTTCTAGTTGTTTTCATCTCTGCAAATAGTTCTGTTATCTTTTTAAATTCAAAGGTTCTAAAAGGTTCTCTCATGTATTCTGTTACATTGAAATTTTCCTCATCACTATCTAAAAGAATTAAATCTTTAACATTTAAAATACCAACAATATCATCTATTGATTCATTATAAACTGGTATTCTTGAAAATTGTTGTTCTTTTATTACTTTTAATACTTCTTCATAGGTAGCTGTAACATTCACTGCAATGACATTTACCCTTTGAACCATTATATCTTTTACTTGAAGATCTCCAAATTCAAAAACATTGAATATCATTTCTTTTTCTTCAACTTCAAGAACTCCCTCTTCTTCACTTACATCAACCATTGTTTTTAATTCTTCCTCTGTTATAAATGGCTCACTTTTATTTAAATCTCCACCTAATAATCTTACTATTAGGGATGATACTGAAGAAAATAACCAAACAAGAGGTTTGAAAACTGTAACCACTATATTTATTATAGGAGCTACGGCTAAAGAAACCTTCTCTGCATTTTGCTTAGCTAAGGATTTAGGTGTTATTTCTCCAAAGATTAATACTAATATTGTCATAACTCCAGTAGCTAAGGCAACTCCACCATCACCAAATATTCTAAAAGCAAGTGTTGATGCTAATGATGATGCACCTATATTAACTATATTATTTCCTATTAAGATTCCACCTAATAATTTATTAGGGTCTTCTAATAATTTTTCTAATAACTTAGCTCCTTTTATCTCTTCATCAACCATATGCCTTACTCTTATTCTGCTTAAAGCCATTAAAGCTGTTTCTGAGGCTGAAAAAAATCCTGATAAAATTATCAAGATAATAAGAAGCACAATTTGAAACGTATATGGGTCCAAATAAACCCCTCCTATTATTCTATATATTTTTCTTCTTTTTTTTATTTTCCTATATAATTATTATATTATACAAAAATTTCATATTAAATAATAATATTTAAAAAACTCCATATAAATATGGAGTTTTTCCTTCACAGTTAAAACCATGGTATCCCCAGTAGGAATATTTCCATACATTTTTATAAATATGTATGCACTTATAAAACATCTATAAACCTACTTAAATACTATATTTGCAAGTGATTAAATATTCTTATAAAATCACTTGTATTTTCTTTTGTGTTCACTAATTGTCCCCTTTGTGTCCCTTTTTAAACTAATCTAAATACTTTAATAATTGAATCAAATAATTTCCACTTAAATCATCTTTCTCTTCTTTATCCAAACTTCTTTTACCAAAATTAACAAATCCATTCGTTTCATAAAATTCTATCAACTTAGGCTTGTCCTCACACTCTAAATATGTAATTTTGCCCCCAACATCATTTTGAATAGCTTTTATTTTATCACAAGCCATTTTTAGTAATTCATCTCCAGTTATTAAATTATTAAATCCATTAGTGAAATTTTTTCCTAACTGTGCTATTAATGGTGCTGGGATAGTATACCCCTTTATATTTTCATCATAATTACCAAATTTAGAAACTCTCCTTCTTAAATTACTCGTTAAATTTCCTTTTTTAACAAAAAATGTCTTTGGCGCAAGAGTGAAGTATCCTACAAGCTCTAAATTCTTTTTATATTCTGCAAATACTAAGTGTGTTTGAGCTATATTTTGTTTGCTAAATTCTATAGCCTTAATTTTAATAAATTTTTCAACATCTGTATTTTGTGGACACGAAAAATTAGAGAGAATTGCCTTTACACACTCCTCTCCTAATTCTTTAACCATTTCTTTTAATGAAAACTGTTTATATCCTGCCATCTATTGTACTCCAAAATATTTTTTTATATCTTCTCCTTTAACTTCTTCAAATGATTTACTTAATTCAACAACTTTACTCTTTTTTCCTCTGCCATGCTCTAATGCGTTAACTAGCCCTCTTGTTAGTTCTCTACTTCTAAGATTTACATTTTTATAAATACTTCTAGTAGCCATTCATAATCATCCTTTCAAGTTATAACCCTAATAATTTTATATTTTACATAATTAGTTAATTATATACCTTTTTGTTTATTTTAGCACAAATTTGTGCGCATATGCTACATTTTTGTAGTATTTTTATTAAATATATTAAGAATATTCTTTTAATTATAGTTTATTCAAATACATTAGTTTTATTGACAAAAATAAAATATTTTTATTTATATTTATTAATAAGTGTTTACTTTCCTATTTTAGCAACCTATTTATTATATTTTTTATATTTTCATATAAAACCTTTAAACACTTATCAAATAGTTCCTTTCTGCAATAAATAGAACTATATCCAACTACATTACCTATCTCATTCCAAGTATATTTTTCTCTTTCTAAATACCTAAGCTCAACTATCTTTCTTTCAGTATTACTCAATTCATTTAAAGCTTTATCTATACTATTTATAAACTCCTCTAGTCTCTTCTTTATGGCTATCTTATATTCAATCTCCTTATTGCTTTCAATAATATAGCTCTCTGAATTTCTAAGCTCTTTTAAAAATTCTATATGATCCTTTAGTAACTTTATTTCATAATCAATACATTCAATTTGAGCTTTCATAGTTTTATAGTTGCTTAATAGCTTTTTAACCTTTTCTTTTTGTTCATTAGTCATAAATCCTCCTAAATAATAAAAGCACTTACACTATACGTAAATGCTTTAAATTTTATATTCTATATTATTCTTTTCATAGTAATTAATTAATAGCTGCTCTACTTCTTCCATAAAATAAACTCTCCCATTCTTATCTCTAAATACATGACCTAAATTAATATAGAACTTAAATACAGTGTATAAATCAACCTTAATAATTATTGGATTCTTTATCTTAATTATTCTCTTATCAGTCTTTCTATATTGAATTAAACCTAAATCTTTTTCTATATCAACTATAAGTTTATAATGGTCAAGATCACTTTTAATAAACTTACGTAGATTCTTTTCTTTTATGAAGAGGTCCTTTTTACTTAATCCCATTTGCTCGGCTCTTTTTAACATCTCATTTCTTAATTCATCACTCATAATACATACTCCTATTAATTACTAAATACTTATACCATAATCTAAATTTCTTAATACTCTCATAAAGGTTATATCTTCTGAATATCTTCTTTGATATTGGATTCTAAACCATTGACTACCTCTTAACTTTCTTATAGCTCTTGCCTTTGTATTTTTTATATCACTTGAAGAGGTTTCAAATATATCAGCTATTTGTTCTATGCTTAACTCATCAGTATCCCAACCATAATATAGTTTTAATATTTCTCTTTCATTAAGAGTGTTATACTTGTCCATAACAGCCTCTAATTCAAGCCTCAATTCACTTAGATATAATTCCTCTTCTCTATCCTTTATCTCGTTACTATGGCTCTCTATACTATTTATTAATTCATCTGTATTCTCTTCACTTACTGGTGTATTAAGACTTATTTCATCATTAGTGTTATGTGTAGTAATAAATCTATGAATCTTTTGATAGATCCAGTAAAAAGCATATGTAATAAACTTAGTTTTCTTTATATATTCAATATCATATTTACTACAAGCTAATATAAATCCTATTCTCCCCTCCTGAAGCAAATCATCAAACTCAATAGAACTCGTTTTATCTGAATAGAATTTACTGGCTACCTTATATATTAACTTATCATTATTTTCTAAAAGCTTATCCAAAGCCTTTTTATCTCCTTGCTGATATAATACAACATGCTCCTCATTAGTCATTAATATCACCCTCATGTATTATTGGATATGGTCCATCTATTCTGTTTAAAAATAATAAGTCTTTTATTTTATAATTAGTGAAATCATATATCTGTAAATTAGTATTTTCTATTGATTCTATCTTTTCAAAATCAGTATCACCACAAAGAAATAACATTTTTTCCTTAGCCTTAAATATTCCGTCTGATGTTTTAATAATAAAACTAGGAAATAACTTTCCCTTATTTTTCTTTTTTAATATTTTTTCTATTTTTAATAATCTCTTATTTATCATCATTTATATAGCTCTCCAACTCTTGTATTTTCTTCTCTAGTTCATCAGCTCTTATACTATTTAATATCGAATTACATGAATAGATTATAGTATTAGCTTTCTTAGAATCTATTTCGTTGTTTACTATCATATTAGTTATTTTGGCTAATGTTTTTCTTATATCTTTTGGTGAGTTCAATCTTAATCTTATTTTTTTATTTTCATCACCCATAGGGGTACCCCCTTCCTTTTATTCTTGTAATTTCAATGCTTACATTACATTTTTAAATACCAAATAATATATAAAAAGAGGTATTTAACCTCTCTTTAACATATTATTGATTACTCATTTCTTCCCAACTAATAATACTTAGATCATCTCTTAATCTGTTTTCTATAAAATTAATCATTCCATTAAATACTAAGTTCATATCATTTTGTATTTGATATTGACTTATATAGTTATCAATATTATTCTTTAAATCATTTAAAGATTTTTTGATATATTCCCTATTATCCTTTGGAATTAAAGTTAATAAATCAACCTTATCTGAATCTATCAATGTTCTTATAGTTGCCAAAGCATTATAATCATCTTTGTAAACCTCAATTATATTTTTAAAGTCCTCTGAATCTGTTATAACTCCCTTTTCTATCATGCTTATAGTATTAGCAAGTCCAACTTGATACCCTGTATCTGATAATCTTCCAGTACTGTTAGCTCTCCATTTATTCTGTAAATCTTCTATAGCTCCACTTATTAAATTCATTGCATTATCATGAATATTAATTACCTTTGGTGTGAATTGCTCTACTAACTCATTTATTCTTTTTTCCTTGCCTTGTGGTGTCAATTCACTATTTTTATTTACTTCAAGTATGCTTTCATACACCTTATTTTGACTATCCTTATAATTTTTAATTAAACTTAATAATTGACTTTTCTTACTCATTTTTATTACTTCCTTTCTTCTTTACAAACTTTATTTTCCCAATAGGTAGCATTATACTTTTTAACTTTATCTTTGTTCTTTTTACGCCAAGCTCTTAAATATGCGTTTCTTTCTTCTCTTGCTTTATCATTCACCCTCAATGCTCCTCTCTGTTTTTTAAGCAACAAAAAAGCCACGAGAACAACACCAGTATTTATATACTGATTAATTGTTTCCCGTGGCTATATAACACGCCTTCCACCTTTTAAGTAGGGTACTTAAAATATTCTTTTTCTTTATCTAATTATACCATTTTTCTTAGTTTATAACAATAAAAAGAAGGCATCCAAACAAATATTTGATACCTTCTAAATAGTAGTTGATAATTTATTTTTCTAATGCAATTCAAAAATAAAATAGCTGATATTAGAATCATTAATTACCAATAAACAAATTTACAGTAAATAAATTCTAACTTAAAAATAAAATATACTCAATACTTAATTAAAATATATTATCTAACTTATCTTTTATCTCATTAATGGACTTCATCTTCTCTCCATTATCCTTAGTTATATCGGGGTGATATTTCTTTGCCATAGCTCTATATCCTAACTTTATAAATTCTTTTGCTAATTCCTTTGTAGTGTCATCAAAATTTATAGAACTTGTACCACTACTGAAACTACTAGAATATGATTTATAATACTCTCTATACTGATTATATTCTTCCTGTTGTCTTTTACTCTCTTCTTCCTTCTTAGCCCTTTCACGCTCTAATATTCCCTCTCTAATATCTAAATACTTGTCATATATTAAATCCTCTTCTAACTCACTAAATATTTCTCTTTCAGCTAAAACTCTCTTTATATGCTTTGATATGATACTAACCTTTATTTCGGTAAAATCAATATATTGTAGTGTCATTATATACTTATCACTACTTTTTACCTTACCACTTTCTTTATCTCTATATCTCTCACATAAATAAAACTTATATGTTTCACCGTATTTATCTTTACCTTTCTTTACAGAACAAAACATATTATTCCTCCTTTTGTAGTGTCAATATATCTTTAACACTACATCTTATTTAAATAATAAGGCTCGACTTAATGTCGAACCCCTTAATATTAGGTTACTCCCTTTTTGGTGGTAACCTATTCTATATCAATATATATTCTTTTATAAAGACCTTTTCTATAAGGCTTACTAATCTTCTTTATCCTAACACCAGTTGATAAAGCTTTAATGATCTGCTCTCTTTCCTCAACTGTTTGATAACTTATAATTATCTTACTCATTTGACACCCTCTTCATCTTTAATGCTCTTATTTTAGCCTTAGCCTCTTCCTCTAGCTTTATAACTTCCATAACTCCACTAGCTTTCATAATTTGATTTTGAGTGTCTAGTAAAGACATAACCACACAATCTAATGTATCTCTTAACTCAATGTTACTTAATCCTCTTGTGATATTATCTATTGTACTTCTCATACTGTATTTACCTCTCAATTCCCTATATTAAAAAGCATTAAAATATTTATTTAAATAACTTAAATCAGTTAGTCCCACTCTTACACCACGCTCAAAGTAATAATCACCTTCTTGAACAGCTATAACATCTTTTAAGTCAACTAATTGAATCAACGCTCTTCTTCCTTCATCATCTAACTTTGAATTAATAATCTCAAAAAGTTCTTTAGTCTTTTCAATAGCCTCTATATGTTTCTTCTCTTCTTCTTCTAACATATGACTAAAATCATATTCATACTCCACTCTTAACTCTCTTAAAATAATATCTTTTATTAATTTTTGTATCTTTTGAAAATTCATTTTTTAAAATTCCTCCAATATTTCTTATGTTTACCTCTTGATTTATTGGAGCTAACATGATACCTTAAATTTGCGAGATTTAGAGGGTATCATGTTAACCCTTAAGGCTAATGTATGTATCTTTACATTAGTCTTTTTTTATTTTATATACTTTGTATTTCTCATAGTGTTTTTACCCACTTATTCAACTCATAGAAGAGGTTTATCTATTATTTAATTGACATAGGTTAAATTTTCATAAGTGCTTATACGAGCCATTATCCTCCTTGAAATATGTAAACTAAAATCTATTTATTATTGCCTTTTCCACTCATTAAAACACCAACTAAGATTTTTGTTTTCTTATCTGATTTTTCATAGAGTATGGCAATTAGTTTAATTCTTTCTTTTAACTCCATATATTGCACTCCTATATTAAATTATTTCTCAAACTTTTCAGTTAATCTTTGAGTTGGTAAGTTATAATCAAAGTAGATAGCTCCAGTTCTTCCATTTCTATTTTTAGCAAAATTAATTTCTAGCACATCATCTTGTATGTCTGTTCCTTCCTCTCTTGCCTTGTAATAGCCTTCTCTATAAAGTAGCCCTATAACATCAGCGTCCTGTTCAATGGAGCCTGTGTCCCTTAAATCACTTAGAAGAGGTCTTTTATCTGACCTTTGCTCTGTAGCTCTTGAAAGCTGACATAATCCAACCATAGCAATATTTAATTCTTTTGCTATTGCCTTAAGCTCATTTGATATAACATTCATTTGCTCGTATCTAGTTCCTTTAGTTGATGGCTTAATCTTTCCTATATGGTCAATTATGATTACATCTAATCCATGCTTTAATTGAACCTCTTTAGCAACTAATCTTATTTCATTTATTGTTATTGATGAAGGCTCATAAATAAATATATTTTTCTTCTTAGCTGCAATGTAATTGAATGTATCTCTTACCTTGTCCCACTCATTATTATTTAATTTACCTCTTGCTAGTACCGTATTTTCTATACCACTATTCATTGCTAGTAACCTCTGTCCCATTCCTTCGGTACTCATATCTAATTGAATATAAAGTGTATTAACCTCTATATTATTTAATATTGCAAGTGAAAAAGCTGTCTTACCCATGCTTGGTCTTGCTCCAAAGACTATAAAATCCTTTTTGTTAAGTCCATTCATAACCTTATCTAAGCTTAAAATACCAGTTTTAAAACCTCTTACTCCCATTTCATTGTTGTAAGTGTTCTCTATACCTTCTAAAGTATCAAACATTACATCACTCATATTCTTAATACTATCCTTTCTATTAACTTGATTGACTTCTAAAAGCTCATTTTGTAAATAATTTATTTTACTATTAACATTTCCCTCACTACTAATAACCCTCTGACAAGCATTTACAAGCTTTCTCTCACGACTTTTTTCTTTGACTATCTTTACATGACTTGATAGTGTTCCGTAGTCTATATGGCTTGTTTTTTCTGCTATATCTGTAAGTGTTATTGCTCCATTCTTAACCTCATTACTTAATTTTTCTGATAATACAACTACATCAAAAGATATGCTATTTTTATAAAGGTTACACATAGCTCTATAGATCATTTTGTTCTTGCTATTGTAAAAGTCATTATCATCTAACTCTCCTATAACCTTAAGCATATATTTATTATTAGCAGTAATAGTTCCTAGTATCGCCTCCTCTGATTCTAAGGAATATAATTGTTTATTCTCCATGTCTTATGCTCCTTTCTATAAGTCATCTAAATTTGTACCTCTTCTTTTTGGTTCTTCTTTTGATTTTGCTTTATCCTTATTATTTTTAATACACCAATTATTAATAGCTCTATAATGGTCTTTGTATTTAGCTCCTTTTCCATTAACTATATAGTTATCCAAACTTAATATCTGTTGATGTACTAAATCCTTATTGAACTTATCTATTAAACTATCATATTGTTCTTTAGTAATTTTTACTTTATCTATAACATCATCTATAAAAGTTAAGTCCATATATATTTTTTCTTTTACTTTTCTTTTATTTTCTTTTTGTCCTCCATTTTTTGGAGGTACTATACTACCGTTTTTCGGAGGTACTATACTACCATTTTTAGTAGTACCTTCGTTAATTGGAGTACCTACATTTTTTAGGGGTAGTTTTATAATATATTGAGTTCTTTTACCCTTCTGAACATATTTAATTAAAATTTTCTTGTCTATTAAAGAATTAATTATCTTATCTAAAGTTTCATCTTTTTTTATATTGGTTAATTTCTTAATTAATGCTCTACTTGGGTCAGCGTAACCAGTTTTATAATTAACAAATCTAAATAAAATTAATAATACCCCTTTTTCCTTTATATCTAAGTGTTCACTATCAATTATTGAATTAAATTCCTCCCACCTATTATTTTCTCTTAACACCTCCTTATTAGCCACTCTAAGCACCTCCTCTTCATCTTAAGCAAATATACATCTAAATGTATTTAAGTCTTTCCAGTTAGGCTCTTTACCAGTTTCTCTGCATAGCTCTAAATACTTCTTAAATAACTTAAAGCTCATATTAAATCACTTCCTTACTCCATTAGTTAGCATTAACTCAATATTAGTTATGTTGCCTTGAATAGCTCCTAAAACAAATTCATAATGCTTTACTTTGCTTTCTAGCTCCTTAATATAAATCTCTTTCTTGAGCTCCTCTTCATTAGTTGTAATACCTAAATATTTATCTACTTCTTTACTGTCTACACTCCACTCTTTACCTACTTTCTTAGCCTTAATAATTCCTTTTCTACATAACTCTCTAGTATATGGGACTGTAGCTCCTATTCTGCTAGATACTTCTTCAATCTTTAGTATCACGAAATCTCTCCCCCTTCTATTCTTCAAGCTCTTTTAAAACTCGAATAAGTGTTTCTAAATATTCATCCATAGTTTCCTCCCTATGTGATACTTTTAATTTATATGTGCAAAATAATAAGACTGAAAATTAATGAAATTAACTTGTCTTATTTAATTGATTTGAATTTTTAGATATGCATTTTCTAAAGTGCATATTATGCAGATTTGAATTATTCTTCATCTGAAAAGAATAGCTCTTGTACTGTTGTGTCTAAGACTTCTGCTAACTTTAACATTGTTCTTAATGTTATATTCTCATAAGCACCTTTTTCAATTCTTGATAAAGTTACATGTGATATTCCAACTTTATGTGCTAGTTCCTTTTGGGTTAACCCCATAGATATTCTTTTTAATTTTATATTCAAAACAATCGCCCCTTTCTTTTGACTATGTTTAAATTTTATTTTAACTATAGTCAAAAGTCAATACTTTTTTTAGTTTTTGTTTTAACTTTAGTTAAATTAGTATATAATACATATAGGAGGTGTATTATGAATTTAAATGAAAAAATAACTTTTTACAGAGAAAAAAAAGGTATCAGTAAAAGTCAATTAGCTAGAGAAATAGGCGTTTCTCCTGCATATATAACTAAATTAGAAAATGGTGAAAAAACAAATCCATCATTAGAATTAAAAGTAAAAATAGCTAATGCACTTGAACAACCATTAACAGTATTTTTAGAAAATAATCCTACAAATAATAATATTGGTTCAAAAATAAAATCAGCTAAAATATTAAATAATTTAGATGATAATCAATTATCAGAAATAACTGGTATTGATAAACTTCAACTAAGATCTATTCAAGATGGTCAAGTAAATCCAACTAAAATGGAGTTAGAAATAATATCCAAAGCTTTAAAATTACCAACAAATTATTTTACAAAGGATTCAACAATTAATATAAATGAAACTGGAAATATTGAAGATAAATATAATATAAATGAACTACAGTTAAAGTTTGGACTTAATAAAGAAAATATGACTATTGATGAATTGTATTCACTAATATATTTTTATCAAAATCAAAATTCAAATCTAAACAAAAGACTAAAAATAATTAGTAATACTTTAATTGATATGAATGAAAAAATAATGAAAATAAAAAAATTAAGTAATGAAAATCAAATATATTTAAGCTCAATATCTAAACACTCAAAAGAAGAATAACACTCCTCTTCCCAACTAGACGGGAATTTCCTATTTGGAGTGAGAAGAGGAAAACAGAACCTTGCTAAGATTTGAGTTTTAGATACCTAATTCTTTTGAATGACTAGGCTCTTTTAAGTCTAAATAAAATTGTTCATACCCTTTTGTGGGTTTGTCCTAAAGATTAAGGTTAGCCGAAAACTCGGCATACTTCTTCCCACTTTCAATAGGAATAATATTTTAGCTCGGCTCATTTTGTAGCTTAGTATTTAAAGCTCTTTGTATCTTCCCCAACTAACCGGGAAAATTTTCCTTCGTTGATTTTCACCAACTTATTGACGAAAGCTTATACCCACTTATGGGCGCAATATCTCATAACTATTTTGCCCACTTATGTAAAGAATCAATTTTGAAATTTCTCAACTTATTGCGAATTTAATTTATTAGATAATAGCGATTTACGATTATCTAAATATTTGTTTTGATACCACCAATTTGGTATTTTCATCTCCATGAGGAATGGTCATTAATATTATTTACGCTCCTTAATCTTATAGTGACAATTAGTAACTTTAGAGGGATAAGAACTTTTTTCTTAACCCCTTCCACAAAAGTGTGGAAACCTATTGTCATTAATATTGACTTTTAAACTTCTTTTTATGGAGTCAGAAAAGTCATATATATAAACTCTTTTAGGGAGTTAAAAAAGTTAAATTAATAAATCCAGTCAATCAAAACAACTGACTTTTATAGCTGCTACAAATAATAATTGCATTAGCTTACCCAATATTATTGGTGATCCTAAAGAAAGTTATTTTATACCTCGCCCTTTTTAGGGACTGTAAAAACTGTAGATACTAAAATGTTGGTCATTTAATGATCTACTTTTATTATAAATTGTAGTGTTTAAATTAAATACCACTACACAAATTTAAATCCATGGTCATTTTAATTGACCTCAAAATTTTTAAAAATGGGAGGTAAATATATATGAAAGAAATAACTAACTATAATACTTTAATCTTTGAAGATATAAAACATACAAATGAGTATGGACAAGAATTTTGGTATGGAAGAGAACTCGCTGAAATACTTGAATATAAAAGGTGGGGTAATTTTAAAAATATTGTAGAAAAAGCAAAAGAAGCTTGTAAAAATAGTAATATCAATACTTTGGATCATTTTGCTGATGTCGGCAAAATGATAGACTTAGCTAAAGGGGCTAAAAGAGAAATAGAAGATATAGAACTATCAAGATATGCTTGTTACCTTATAGTTCAAAATGGTGATCCAAGAAAAGTACCTATCGCTTTAGGACAAACCTATTTTGCAGTACAAACTAGAAAACAAGAACTTATTGAAGAATATGAAGAATTAACTGATAATCAAAAAAGAATTAATATACGTAAAGAATTAACTAATCACAATAAATCTTTAGCTAATGCTGCTCATGATGCAGGCGTCATTGAACCTATTGATTTTGCAATCTTTCAAAATAATGGTTATATGGGTTTATATGGTGGTTTAACAAGGAAAGATATTCATGAAAGAAAAGGTCTAAAAAAAAGCCATAATATCCTTGATTATATGAATCACGAAGAACTTGCTTCAAATTTATTTAGAGCAACTCAAACAGAAAGTAAATTGAGACGTGAAAATATTATAGGAAAGGAAAAAGCAAATCAAGCTCATTTCGAAGTTGGTAAAAAAGTAAGAGAAACTATAAAAGATTTAGGTGGTACCATGCCTGAAGATCTTCCAACTCCTACAAAAAGCATAAAGCAATTAGAAAGAGAAGAAGCAAAAAAATTAAAAACAAAAAATAAATAATAAGACTATGAGAACTGAATTTATTCTTTGTTTTTATTCAGTTCTCTATTCTGCCATAAGTTGCAGAAAATAAATTATAAATCTCTAGGAGGGAAATATCATGGCAAGTTATAATCAAATATCAAAAGGTAATTGGCAAGTTGTTATTTCCTTAGGCAATGATCCAGTTACTAAAAAAAGAATAAGAGTTAAAAAACAAGGTTTTAAAACTAAAAAAGAGGCTGAAAAGTTTGTTAATGAATATAGTTCTAAGGTTGATAATGGCTTTTTATTACCTAAATCTAAAGATATATACCTTAAGGATTTTATCCTAGATTGGTTCTATAACCATAAAGTATTATCAATAGGTATAAATACTAGGAACAACTATTTAAGTCGTATAAAAACGTATATAATACCCCTTCTAGGCAACTATAAATTAACTGAATTAGATACGCTTACTATACAGAACTTTTATAATCATTTACTTACCAAGGATAATCCCCTAAAGCCTTCATCAGCTAAGAAAGTAATAGAAGCTCTTAGCAACTGTTTAAAGTATGCTAAAAAACTTAAATTAATAACTTACTTACCTACAGATATAGAAAAAGTTAATATAGAAAAACCTAAAATAGAATTTTGGAGTAAGCATGAGCTTGATTTTTTCCTTAATGAAATTAAAGATACTTATTTATACTTTCCAGTTTTAATATGTGCTTTAACTGGTGTAAGAGTTGGAGAACTATGTGGTTTAAAATGGTGTGATGTTGATTTTAGAAGAGGATATTTAAATATAACTAGACAGATTATTTCAGATAAATCCACTAATACATTAGTGTGTACTGAAAATCTAAAGACTACTAAGAGTGATAGAACCATATCTATTCCAAAGATATTATTAAGAGAATTTGAAAAGAATCTAAAGGATCCTAACGACTTTATAGTTTTAAGTAGAGAAAATGAAATGTGTAACCCTAGAAATATATCAATGGACTTTACTAAGAAGGTAAACAAGTATAAAGATAAATTACCTCAAATATCAATTCATGGCTTAAGACATACTCATGCTACTTTATTGATATTAAATGGTGAGAATATAAAAATAGTTTCTGATAGACTAGGACACAATGATATTACTACTACTTTAAATACCTATACTCATATCATGGAAGAAATGAAAGATAATACGGCTGAATTACTTGATAATTTATTCATAAACAATACTTAAATATACATTTATTTCACTAAAAAATACCTCAAATAAACTTTTTGTCCCCTAATTGTCCCTTTTTAAGCATAAAAAAAGACTTAATCTAAGTAATTAAGCCATTTCTATTTAATAAGTGGTATCCCCAGTAGGAATCGAACCTACATTTATCCCTTAGGAGGGGATTGTTCTATCCATTGAACTATGGAGACTTATTTGAATTTTATAATAATTTTAACTCTTTAACTAATATATGTCAACAAATCTTATTTTATCACTATACCATCTAAGATGTTAATTGTAATCTCATCTATAACTTTATTAACATTAAACTCTATATCTCTACTTAATTCATATAGGGATGTTGATATAAGACTTCCAAATAAACTGTGAGCTAGTAAGGAAATATCACACTCTCTTATTTGTTTTTTGGAAATAGCTTCTTTTAATATTCTCTCTATTCCTTCAATATACTCAGTTATTTTATTTCTTAGTTCATCCTGCCTAGTTTCTTTTCCCCAAAGCTGACTCATTACCATTTTAAAAAATGCTCTATTTTCATATAATAATTCAAATTGCATTTTAAAAAGTTTTTTTAATTTTTCTATAGGCTCATCTTCTAAATTTTCTATATCAGTTAATTTTTCATGCCAAATTTCTAAGCCTTTACTAATTACAAAATTAAAAATTTCCTCTTTACTTTTAAAATTATAATAAAGTGTTCCCTTAGCAACATTAGCTTTAGATGCAATTTCATCTACAGTTGATCCATTATAACCTGAAGTAGCAAAAACGTTTATAGCTGCTTCAAAAATAGCTTTCTTAGTTCTATTCATACTACCAACTCCAACACTTATTCTTAAAACAATTTAATCATATACCACTTATTTTATTTAATCAATAATATAAATTTGTAATTTCTTGTTTACAAGTTGAATTTATATATATAATAATATAATAT
>OGSJ01000199.1_pt1 | contig 56745 bp, 46 predicted proteins | sample 1573851 | NCBI WGS metagenome assembly OGSJ01 (sample SAMN03295846, study PRJEB24534) | human gut metagenome | isolation source: fecal sample 6 from infant 6 | host: Homo sapiens | place: USA: Pittsburgh, PA | collected 2014-07 | reverse complement strand
CTGCACGTGAGTGCTCAGCCAGGTACCCATACCCTCTTCGTCTGAACCCAGGTTTACGCGAACAATCCCGGCAATTTACAATCAGCTATTTCAAAGGGTTGCATAATGCTGATTGGCTACGCGCGGGTATCTACCGGCGATCAAAACCTCGATTTACAGAAAAACGCGCTGGTTCGCGCAGAATGTGAACTGATTTTCGAAGATACCGCCAGTGGGAAAAATGCGAAGCGGCCCGGACTAAGGAAAGCTATTCGTCGTCTTCGACCTGGTGATTCGCTGGTGGTCTGGAAACTGGATCGCCTCGGTCGCAGTGTCCGTGACCTCATAACGTTGGTATCTGAACTGCAGGAGAGGGGAATCCATTTTCGCAGCCTGACTGACAGCATTGATACCAGCACGCCAGCAGGCCGTTTCTTTTTCCATGTCATGAGCGCGTTAGCTGAAATGGAGCGCGAATTGATAGTAGAGCGCACCCGTGCCGGTTTAGCAGCAGCGAGGGAGCAGGGCCGCATCGGTGGCCGCCGCCGGGTAATGACCGAAGAAGTAGTGGAACGCTGCCGCCGGATGTTGGATGCAGGCGCTACCCGTCAGCAGGTGGCCGATGTGATCGGGGTAGGCGTGAAGACTATTTATAAATATTTTCCGGCTGGCTAAGTTTGCTCACCTGCGAACCGTATGCAAGAGCCCGCAGGTGAGCAATTTGCTATGGAGGCAGTGCCATAGCTGAAAAATTTTATCCTCGCATTGTTCGCAAAACCATCAAACAGTTACGCACTGAAAGCACTTTAAGACTTACCTTACTCATTACATCAATGCGTTACGGTAATGACAAGAATTGATAGTTGGAACCTATATTGATATGTGGTTGGGTTAAATCTACTGTATATATAAACAGTATTTATGTGAGCGAGTCTATCATGCAGTTCTACACGCCAGTTGAGTTACGTAAGATTATCCTGATCCCATTGTACAGCGACTTTGTGCAGTGTGGTTTTCCAAGTCCCGCGCAGGATTATGTTGAGCAACGCATCGACCTGAACGAGTTGTTAGTTAACCATCCCAGCGCGACGTATTTTGTCAAAGCTGCCGGCGATAGCATGAAGGACGCCGGGATCGGGGAGGGGGATCTTCTGGTCGTGGATAGTTCAAGGACCGCAGTCCATGGCGATATTGTGATTGCCGCGGTGGACGGGGAATTTACTGTAAAGAAACTGCAGTTGCATCCGCGGGTTCAGCTTAACCCAATGAATAGCACGTATTCCCCGATAGTCGTCGGTAGTGAGGACACTCTCGACGTTTTCGGGGTCGTAACCTACATCATCAAATCGGCTGGCTAAGATGTTTGCGCTCTGCGACGTGAACTCCTTTTACGCATCGTGCGAAACGGTATTCAGGCCAGACCTGAAAGGGCGGCCGGTAGTCGTCCTTTCCAATAATGATGGTTGTGTGATAGCTCGTTCCGCTGAGGCGAAGCCCTTCGTCAAAATGGGGGAGCCGTACTTTAAACAAAAGGACATGTTTCGCCGGCACGGCATTATCGCGTTTAGTAGCAACTATGAGCTCTATGCGGATATGTCTAACCGGGTAATGACTACGCTTGAAGAGCTCTCTCCACGATGCGAAATATACAGTATCGATGAGGCATTTTGCGATCTGACAGGAGTTTGTAACTGTCGTGACCTTACCGACTTTGGCAGGGAAATTCGCGAGACGGTTCTGCGCCGGACGCACCTCACTGTAGGTGTCGGCATAGCTCAGACTAAAACCCTGGCGAAGCTGGCTAATCACGCCGCGAAACAGTGGCAGCGGCAGACCGGAGGCGTGGTTGATTTGTCGAATCTGGAACGGCAGAAGAAGTTAATGGCTCTATTGCCGGTTGATGAAGTATGGGGTGTTGGGCGCCGCATCAGTAAAAAACTTGAGTCCATGGGGATAGACACGGTGCTTAAGTTAGCCGATACGGATATACGTTTCATCAGGAAACATTTCAATGTTGTGCTGGAAAGAACAGTGCGGGAACTACGTGGTGAACCCTGTCTTGGGCTGGAGGAATTTGCGCCGGTAAAACAGGAAATCGTGTGTAGCCGTTCGTTCGGCGGCCGTATCAATGAATATCATGAAATGCGCCAGGCGATATGTTCCTACGCATCGCGGGCAGCGGAGAAACTCCGAGGCGAGCATCAGTATTGCCGGTTTATCTCAGCATTCGTTAAAACCAGCCCCTTTGCGCTTAACGAGCCATATTACGGAAACAGCGCATCAGTAAAGCTGCTGACCCCAACACAGGACAGTAGGGACATAATCACCGCAGCGACGAAATGCCTCGACGCGATATGGCGAGACGGGCATCGCTACCAGAAAGCAGGGGTAATGCTGGGTGATTTTTACAGCCAGGGTGTGGCACAGCTGAATCTGTTTGATGACAACGCACCGCGGCAGAACAGCGAAAAGTTAATGGAAGTCCTCGACCATCTCAATACAAAGGATGGCAGGGGGACGCTCTATTTTGCGGGGCAGGGAATCCAGACGGCCTGGCAGATGAAGAGAGAAATGCTATCCCCGCGCTATACTACGAGGTTCTGTGACCTGCTCAAAGTTAGATGATTCGGCCATTAACGGTAATGATGACGCTACTACAGTCCGCTTAGAGCGAAAAGCGGAAGTACGCAGTTAGCCTCACAAACAAGGCATAGCTGGTACTGCTTATTTAAATCACGTTGATTAATCCTGCCATAGCCGTGCAAGCACCCCTGCAAAACGAATCATTCACTTTTTGAGATCCCGGCAAATACTGTATCAGTCGGTATTTTTCCGGTGTCAGATAACAGGTAAATCCCTCGCATTACCGAAAAGAGAGCTTATTTTGATAAACCTGATATTCTTCAGTTGAGAGCACAGTCAGTCCTGACGTAGATTATTCTTAAGTTGCGTTTCTGGCGTGACCTGCGCCCTTCGGATTATCACACTACGCTTTTAGCAACGTCTGCCACTGGCATGGAACGGGCAGAAATCAAGGTCACAGGTTCCGTTGCGAGCGAAGAGCGGGCATTGCTAACAGCATTTCGTGTGAATCAAAGGGGAGCAGTTCACCGATATCAATTGGCAATAGGGACTTTTGAAACCTTATGATATTTTTTGAACTTGAACCTTCTGATATTTCAAATCTCAATGATGCTGATCTAAGAGAATTGGTCGCTAGGTTGTGTGAAGCGGAATTGATTCGTCAAGAACTTCAGACATCTTGTGTTCTGTGGGGGGGAGCTCAGGAAGCTGCTGACGGTGGTCTCGATGTCCGAGTTGTCGATGCTATCCCTTTACTAAAGCCGGGCTTTGTAAGTCGTGAAAATACTGGCTTTCAAGTAAAGAAAAACAGTATGAGTAAGGCGGCTTGCAAAAATGAAATGCTTGATAGAGGAACGCTAAAAACTGTTATAGCGGATCTCGCAGAAAAAAAAGGCGCTTATATAATCGTTAGTGGCAAAGATGATTGTTCTGACAAAATGCTATCAGAACGCCTTCTGGGAATGAAATCTGCGCTCGAAGGTTTACCAGATAGCGAAGAGCTTCTCCTTGACTTTTATGGTAGGGATCGGATTAGCGCATGGTTGAGACAATTTCCCGAGGTTGCCTTGTGGGTCCGCTCAAGACTAGGCAAGCCATTATCCGGATGGCGACCGTTTGGGAGATGGGCTTCCACCCCAGTCGATAAAGATGATGAGTTTTTGCTTGACGAACACCCTTGCGTCATCGATATGAATTCACATCACAAAGAGCCTTCAACGATTTCGGATGGAATCAGGCTTGTGCGTGAAAGATTACAAAGATCTGGCTCGGCGGTAAGAATAACTGGTCTATCAGGAGTTGGAAAAACACGCTTTGCTCAGGCTCTTTTTGAAAGTGATGTATGCGATAACTCGCTACCGAGAGCGAATGTAATATATGCGGATCTTGGTGATGAATTAACTCCAACAGCATCTGAGCTTGTCTCATACTTGGTAGCTAATGATTTTTCAAGCTATTTAGTATTGGATAACTGCCCACCAGATGTTCATAGAAAACTGCAAAATCAGATTTCGTCAAATCAAGCAAAATTGAGTCTTCTCACTATCGAATATGATATTTCGGATGATCGCCCAGAAGAAACAGAAGTAATACACATCGAACCATCAAGCGAACAGACCGTCTCTAAAATTATCCAAAAGAGATTTCCATCTCTAGGGCGCGTTAATTCCGATAAAGTTGCAGAGTTTTCCGGAGGGAATGCACGTGTTGCGATCGCATTGGCGAGTCGAGTGGGTCCAGATGAGACCTTGACAAATTTTTCTGATGAGGACTTGTTCCAGAGGCTCTTCAATCAAAGAAAAGGTACAACCGAAAGCTTGCTTGAAAGCGCAGAGATCCTATCCTTAGTTTATTCGTTCAATATTTCCCCGAAAGAGTACAATGATGAATTGAGCGCTCTTTCTAGAATTGGCGGATTTGAACGTGACAGGTTGAATCGCAATCATGCAGAGCTATTGCGAAGGCAGCTATCGCAAAAGCGGGGAAACTGGCGAGCAGTGCTTCCGCATGCAATAGCTAACCGTCTCGCACGGCGAGCCCTTCAGAATATCGATCCTGATAAAATTAATGCTGAGTTGTTAAAGGCTGATAATTTTCGTTTATTTAAATCATGTGCTCATCGACTAGGATATCTGCATGACTTTGAACCTGCTAGATATCTCGCCCATACGTGGATGAAGATTGATGGGCCATTTCATAACATTGCACGGTGCGATGCTGAGCTGCTTACGGCACTAACTTACATCGCACCAGTGTTTCCAGAAGTAGTGTTAATCGCTATAGAGAATGCCTCAGAAGCTCGAGATTTCTGCTCACGAGATAATCAAAATTTTTCTACGCTCGTTAGATTGCTTAGAAAAATAGCATATGATGATCAGTACTTCGACCGTTCTGCCGGGCTAATTCTTCGCTTTGCGGAAACAGAACAATCTGGCGAGAATAACAATAGTATCGCTAGTCAATTGGCGAGCCTTTTTTCATTATACCTCTCTGGGACACAGGCTACACCAGCGCGAAGACTTTGTTTTGTGAATAGAATGCTAAATTCCGGCAACTTTAGACAGCTTGAGATTGCGCAGGATATTCTTCGGTCTGCATTTCAGGTTTCTCACTGGAGCTCGTCTGGAGGATTTGATTTTGGCGCTCGTAGCAGGGACTTTGGGTGGGAACCGACAACGAATAAAGAGACATTAGACTGGTACGTAGGTTATATTGAGCTGTTAGTGCCGTTTTTAGATTCGGATAATGCCCCCCTTTGCAATTGGGCAAAGGCGATACTAGCAAACCACTTTTTAGGATTATGGAGCTATGCAGGCTGCTTTGACATTCTCGAAAACATAGTGCGGAAATATGGTGCTGGCGGTAAATGGCCAGATATGTGGACGGCCATTAAGCGGACAATCCATTATAACGGGAAGAAACACGCACCCGAATTTTTAAAAAGGATTGAAGCACTCGAGCATTTAGCCGCACCGGCTGATCCCTATTTCGAAATCGAGGCATATGCTCTGACTAACATATGGGATCACGTAGAAGTTAGAGGTGGGAGTTACACAGAAAATTCTGAAAAAATTCATCAGAAGATAGAAGAACTAGGTGAGCTTGCGTCATCTGAACCTGATTACCTTGAAAGATTGGCACCAAGGTTATGGGAAAAACATATTGATGCGCTTTGGTCATTCGGCAAAGGGTTGGCCAAAGGTTCATCAAACCAAGGTTTAACCTTTGATACGCTTGTCCGTCTGATGCAAAAGCAAGAGCTAGAAGTAGTACAACCTATCCTCTTTTGTGGTTTTATTGCTGGCGTTCATGCCGGTGATCCTGGCTTGTCTCGGAAGCTCCAAGAGTCTGTATTAGATGTACCGGAGCTTAAACAGTATTTTGTTAATATTTTGTCTGCAACGCCGATAGCCCCTTGGGGTTCAAAAAAGCTAATTGAGCTGGCGAAGGCTGGTGAACTGGAAGCATGGAGGTTTCAACAGATAAGTTACGGTCGAGTTCATGAATCCATTTCTGATGATGATTTATCAGAATTGCTTGCCGCTCTTAATGATTTGGCCGATGGGATATTTTCAACTATTGAAATTTTGAGCATGCGATTCTTTACTGAAAAGGGTAGCAACTACAGTCCTAGCGATGACCTACGATCTGTTGGAAGGCAGGCCATTTTGAAACTGTTATCAATGCATAGGGATGAGATTGGCAGGCGACAGCTCCATAGAATGGACCGTGTTATTGCAGAGTGTTTATCAGAGCCAGCAGCGGAGAATGAAGTTCGCGATATTATTAACTTGCTTTGCAATGGCGTAGAGACGTATCGCTTATATAGCTTTGAATTAGAGACTATCATAGCCTATCTAGTGAAAAATTATCCAGAATTTGTATTAGATAGAGTGTTGATAGATAGTGAGAATAGCGAACAACTTATTTATTTGCTTTTCAAAGATAGGGTCAATCGTAGTAGCTCGCCATTAAACTTAGCGCCGATAGAGCGCGTGCTGAATTGGTGTAATGGAAATCAAGATAGGATTCATGAAGTAGCAGGTGCCGTTTCGGCATACACATCCTTAGACAAGGAATCACAGCCACTAGACAATCCAAAGAAAGTAACTCTCAGTCACCACATTACATCACTTTTAGATACCGCAGAGAACAAAGTCGCGATAGTTGAAACTATTTTCTCAAGGTCTTTTCCTAGTGGGTGGTCAGGATCACTTGCCGATATTCTTGAAGTTCGTTCGGAGGCATTCGCAGTCCTATTAAATCATGTCTCTCCTGAGGTGCGAGAGATGGCTAAGACCAAGCTTTCTCTTCTTAATAGATCTATTAGAGAGAATAGAGAGCGTGAGGCCGAGGAGTACAACCGGCGGGAACAAAGATTTGAGTGACCATTTTGCTTCTGGTCAGGGTTCGTATAACAAAGCGCTGCTGTCGGGCAATTTTTCCGCTGAGCTCCAAAATTGCCGCATAGCGCGGCGTTTACCGTCCGCTTCTGGCACATTTCGGACGTTATCAAAGCTATAGGCTTTTGATAGCCTCAATCAATTCAGGCCCCTGATTCTTCACGTTACCCACCGCGCGGGATACAGGGTGCCAGGTGAAATGGTCCGCTGACACCGCACCATCAGAAATTATTTCCTCCGCCTCTTTCCCACCTACATCTTGCCGCATCCATTCGCGCGCTGCTTCCGGTACCAAAACCAGCGGCCGGCGGTCATGAATATCGACCAGCCCCTGATCAGCCGCAGCGGTCACAATCAAAAATCCCTCTGCTTCATCCCCGCGCTCGAAAGGTACGCTGCCGATCGCCGCCATAAAAATAGGCTTGCCGTCTTTTCTGTGGATGAAGTAAGGCTGTTTCTTGTCACCTTCACGCTTCCACTCAAACCAGCCATCCGCAAAACAGATCGCCCGGCCATGTTGCCATAGTGGCTTAAACATTCTGCTTGTCGCCGTAGTTTCTACGCGAGCGTTAATGAGCGCTGGCTTATCCCACCACCCTGGCGCGTAACCCCAGTGAACTGGATCGAGGTGCAGCTGTTCGTTACGTTCGCTCAGCAATAGAACTTTGGTACCGGGTGCCACGTTGTAGCGACCGATCGGTTCGGGATCAAAAGCGATATCCCGCTCGGCCTCTTCAGCCAGATAAGCCAGGTATTCTTCACGGGTTTGTGATTGAGCAAAGCGTCCGCACATGGTTACCTCCAGTCCTCAGACTGAAAAGTATAGAAGGTATGGCTCAAAGGGAGGGGATAACTCCGACAGTCATATAACAAACGACTGTCGGAGCGAACAACTAAAACTATGTGTACAAATTTGTGTATTACAACCAATTAAAAACGATAACGTTTTAATTTAACTATATGATTTTAAATGTTTTAAATTCGATATCTGTAAGTGCTATCGTAGGGCATACCATTCCTTATGTTTCAGTGGGTTAGCCATAGCCCCCAAAATATCGGATATCACGTTCACAATAATCACCAGCGCGCCGATGACCATCACGCCCGCTGAGATTGCGGCGTAGTCCTGTTGGCGAATGGCGTTAATGAGCCAGCGGCCCAGTCCCGGCCAGCTAAAGACCATTTCGGTAATCATCGCCAGCGTTAGCATGGTGGAAAACTGCAGACCCAGGCGCGGGATCACCGGCGGCAGGGCGTTATGCAGTACGTGACGGTGTAAAATCGTCCGCCGCGATACGCCACGGGTGGCCGCAGCTTTGACATAGTTGGTGTCGTACACTTCGCTGGTGCTGATGCGCATCAGACGGATCACTTCCGTTGTCGGCGCCACTGCGAGGGTCAGCACCGGCAGCACCATATGGCGCGCCGCGCTGACGATCATTTCATGACGCCACGGCGAATCGGAAAGCCACGCGTCGATCAGCGCAAAGCCGGTGACCGATTTCACTTCGTACAGCAGGTCGAAGCGCCCGGAGACCGGGAACCAGCCCAGGGTGAGGGAGAAAAACAGGGTCAACAGCAACGCCAGCCAGAATACGGGGATCGAGAAGCCCAGCAGCGCCAGGGCGCTAATCAGGGTATCTTGCCATTTGTTGCGCATAATCCCCGCCAGCATGCCGACGGGGATTCCGATTACCAGCGCGAAGCCGAAGGCGAGGATACACAGCTCCATCGTGGCAGGGAATACCTCTTTAAGCTGCTCGGAGATTGGCTGCCCGTTGATGCTGGAGACGCCAAAATCCCAGTGCAGCACGCCCTCAAACCAGAACCACCAGGCGTTCCACAGCGAGGCGCCCTGCAGCGGCGCGTGAGGCGTAAAATAGCTCAGGCTAAAACCGACAAACGTCAGCAGAAAGAGCGTAATCAGCAGCAGCAGCAGGCGACGCAGGGTAAAAATAATCATGGTTTTTGCACCTCGTCTTCTTTTTCCCGCGAGACGCCGGCAAAAGAGGCGTTGCCAAACGGACTCAGCACCAGGCCTTTCATGTCGTAACGATAGGCCTGAAGACGCAGGGAGGAAGCCAGCGGCAGTACCGGCAGTTCATCAGCAAGAATGCGTTGGGCCTCTTTATAAGCTTCAATGCGCGAAGCCAGCTGCTGGGATGTCAGCGCTTTTTGCAGCACGTCGTCGAATTCACGATGACACCAGTGAGCATAGTTGGTTTGTGAGGCAATCGCCGCGCAGCTCAATAGCGGACGGAAGAAGCTGTCCGGATCGTTACTGTCCGTTGCCCAGCCGGAAAGCGTCAGATCATGACTCATATCCATTAATCTGGCTTCCTGAAAACGCCCTTCGACCGGCACAATGATCACCTTCACGCCAATTTGCGCCATATCCGCCTGGATAAGCTCGGCGGTTTTCAGGGGGCTGGGGTTCCAGGCCTGCGAACTGGTCGGGACCCATAGTTTAAGCGTCAGCTGTTCCAGCCCCAGCGCTTTAAGCCTGGCGCGAGCTTCCGCAGGATTATATTCGGTGATTCTGGCGTCGTTATCATAGGCCCAAGAGGCGCGAGGCAGCATTGAAGCTGCGGTTTCCGCCGTTCCGTAATAGATTGACTGCATCAGACGCTGATTATTGATGGCCAACGCCAGCGCGTGACGGACCTCCGGATTATCGAGCGGCGGCTTAGCGGTATTGAACGCCAGCCAGGCGATGTTCATTCCCGGGCGCAGGGTCAGGCGAAGGCGCGGGTCGTCGCGCAGAATAGAGAGCTGGCTCGCAGCCGGCCAGGCCAGCACATCACACTCGCCGGTCAGCAGTTTTGACAGTCGTCCGGTACCGCCGGAGCCCAGATCGACCACCACCTGCGGCATCAGCGGTTTACCTCGCCAGTAGGCCGGGTGGCGCTGCAGACGAATATATTGCCCGCTGCGGTATTCCTCAAGCTGGAACGGGCCGGTGCCAACAGGTTGACGATCGATCAGCTCCTGACGATCGCTCTGGGCCAGCTTTGCGGCATACTCCGCCGACATCACCGAGGCGTAGTGGGTAGCCAGGTGCCACAGGAAGGAAGCATCCGGTCGTTTGAGGCGAAATTCAACGGTGTGGTTATCCAGCTTACGCACGCTTTCGACGCTGTCGGCGAACTGTAAGCTATCGAAATAGGGGAAGCTGCTGCCGTTCACGTTGTGCCACGGATGGTCGCGGTTAAAAATCCGGCCAAAGGTAAAAATCACGTCGTCAGCGTTGAAATTGCGGGTCGGCTTAAACCAGGCGGTGGTCTGGAACGGCACGTTATTGCGCAGGTGGAAGCGGTAGGTGGCGCCGTTATCCAGCACCTCCCAGCTTTCTGCCAGTTCCGGGACCAGGCGGTAGGTATAGGGGTCAACATCAAGCAGTCGATCGTACAGCTGGGCGGCAAGAGTATCGACAATCAGACCGCTGCTGACCTTTTGTGGGTTGAAGGTGTTAACCTGGCCGCTTACGCAATAAACAAAACCGCTATCGCGAATATCCGCGTTAGCAGGCAGGGCGGGCGCGGCAAAAGCTTGCCCGTACAGCATAGACACCGCTGCCAGGAGAGAAGACAATTTCAGGCGCATAGTTTCTTATTGATTATAGAGCAAGGCTCTATCTTATTAATATTAAATAACATTTACCACCACCTTATTGCTTATGGAGATAATGTAAGCGATGGTTGCGTCGGTTATTTGACCAACTAATTCAAATTCATACCGCTTATTAACTTCGAGTATACCTCTTAATTCACCCTGCGTTTGGCAACAGGCGAAGAGACGGGAAGCGCAAATATGAATTTCATCGATTCAAATGCAGAACGGCTCGCGGGCACGTATTGTCGCAAGCATAGCGCTTCTCTGCGCCGCAGACGCCCAGATGTTTGCCACATGGTAGCTTTTTATTTGCGGATTCTCCAGCGAGCCGTGCCGGCATGACCGCCGGAGAAAGGGGCGCTACAGCGGCAGGAGCCGGTTATAACGTGCAATATAGTCTTTTGGGGTGATTTCAAGCTTTCCGCCATCAGGATGGTTCGCGACATACGTACGCAGCACCAGGCCGCTTTTTTGCGGCGTGATTGCCCAGCCTTGCAGACGATAGGAATCTTCGGTTGAACGAATAAGCAGGTCTGAAAAGATCATCATGACCGTGAGCGCCGGGGCTTTGTGGCTTTTCATGGTATGAACCAGGCTGACGTGCGCGGCATAGCGGCCAAGCGTTGAGGAATTAACCGGAATCATCTGTATTTTCAGTCCATTGAGTCATCATGCGCCGATGATAGTTCACATCAGGATATCTTACCAGTTACAAATGTTTAACCATAATGACGGCTCGGGCGCATCCAAAACCCTTAACTTTGTCCCTGTCTGCGGCCGTAGGTCATGGTAACCATCCATGTGACACTGTCACTTTATGTCATTTAGAGGCGTAAATTCATACAGCGCCAGCGCGTTGCTCTCCAGCGAATCGACGAGCTGCCAGCGATCGCTTGCGGGCGTTTCTTCGCTCACGCGCAGGGCCGGGCGCGCCTGGTGCATCAGCCAGCGATACTCTTCTTCATCCGGGCCGCTCTGGCTGCGAAAAGCCTCGAAAAGCGGAAAGAGCGCGCCATGATGCCGATCGAAGAGATGATGTTTGATGCGCCAGCGTCCATCAAGGCCGAGCAGGCGCACGCTCCATGGCTGACTAAAGCGCTGGATAAACGCCTCCTCGCTGGAAAGCCAGGGATTGAAAACCACCGTATTGCGCAGCAGCAACTGGTAATGGCCGTTATCGCGCAGCAGCAGCAAATTTTTTTCGTTAATCACCACTTCACCCCGCAGCCTGCGCCACAGCCACAAGACCCAATACACCGGTCGCGGCAACCCGTGGAGATAGTTCAGCGCCAGGCTGGAGGTATCAAGCTTGCCGTTAGCGCCAGCCTCCCCCTGCAGCCCGGAATTCAGCCAGAACCCCGCCAGCCACACCTGGTCTGCCAGCCCCAGCAGATTATCCATCAGTAGCGCGCCGCGAAAGAAACGGCCATTGGTGTCGCGAGTATCGCCGGTCAGGGTATTCCACGACAGTAGCCAAAGCGGTAACAGCAGCTGCCGCTGGCGCAGCGCGCTGTGGAGCTTGCGCATTTTAAGCACCGGGTAATTCTCGCTGGCGGCCAGCCTCTGGCTATCAATCTGCGCCAGATCCAGCAGTTCATTCGCATCTGCCTGGCAGGCAAGAAAATCCGCCTCGGCCAGCAGCGGTGAACAGAGGAGGGGATCCTCCTCCACGTTTTGTGAAAAGCGGTGCCAGATCCCCAGCGCCGACTGCGGCGAAAGCGCCTGGAGGATCGTTTTTTGTTGCCGCCAGGCATGCTGGCGCGCCTCATCGCTGGCCTGCGGGGACCAGTGCCAGACAAAACGCCAGCTGGCGAGGGTTGCCGGTGGAAAATGGTTGGCGGACAGGCGCAGAAAACGCTGTAGCAGATCGCCGCGGGTGGTGATACCGGTATGCAGTATTACCGCCCAGCCCATCGACGCCAGCCAGCTAAAAATGCGCTGCAGGTTATACCAGCAGGCGTACCCGGCCAGCTGCGCATCGTCCCAGCCGGTACCGAACAGGCGGCTGCTGAGAAACGGATCGTGAACGTCGATGGCGAATATCGGCAGCGAGTTGTGCAGTTCTTCGAGCTCCTGACGGACATCCTCGCGCAGCAGGTCATCCAGTTCCCGAACGGTAACGACGATGCGCGTGTGCCGCAGCGGCGTACCGCGCGCCGGTAGCTGGCGCACGTCAAGATGACGGGTTTGCTGGGGATTGAGCCGCAGCGGCGGGCTATCCAACCCATTGATCTGCGGCGCATTGAGCCGGGAATATAGCCTGTCTATAGACACCGGTTGCCATAGTTCAGCCCGTTGAGCGCGTGGACGAGGGGATTCAACTGCCGTTTGCGGATGCTGCTGGCGAAACTGGCGCGGCGTCAGACCGTGTTCGCGTTTAAACAGGTCGCTCATCACCCGGCTGCTGGCAAAGCCCTGTTGCTGAGCGATCTGCTGTATCGATTTACGCGTCATCGTCAACTGCTCAGCAGCTTTACGCAGGCGAAGCCCGGTGATGTATTGCATAAAGCTGACGCCCACCTCTTTGCGGAACAGACGCGATAGCCAGGCCTCAGAAACAAATTCGGCGGCGGCTATCTCCTGCAGCGACAGGCGCCGTTGATAGTTGGCGTCGATTCGCGCCACTACCCGATTTATTCGCTGACTCCAGCGTTCGGCTCCGCGAGGCGCCAGGGCGGTGAGGGGACGGCTGAAGCGTGACGCCAGCAGAAGAGCAATTTCGCTAAGCCAGCGGTTGGCCTCCAGCCGGTAGTGGGCCTGCGGATTGACCAGACCGAGGACCAGCAGCTGGCGCATCAGGTAGCGCAGGGTATCTTCGGCATCGCGGGTTTCGTTGCTGCTCTGGTAGGCAGAGGCAAAAAAATCGCCGTCGAGGCGGGTCAGCCATCCAGCGTTCAGCGACAGCGCCATCACGACGTTCGCCGTCTTGCTGTGCAGGCTCCAGCGGCGATGGCGATTCACTATCGCCAGTTCATCAGCCTGCAGGTTTCGGCCCGACTCGTCATCGCGGAGTTCGACGCTGCCCTCAAGCAGCCATATTAGCGTCAGCGTCTCGTTTTCCTGCTGGCTCAACTGGCGGATATCGCGAACCGTAACCTGAAAGTCGCCTGAATGATGATCCACACCGCCTCCCGAAGACAAAAAACAGCGTGTTGTTTTTTGTCATAACCGTTTTGTATGAAAAACACTCATTAATAATCCGTCACTATAAAACAAAAAAGCGCATTTTAAAGCCGCCATGGATGCATAAACTCGAAAGTGTCGTGCAAACACAACACAGGAATAATAAAAATGACACACCCGATTATTGAGGCATTACAGGTTAATGAGGCGCAGTTTGTCGCTCTTCGTCGCCGTTTCCACCAGCAGCCGGAAATCGGTTTTGAAGAGCATAAAACCAGCGAAGAGGTGGCCCGACTGCTCGGCGAGTGGGGCTATCAGGTTCATCGTGGTCTGGCGGGAACCGGCGTGGTCGGTACCTTACGCGCAGGCGACGGTCAAAAACGGTTGGGACTTCGGGCGGATATGGACGCGCTGCCGATGCAGGAGATGAGCGGCAAAGCGTGGGCCAGCCAGATAGAGGGGCGTTTTCATGGCTGCGGCCACGACGGTCATACCACCACGCTATTGTACGCCGCGGAATATCTGGCGCGCACGCAGCAGTTTAACGGCACGCTGCAGCTTATTTTTCAGCCGGCTGAGGAACTGCTCTACGGCGGTCGGGTTATGCTCGAAGACGGCCTGTTCGACCAATTCCCCTGCGATGCCATTTTTGGCCTGCATAATATGCCGGGACAACCGTTAGGCAAAATCGGTCTGCGCGACGGGGCGATGATGGCCTCATCCGACACTCTCCATATTGAAGTCAAAGGGGTTGGTGGACACGGCGCGCTGCCGGAGCATACCGTCGACGCTACGCTGGTGGCCTGCCATATCACCCTGGCGCTGCAATCCATTGTCTCCCGCAATATCACGCCGTTTGAGCCGGCTGTCGTGACCGTGGGCAGCATCCAGGCCGGGCATGCGCCGAATATTATCAATGACAAGGCCTTAATGAAGCTCACTGTGCGCACCTTAAACGAACAGGTTCGCGAGACCGTACTGCAGCGCATTCACGATATTGCCGTCGCTCAGGCCGAGAGCTTTAACGCCAGCGCCGCCATTACCCACGTTAACGGCAGCCCGGTTTTAAGAAACGATCCGGCAGCCAATGAGATGGTTCGGAAGGTGGCGGCTTCGCTATTTGGCGAGGACCTGGTCGGCGAAGTGAAGCCGTTTATGGGCAGCGAAGATTTTGCTTTTATGCTCGAGCGTAATCCGAACGGCTGCTATTTCACCATCGGAGCCGGGGATGAAGCGGATCGCTGTATGGTGCATAACCCGGGATATGACTTCAACGATGCCCTGTTGCTAAAAGGCGCCGCGCTGTGGTGCGCCCTGACGGAACACTATTTGCGTTAATCTCCGCAACGAAGAGGACCCTGCTATGAGTTCTGTATCGCTAAGCGAAGCGCAGTTCGTCGGCACCGATCGCCTGCTGGCGGGTATTGTATTGAGCGTTCTGACCTTCTGGCTGTTTGCCCAGTCGGTGATTAACGTGGTTCCGGCAATGAAAAGCAGCTTTGATATTTCGCTGGAAACCCTGACCCTGGCGGTGAGCCTGAGCGCCTTGTTCAGCGGCTGCTTTGTGGTCGCCAGCGGCGGGCTGGCGGATAAATTCGGCCGCATGCGCATGACCACCCTGGGCCTGATTCTCAGCATAGCCGGCAGCGCAATGCTGGTGCTCTCCCAGGGACCCGCGCTGTTCCTGGCCGGACGCGTTTTACAGGGGCTATCGGCCGCCTGCATCATGCCGGCGACGCTGGCATTAATAAAAACCTGGTATGAAGGTAAAGCGCGCCAGCGGGCGGTCAGCTTCTGGGTCATCGGCTCCTGGGGCGGCAGCGGGCTGTGCTCGTTTGTCGGCGGGGCGATTGCTACCGGACTGGGCTGGCGCTGGATCTTTGTTTTCTCCATCGCGGTAGCGCTGGCGGCGCTGTTTTTACTGCGCGGTACGCCGGAGAGCCGCAGCGCCAGCGCGCAGCAGCATAAGCTGGACATCAGCGGCCTGCTCAGCCTGATCCTTGCGCTGGTGCTGTTAAATCTGTTTATCAGTAAAGGCCACGGCTGGGGCTGGAGCAGCGGAACCTCGCTGACGATGCTGGGCGGCGCGCTGGCGGCGGGGTTATTTTTTATCCGCAGCGGTCGGCGTAAGGGCGACGCGGCGTTGATTGATTTTGCGCTGTTTCGTAACCGGGCCTACAGCGCCGCGGTGCTGTCGAATTTTCTGCTCAACGGCGCCATCGGTACCATGATGATTGCCAGCATCTGGCTCCAGCAGGGGCACCATCTAAGCCCGCTGGAGAGCGGAATGATGACGCTCGGCTACCTGGTCACCGTGCTGGCGATGATCCGGGTGGGCGAAAAGCTGCTGCAACGCTACGGCGCGCGCTTGCCGATGATCGCCGGCCCGGTTTTTACCGCGCTTGGCATCCTGCTTATTTCCTGCACCTTTCTCGATAAATCGACCTATATCGTTACGGTCTTTTTCAGCAACGTGCTGTTTGGCTTTGGACTGGGCTGCTACGCTACTCCGTCAACGGACACCGCGGTGGTCAACGCTCCAGAGAATAAGGTCGGGGTGGCGTCGGGAATTTATAAGATGGGTAGTTCGCTCGGCGGGGCGATGGGTATAGCGGTGACAGCGTCACTTTTTGCGCTGTTTTTACCGCTGGGAATGGCCAGCGCGGCGCAGTATGCGCTGTGGTTTAACGCCGCGCTCTGTCTCGGTTCAATGACGCTGAGCGCGCTGCTGCTGCCGCGCATAGCTCAAAGCTGATGCTTTTTCAGCAGCGCCCGCAGTTGGTGATAGGTTAGCCCCAGTAGCTCGGCCGCCTGCTTTTGATTGTACTTTGCCTGTTCGAGACTTCTCTCGAGCAGGCTTTTTTCTTGCTCCTGCTGGAAAGCGCGCAAATCGAGCGGCAACGTGGGGCCGGGCGCCTTTTCTGCTGCAGCGGGCGGGGCAGTTTGCTGCTGGCGGAAGGGGTTAATAATAATATTATCCAGCTCGCTTTCACTGCTGCCGTGACGGTAAACCGATCGTTCCACCACGTTTTTTAATTCACGGATATTCCCGGGCCAACGGTAGTTCTGCAGCGTCACGGCGGCACGTTCGCTAAAGCCGGGAAACAACGGCAGTCCGAGTTCGCGGCACATCTGGATAGCAAACTGGGTGGCGAGCAGCATAATATCGCTCTGGCGTTCGCGCAGCGGCGGCAACTGCACCACATCGAAAGCCAACCTGTCGAGTAGGTCAGCGCGAAAGAGCCCATCTTCCACCATTTGTGGCAGATCGGCGTTGGTCGCGCACACCAGGCGGACGTTAACCTGCAGCGGCTGGCTGCCGCCGACGCGCTCGAGTTCGCCATACTCAATCACGCGCAGCAGCTTTTCCTGCACCAGCATCGGCGCGGTGGCCAGCTCATCAAGAAACAGGGTACCGCCGTCGGCGCGCTCGAAGCGCCCCGGATGGCGTTTACTGGCCCCCGTAAATGCCCCGGCTTCATGACCGAATAGCTCGGAATCGAGCAGGTTTTCATTCAGCGCAGCGCAGTTCAGCGAGATAAACGGCCCCTGCCAGCGGGAAGAGAGGAAGTGCAGGCGGCTGGCGATCAGCTCCTTACCGGTTCCGCGTTCGCCAATCACCAGCACCGGTTTATCGAGCGGCGCCAGTCTTGAGACCTGTTCCAGCACTTCCAGGAAGCTGTTGGCCTCGCCGAGCAGGTTGTCCTTGTATTCCGCCATGATGAATTTCGCCATTAAGTAGTGTGATTCACCAGGTCACTTTAGCAATGCGTTGGCCAGATAACAACCACTTCTATTAAAATCAATAAGATAAAAAGTTGGCACGGCATTTGTATTAGTGATGGCACAGGCCGGTGCCTGATACCAGAACTATGAGGATTGAAATTATGGGTATTTTTTCTCGTTTTGCCGACATCGTGAACGCCAACATTAACTCTCTGCTGGAGAAAGCGGAAGATCCGCAGAAGCTGGTTCGACTGATGATCCAGGAGATGGAAGACACGTTGGTTGAAGTGCGTTCGACCTCGGCGCGGGCGTTGGCTGAAAAGAAACAGCTGACCCGTCGTATTGAACAGGCCGTTGCTCAGCAGGCGGAATGGCAGGAGAAAGCCGAACTGGCGCTGCGTAAAGAGAAAGAGGATCTGGCTCGTGCGGCGCTGATCGAGAAGCAGAAGCTGACCGACCTGATCGCTAGCCTGGAAAATGAAGCGCAGCTGGTCGATGAAACGCTGGCGCGGATGAAAAAAGAGATTGGCGAGCTGGAGAATAAACTGAGCGAAACGCGCGCCCGTCAGCAGGCGTTGATGCTGCGCCATCAGGCCGCAAGTTCCTCCCGCGACGTTCGTCGTCAGCTGGACAGCGGCAAGATTGATGAGGCGATGGCGCGCTTTGAATCGTTTGAACGCCGTATCGATCATATGGAAGCCGAAGCCGAAAGCCACCGCTTCGGTAAAGATAAATCGCTGGATCAGCAGTTCGCCGATCTGAAAGCGGACGATGAAATCAGCGAGCAGCTGGCGGCGTTGAAAGCCAAAATGAATCAAAATAACCAGTAATGTATTCGGGCGGCACCGAGACGTGCCGCCGCCATCTGCAAGGAGTTCACATGAGCATGCTTTTTCTCGCCATCCCTTTGACGTTGTTTGTGCTGTTTGTTTTGCCGGTCTGGCTTTGGCTGCATTACAACAACCGCACCGCCAGCGGCAGTTTATCGCAAAACGAGCAGCAGCGCCTGCTGCAGCTGACCGATGACGCAAAGCGCATGCGCGAGCGTATTCAGGCGCTGGAAGCCATTCTTGACGCTGAGCATCCGAACTGGAGAGAAAAATAATGGGCGGACTGGATCTGAGTAAAAAACTGTGGCGCATTCCACAGCAGGGCATGGTCAAAGGCGTTTGCGCCGGTATCGCGCAGTACCTGGACGTGCCGGTTAAGCTGGTGCGCCTGATTACCGTACTGGCAATGATTTTTGGCCTGTTCCTGTTTGTGGTGGTGGCCTACATCATTCTCTCGTTTGCGCTGGATCCTATGCCGGAAAGCGAGCTGTATGGTGAAAAAACGCCGAGCAGCGGAGAGCTGCTGGCTGCTGCGGATAAGGAGCTGGCTGCAGGGGAGCGCCGTCTGCGTGAAATGGAACGCTACGTCACCTCTGACACCTTTTCGCTACGCAGTCGTTTTCGTCAGCTATAACTGAAAGTTGAGGTTAATAATGAACATGAAATGGCAGCAGGCCGGGCAAAAAGTTAAACCGGGTCTGAAAATCGCAGGCAAGCTGGTGCTGCTCACCGCGCTGCGCTACGGCCCGGCGGGCGTCGCTGGCTGGGCGGTAAAATCCGTCGCGCGTCGGCCGCTGAAAATGCTGCTGATGCTTGTTCTGGAACCGATGCTCAGCCGGGCGGCGCAGCGGTTTTCTAAACGTCGTGGATGGCGTATGTTATGAGTGCCTAAAAACTCACTCTATCAGGATGATAAAATGCGAAAATTGTTTCTGGGTTTAGCGCTGGCGATGGCTTTACCCGCCTTCGCGGCGGAGCACTGGATTGACGTCCGCGTTCCGCAGCAGTATCAAAAAGAACACGTTGACGGCGCGGTGAACATACCGCTGGCGGATTTAAAATCGCGGATTGCGGCTGAAGTGCCGGATAAAAACGATACCATTCACGTCTATTGTAACGTTGGCCGACAGTCGGGCCAGGCTCAGCAGCTGCTGAGCGAAATGGGCTACACGCAGGTGGTGAATGCCGGCGGCCTCAGTCAAATAGCGATGCCGAAAAGCGCCAGCCACTAACCGTCAGCCCCGCCGCAGCGGGGCTATTGCACTTTATTGATTAGCCCTCATGTCTATTTCCCTCGTTCTTCAGGCTCAACAGGATGGCGATGAAGCGACTCAAAACAGAATTTAATGCGCTGGTGAATCGTGGGGTTGACCGGCATCTCCGTCTGGCCGTCACCGGTCTTAGCCGCAGCGGCAAGACCGCGTTTATCACCGCACTGGTCAATCAGCTACTGAATATCCACGCCGGGGCACGGCTGCCGCTGCTTAGCGCGGCCAGAGAAGAACGCCTGCTGGGCGTCAAGCGCGTCCCGCAGCGGGATTTTGGCATTCCGCGTTTTACCTATGACGAAGGGCTGGCCCAGCTCTATGGACAACCTCCGCTCTGGCCGACGCCCACCCGCGGCGTCAGCGAAATCCGCCTCGCTCTGCGCTATCGCTCTAACGATTCGCTGCTGCGCCATTTTAAAGAGACTTCGACGCTCTATCTGGAGATTGTCGATTATCCCGGCGAGTGGCTACTGGATCTGCCGATGCTGGCCCAGGATTACCTGACCTGGTCACGACAGATGACCGGACTGCTGCAGGGGCCGAGGGCGGCGTGGTCGGCGCGCTGGCGGCAGCTTTGCGAAGGGCTGGATCCGCTGGCGCCCGCCGATGAAACCCGTCTGGCGGAGATCGCCGCGGCGTGGACCGATTATCTGCACAGCTGTAAGCGCGAAGGGATGCATTTTATTCAGCCCGGGCGCTTTGTGCTGCCCGGCGAAATGGCCGGCGCGCCGGCGCTGCAGTTCTTCCCCTGGCCGGACGTTGATGCCGCCGGTGAGGCTAAGCTGGCGCAGGCGGACAAACAGACCAATGCCGGAATGCTGCGCGAGCGTTTTAAATACTACTGCGAGAAAGTGGTGAAAGGCTTCTACAAAGATCATTTTCTCCGTTTCGACCGGCAGATTGTGCTGGTGGACTGCCTGCAGCCGCTTAACAGCGGGCCTCAGGCGTTTAACGACATGCGTCTCGCGCTGACGCAGCTGATGCAAAGCTTCCACTATGGCCAGCGCACGCTGTTCCGTCGTCTGTTCTCACCGGTTATCGATAAGCTGCTGTTCGCCGCGACCAAAGCCGATCACGTCACCGTTGATCAGCACAGCAATATGGTATCGCTGCTGCAGCAGCTGATTCAGGATGCCTGGCAGAACGCGGCGTTTGAAGGCATCAGTATGGATTGCCTGGGTCTGGCGTCAATTCAGGCGACGCAGAGCGGGCTTATCGAGGTGAACGGCGAGAAGATCCCTGCGCTGCGGGGGCATCGGCTAAGCGACGGACAGCCGCTGACCGTCTATCCCGGCGAAGTGCCCGCGCGCCTGCCGGGTCAGGCCTTCTGGGAGCAGCAGGGCTTTCAGTTTGAAAACTTCCGCCCGCAAGTGATGGATGTTGATAAACCGCTGCCGCATATTCGCCTCGACGCGGCGCTGGAATTTTTGATCGGAGATAAATTGCGATGACCGAACCTTTAAAACCGCGTATTGATTTCGACGGCCCGCTGGAGGTGGAAAAGGCGCAAATTCTGAAATCCGCGCGCGCTTTTGACGGCGCGGATGCGGAGAAGTTCGCCCCTGCGCGCCTTGACGCGCCGGAAGAAGAAGAGGGGGCGGCGGAAGCGGTGGTGGAATCGGTGCTGCGGCCTAAGCGCAGCCTGTGGCGAAAGATGGTCAGCGCCGGGCTGGCTATTTTTGGCGTCAGCGTCGTGGCGCAGGGCGTGCAGTGGACGATGACCGCCTGGCAAACGCAAGACTGGATCGCCCTCGGCGGCTGCGCAGCCGGCGCGCTGATCGTCGGGGCGGGCGTCGGCTCGGTAGCGACCGAATGGCGCCGTCTGTGGCGGTTACGCCAGCGCGCGCACGAGCGCGATGAGGCGCGGGACCTGATGCACAGCCATGCGGTCGGCAAAGGGCGTGCCTTTTGCGAAAAGCTGGCCCGGCAGGCGGGCCTCGATCAATCGCATCCGGCGCTGCAGCGCTGGTATGCAGCGATCCACGAAACACAAAACGATCGTGAAGTGGTAAGCCTGTATGCACGGATCGTGCAGCCGGTGCTGGATGCGCAGGCGCGGCGTGAGATTAGCCGCTCGGCGGCGGAATCGACGCTGATGATTGCCGTCAGTCCCCTGGCGCTGGTGGATATGGCGTTTATCGCCTGGCGTAATTTACGCCTCATCAACCGCATCGCCACTCTGTACGGTATTGAGCTCGGCTACTACAGCCGCCTGCGCCTGTTCCGTCTGGTGCTGCTGAATATCGCCTTTGCCGGCGCCAGCGAGCTGGTGCGGGAAGTCGGGATGGACTGGATGTCGCAGGATCTGGCGGCCAGGCTATCGGCGCGCGCGGCGCAGGGGATTGGCGCCGGGCTGTTGACCGCGCGGCTGGGTATCAAGGCGATGGAGCTCTGCCGCCCGCTGCCGTGGATCGCCGATGATAAACCGCGGCTGGGGGACTTCCGCCGCGAGCTGATCGGCCAGCTAAAAGAGACGTTGCAAAAGAGCAAAAGCGGCGCGGAAAAATAAGTCGCTTAAGCATTCCCGGCTTGCGGCGTGAACGCCTTAGCCGGGCTACCGCTCCACAGAAGGCTGTCACTTGTCTCACGGCGATGCACAGCGCAATCCGGGGAGAAAAGCAGCGGCGATGACGACCGGTTCTTTATTGCCATTTTCCTCTCTGAGCGCATAACTTTACGGCAGAAAGTGTGATTGAAAATTTAACTATTTAAATCAATGATTTAAAATCATCAATTCAAAATCATTCAAAATAAATTCATTACTTTATTTCAATTTTATCCCACTCGCGGCCTCTGTCGTCACGATATGTTGCCGTCATGCTGCCTGATTTATGCCCTAACAAATGCTGTGCAAAACTATCATCAACCTGTTTGCTGTACAATCTTGCAGACAGACTCCTGAGTTCATGAAAACTGGGTGGCCCTCCTGTAAAGTTAATACCACAAAGCTCACGGGCTCGCCTGAAAGCATTCGAGACTGTAGTGGGTGACAAACACTTTCCGCTACTGGATGAGATAATGGCCTTTCCTGCGGATAGCTTACGGCATTTCTGCAAAACTCCCTGCAGAGAGATGCCTAACTCTTCAATTTTTAGCCCGACTGGTATCGCCAGTTTGGCCCCTGTCTTTTTCTGCTCTACGTACAGATACCCGTCGCGAATGTCCTCCCAGCTCATAGCGCATAAATCACTGACACGCTGCCCGGTTAGCACGGCCAGATCCATTGACAACCTTACCCACGGTGATAGCGTTCCCGCAGCCTGGTAAATCTCCCGATATTCCTCTACGGTCAGCCGGGTGCGTTTAACCTCAAATTTAGCGGCTCTCGTCGCCGTGACGGGGTTTACTGCGATATGCCCCTCAGAGATAGCCTCCCTGAATATATCTCCAAGCGTCGACCTGATTAGCTTTGCCATTGCATGCTTTCCTTCATTAGCGTAATCATTCAGGATAATAGCTATCTGTTTAGTGGTGATTTCGGCAATAGGAATGTCCTGCATTCGTTCCTTTATTGACCTTAATTTACTGGCATAGTCGATAAGTGTTTTCGGTTTTAACCCGCGAGAGGCGACAATCTTTTCATAGCGCTCTAACCATGAATGTAAGGTAACGGAGTCTATCTGACTGATGCGCGTACTAAGCGGAATATGACCAGCGTCACCAAGTAATTCTATATTGGCCTGTATCGCTTCACTGACCGCAAGCCGTCGGTTCCTGCCTAAACCATATTCTTTCCCATTCCGCGGATCGCGATAGCTGTAATAACCTCCATTCCTTACATACAAATTAGGTGGCAAATCACGTCTCTCATGGTTTCTTCTTCTTCCCACTAGTCATTCTCCGCAATAGACCGCAGGTTGATGACTGTGATGGCTCAACCTTAATAGCCGTTTCCTGAAACAAATACTCCACGCCGTCTTTCTTCGGTGCTGGATAAATTTTGCTTTGTCTAACCCATCGACGAACGGTCTCCAGGTTGCGTGGTCGTGGCTGCCTGGCGTTCCATTCTTTTAAGGTAATAAGTGCCATAAATAACCTCATGGCCGGGAAACTATAATCAGTTCCCCGGTTTAATGTTGATTATTGGAAATCATCTCAGTGCGTGCGGTCGTATTCTGCAATTGCTTCCATAGCTTCATCGGCGGTATACATGGAGGCGGGGTGGGTTATTCCCCTGATAAAATCATCACGGTCACGCTGGCGGTGCCTTAGCTCCAGTTTCGCAATGCGTTCTTCGGACTCTTTGAGCTTTTTGGTCAGCCTGTCATGACCATCAACAATCTTCAGAGCCTCGCGGTTCATGTATTCTTCTACCTGTTCTACTGCAATACGCAGTTCGCGGGTGCTTACAACACGCTTTCCCGTTTCGCAGAGGTTATGCAGCGGGGTGAAGAACTCACGACGTACCAACCGTGCAGCGACGATAATCAGGATGCTGCCGGACTCTCTGGCAACCTCCGGGGTAAGTTCGGTGATATTCATGCCGTCACCTTGTGCGCTTCCGCATCGAACTTCCGGCCCTGATACCAACCGCGACGCAGCCAGCGACGGATGGTGCGCATAGCCTTTGCATCACCACGCACGGGCTCAGGGAAACCCCCGTATTTCACAGTTTTAGGCCCATGCTTGCGCTCTGACTGCATCATTCCGCACTCAATGATGTGATCGCGGTAGAAGGCCAGCCACTGCTTGCGATTACAGACAGGGCAAGGAATGTCACCACCATTTGTCAGCATGCCATCTTCGTATGCGTCGCAATCCCACAGGTAGCCATCACAGCAAAGGCTATCTGGGTAATGCGCACCAAATTCATAACCTTGATACCCGCAGCTCATAAAGTTCCCTCCGTCGCATCATGGTAACCTTCAGGAACAAGGAAATTGAAAACACCGTGTGGCCGCAGGCCAGTATGGAAAAAGCTCAATCGCCCCTTCATGGTTATCAGAGCTGCAGGCGCGCGGGGTGAATTTCCGAAGCCTGACTGACAGCATTGATACCAGTACGCCAGCAGGACGTTTTTTCTTCCACGTCATGAGTGCTCTGGCGGAAATGGAAAGAGAGCTGATCGTCGAGCGCACCCGGGCAGGATTAGCCGCGGCAAGAGAGCAGGGCCGTATCGGCGGTCGCCGGAGAATAATGACACCAGAAGTGGTTGAGCATAGTCGTAGGATGCTTAGGAAAGGGGCTACACGCCAGCAAGTCGCGAGCGTGGTTGGGGTGGGCGTAAAGACGATATATAAATATTTGCCTGTTGGATAAAGGCCCTTAAGTATAAAGAAGTTAAGAGATGTACTGGATGGTGAAATGACTGGTGCTAAATAGATTAAACCGGACTACATCGTGCTGGTATAGGAACAGGAGAGTGAGGAGTTTCCTTCACTCTCTGTTTAAGAATATAAATACTAAAAAGGCTGGGGTTTCATGTATTGCGATTCTGCCCCAAGCAGCAGAAAGCTTAACTTATTCGTGGTTCTATGCAGTATCATGAACCCGTATAAGTTGCTCCATCTACGGGGTACGAGAGAGAAAGTCGGATATCTGTTAACGCTTGAAGAACAGATCCCTGCATTTCTGCACCTCCTAAGTAAAGGTTGAGTGTAGAGCCGCTAGTAATAGCTGCCGAAACTGGTAAAGAGGAGTTGCCTGAACTCAGTGCTAGGGCGAAAACGCCACAACCCGTACGACGACCATTAGTTATCGCTACAGGCAGAGTTATTGATAGATTACCTTCAGGTTGTGTGGTAATAGAACTGATAGTTAACCAAAGTGACAATTGGCATACTCCATTACTAATATAATAGTCACCACCTCGCGAACTATAAGTAATACTTCCTACGCTATTGCTACCGACGATATTTGGAGTGAATGCACCTCCTCTTCCGCCAATTTGCGGTTTACTTGTTGAAGTGTATTCAGTTTCATCTGAAACTCCAGATGATTGATTTCTATTATTAGCAATAAACGTTCTGGCCGCTGTTCCCTCTACAATAAAACCATATGGTTCATTGAGTGCAATACCGTACTTATTATCCTCTATCTTTAAACCATACAACCCTCTTAGTTTAACAGCTCTTGATTGTTTGGGAGACACTATGTAGCTGTTACGAATAGTAATGCTATGGGCTGTATTAAGACTTGTTATTATTCCTTCATTGGTGTCAAAGCCCTCTGTGCCGGGAACATCATAGCCTATCAGTATACCTGCTGGAGCATTTAGATTTCCATTGGTCCCATTTCCATTATTGTAAAAGTAGCATCCTTCAATAATTACTCCATGTGCAGAGTTACTACCACTATTTGTGTTTGATGTAATAGCTAACCCCCAGGCACCATCTTCGGAATGTTCAATATTACACCCGCCAACCATTGCGCCAGCAGGGTTACACATTAATAGATTACCAACTACTCCGTGATGGAATGTCGCACCGCCAGTTACTGTGATACCAGTGTGGTCATTTGTAAATCCAATTCGGCAACTGATTTGCCCGCCATAATACTCACCACCAATTATCGAGCACCCCCATGCTCTTTTTGAACCAAGCCATAATCCATACCGGGCGCGAAGAGGGTCACCGTTAGCATTTTTATTTGTTGAAGTTCCAGCCCAAAAATCACAATTTATGATGAAAGTGTTATAACATCTGGCGATTTTTATTAGCGCGTCCTTATAATAAGCTTTGCCATCATTTATATATCTAACTTTTAGATCTTTAAGGTAATGCCTTCTCGTTTTGGCTCCACTCGTTTCATCCCCCATAACAATCTGTCCCCCAGCCATGAGAATGGAGCCATTGATAATGTTAAAGTTTATATCAAGTTTATGTGATGAATATAAGTTATAGGTTTTACCGCGTAAATCGATAGTATAAGGAAGGTCACTGGATAGTGTCGTATCATCGAGTTCAGAGAGTTCCTTAAACATTGCTGCCCACAAATCATCATCTGATGGAGATGTTATATCTGTCCCAAACATTTCTGGATATACAATACGGCCTAAGGTTAGTAACTTTGTAACACTAAGCTTATATGGAGTATTGACAAGGTCACCTCCAAGGCCATTTGTAGTGGAGTTTAAATCTTCTCGTAAAGAGTCATCTGCTGTGTAATTGTTCATTTTTCATCCTCTTGTTAAATGCTTCTCAAACCTATACTGTATAAATACACAGTGTCAAGGGTTAGCACTCAAACAAGAGGTCTGAAACCTATCATCTATCATGGTTGAGTAGAAAATCGACAAGTGAATCTGGTGCTAGTATCCGCCTATACTGGGGCATTAATACGTTAGAAGCACAATTAACTATTTGAAAGTAAATATATTTTATTCATTGGCTACCTCTAGTTTATTTACACAAAAGCGCAAATCCATCAAAAAATGTGTAAAAACGGAAGATCCTGTATCATTTTGTGTGTAATACTAATGATTCTCATTATCATAAGTATTTTCATTAAATGTTAACTCTTCTGGGGATTATCGAAGTGAATATAACTTTATATAAGAAGCGCCCAGTTGCGCTGTTTTTGGCTGTCCTCCTCACCTCACCGGCTTTTGCGGAAGAACCCACGGATAAACTGGCGGACGATGAAACGATGCTCGTCACCGCCGAACAGGGACTGAAACAACAGCCAGGTGTCTCGATCATAACCGAGGAAGACATTCAAAAAAGCCCCCCAGTTAACGATCTTTCCGACATCATCCGCAAAATGCCTGGCGTGAATTTGACCGGTAACGGTGCCAGTGGCAGTAGGGGTAACAACCGTCAGATCGATATTCGCGGCATGGGTCCGGAAAATACCTTAGTGATGATTGATGGCGTGCCGGTGAGCTCTCGTAACTCCGTGCGATACAACTGGCGCGGTGAGCGTGATTCCCGTGGCGATACCAACTGGGTCCCAGCGGAAATGGTGGAACGCATTGAAGTGATACGCGGTCCGGCTGCAGCCCGTTATGGTTCCGGCGCTGCGGGTGGGGTGGTGAATATCATTACTAAACGCCCCACTAACGACTGGCACGGATCCTTATCCCTTTTCACCAACCAGCCTGAAAACAGCAAAGAAGGCGACACTCGTCGTGCTAATTTCAATCTTAGTGGTCCACTGGCCGGTGACGTTTTGACGATGCGTCTGTATGGCAACCTCAACCGCACCGATGCCGATTCCTATGACATCAACACCGAACAAAACGGTTCATATGCAGCCGGTCGAGAAGGCGTGCGTAATAAAGACATCAACGGAGTACTTTCCTGGAAAATTACGCCTACCCAGATCGTTGATTTCTCCTATGGCTATAGCCGTCAGGGAAATATCTATGCGGGTGATACTCAAAACAGTAATAGTAATAGCAGTGCTAACGGTCTGGTTGAATCGCTTTATGGCAGTGAAACAAATCGTTTATATCGTCAAAACTACGGAATTACTCACAACGGAATCTGGGATTGGGGAACATCCAGGCTTAATTTCAACTATGAAAAGACCAACAATACCCGTTTAAAAGAGGGTACCGGCGGTAGTACTGAAGGAATGATAAATAGCGATGTCTTTTCCACCAGTCGCCTGCAAAGCTATCGTGCTGGCGGGGAAATCAACTTTCCTCTACAGTTATTCGTTGATCAAACGGTGACTCTTGGCGCGGAGTGGAATCGCGACGAACTCAACGATCCGGCTTCCATGCAGTCGTCAAGTACTGACTTCTATTTACCGGGTAGCTCGGGCGATCCTTCTCAACGTAGCAGTAAAAACTCTGCAACGATTAGTTCGCTCTATTTTGAGGATAATATTGCCGCGACCGACAGTACCGAGGTTATTCCGGGGCTGCGCTTTGACTATCACGATAATTTCGGTGCGAACTGGAGTCCAGGCCTGAATATTTCACAGGGAATGGGTGAATACTTCACCCTGAAAGCCGGTATAGCACGTGCGTTCAAAGCGCCAAATCTGTATCAGTCAACGCCGGGCTACCTGCTTTCCACGCGCGGTAACGGTTGTCCGATTGGTCTTAGCCAATGTTATTTACTGGGTAACGATAATCTCGATCCTGAAATTAGCGTTAACAAAGAAGTGGGGATTGAATTCAGTCATGCAGGTTATGCAGCTGGCATTACCTACTTCCGCAATGATTACAAAAACAAAATCGTGTCTGGCACTTCTGCCGTTTACAGCAACGGTACTTATAACGTGCTGCGGTGGGAGAACGGCGGTAAAGCTATCGTTGAAGGACTGGAAGGTAACCTGACTATTCCTTTGATTGCCGATACGCTGGAGTGGCGCTCTAACGCAACCTACATGTTCCGTTCTGAAAGCAAGAAGACCGGAAATCCGCTGTCAGTCATCCCGGAGTTTACCATTAACTCCCAACTGGAATGGCAAGCTACTGAAGACTTGAGCACAAATATTAACTGGACGCAATATGGCCGCCAGAAACCGCGCCAGTATGCTGAAACCGTCCTTGAAAACCGTAATGGTCTTTCACAACGTGAAATTAGTCCTTATTCCGTTGTTGGCTTAAACGTCAACTATGATATTACCAAAAATCTGCGTGCCAATGCAGGTATTAGTAACCTGTTTGACAAACGTATCTACCGTGAGAACGCGGGGGCTTCAACGTATAACGAACCCGGACGTGCTTATTATGCTGGCGTAACCATGTCATTTTAATAAATGATAGGCGGCCTTAAGGTCGCCTCAACCGTGCCCAACCTCCTATCACTGATTTAAACACGTAAATTATTTCAGGTAGTGTCTACAAATAGTTGGTTGTGGTGATGTCTTTTCGTTATTAAAAATATTCCTGTGCTATTGTTACTGTCTGTTGTCCTCGTTATGTTTATGATGCTCTTTATCATTATGGTCTAAGCCCGACAGGCGTGAGCGCTCCCACTGTCAGGCCAGTTACCGGTGTTCCACCTAACTTATCGTTATGAAGACAGAAAACCGGGCATAAAAGGCCAAATTATCGAAATGTCCTATAACGGCGCAGGTTTGCGGTATACCGCCAGAACGCTGAAAGTCGGCATCAACATTCTCATACGGGCTTTAAAAACCTCTCTGCCTCACGGATACCAGAGATAAACCCTTATTATATCGCGTTGTATATAACCAATAGTGATTCTGGAATATATCCATAAGGAGATTAACACGTCGTATATGCTCAACGCTGAGAAGGTGGTCGATGACCGCCTGCAGCTGGATAACAACGTGATCATGATGGATACACTGGCGGCGGTTAAGGTGCTGATTCAGCAAGTTGAAGATTTGGAGAAAAAAATTCAAGCTCAGGAGGAAAGGCCCAAGACGTGATTGGAGTAGGGGTGAAGACTATTTATAAATATTTTCCGGCCGGCTAAGTTTGCTCACCTGCGAACCGTATGCAAGAGCCCGCAGGTGAGCAATTTGCTATGGAGGCAGTGCCATAGCTGAAAAATTTTATCCTCGCATTGTTCGCAAAACCATCAAACAGTTACGCACTGAAAGCACTTTAAGACTTACCTTACTCATTACATCAATGCGTTACGGTAATGACAAGAATTGATAGTTGGAACCTATATTGATATGTGGTTGGGTTAAATCTACTGTATATATAAACAGTATTTATGTGAGCGAGTCTATCATGCAGTTCTACACGCCAGTTGAGTTACGTAAGATTATCCTGATGCCGTTGTATAGTGACCTTGTGCAATGTGGTTTTCCAAGCCCTGCACAGGATTACGTTGAGCAACGTATCGACCTTAACGAGCTGCTAGTTAACCACCCCAGCGCGACGTATTTTGTCAAAGCTGCCGGCGATAGCATGAAGGAGGCCGGGATCGGGGAGGGGGATCTTCTGGTCGTGGATAGTTCAAGGACCGCAGTCCATGGCGATATTGTGATTGCCGCGGTGGACGGGGAATTCACCGTTAAGAAACTGCAGCTGCATCCGCGGGTTCAGCTCAACCCAATGAATCCTGCATATTCGCCAATAGTCGTCGGAAGCGAAGATACTCTCGACGTGTTTGGGGTCGTTACTTACATCATCAAATCGGCAGGCTAAGATGTTTGCGCTTTGCGATGTGAATTCATTTTACGCATCGTGCGAGACGGTTTTTCGTCCTGACCTGAAAGGGCGGCCAGTAGTCGTACTTTCCAATAACGACGGGTGTGTAATTGCTCGTTCCGCTGAGGCGAAGCCCTTTGTCAAAATGGGGGAGCCGTACTTCAAACAAAAGGACATGTTTCGCCGGCACGGCATTATCGCGTTTAGTAGCAACTATGAGCTCTATGCGGATATATCGAACCGGGTCATGACTACGCTTGAAGAGCTATCTCCACGATGCGAAATTTACAGTATCGATGAGGCATTTTGCGATCTGACAGGAGTTCGTAACTGTCGTGACCTTACCGACTTTGGCCGGGAAATTCGCGAGACGGTTCTGCGCCGGACGCACCTCACGGTCGGCGTCGGCATAGCACAGACTAAAACCCTGGCTAAGCTGGCAAATCACGCAGCGAAACAGTGGCAGCGGCAAACCGGAGGCGTAGTTGATTTGTCGAATATGGAACGACAGAGGAAGTTAATGGCGCTGTTGCCGGTTGATGAAGTATGGGGCGTTGGGCGCCGTATCAGTAAAAAACTGGAGTCTATGGGGATAGACACGGTGCTTAAGTTAGCCGATACGGATATTCGTTTTATCCGGAAGCATTTTAATGTTGTTCTGGAAAGAACAGTGCGTGAGCTGCGTGGCGAGCCATGCCTTGGTCTTGAGGAATTCGCGCCGGTAAAGCAGGAAATTGTGTGCAGCCGTTCTTTCGGTGGCCGCATCACTGAATATCATGAAATGCGACAGGCGATATGCAGCTATGCATCGCGCGCAGCCGAGAAACTTCGCGGCGAGCATCAGTACTGCCGGTTTATCTCCGCTTTTGTCAAAACCAGCCCCTTTGCGCTCAACGAGCCATATTACGGCAACAGCGCATATGTAAAGCTGCTAACGCCAACCCAGGATAGCCGGGACATAATTACCGCGGCGACGAAATGCCTCGATGCTATCTGGCGAGACGGGCACCGTTACCAGAAGGCCGGCGTGATGCTGGGCGATTTCTACAGCCAGGGCGTGGCACAGCTGAATCTTTTTGATGACAACGCACCGCGGAAGAACAGCGAAAAGTTAATGGAAGTCCTCGACCATCTCAATGCAAAGGATGGCAGGGGGACGCTCTATTTTGCGGGGCAGGGAATCCAGACTGCCTGGCAGATGAAGAGAGAAATGCTATCCCCGCGCTATACTACGAGGTTCTGCGACCTGCTCAAAGTTAGATGATTCGGCCATTAATGGTAATGGTGACGCTACTACAGTCCGCTTAGAGCGAGAAGCCGACCTTTGTTATTCTGACGTGAAACTCGACATATGGTCAGGATATAACAATCCCTCTCGCCCTCAGGCTACGTTTGCTTGAATTGATAGCGTCGAGAAGGCGGATTCGGCTTTCCCTAAGATGATCGGCGAGTAACTCTGCGGCTTTCTCAATGTCCTGCGAGCGAAGCGCAGCAAATATTTCGCGATGCTCTTCCCAGGCGGGGTTCGACGGCGCTTTATCAAGCCATCTTGCCCGTGAAAGCCGTCGCAGTGCATCACTTATCCCTTCAATGATAAACGCATTCTGACAAAGACGGGCCAGATACAGATGGAATCGTGTTCCGGCATCGTCCAACATCCCTTCAGACGCAACAGCAGTCTTCTCTTTAAGCAGGATTTCCAGACCGCTGAGTTGTTCTTCCGTCATTTGGCTGGCTGACAGTTTTAATGCCGCCACTTCCAGTACTTCCCGGTAAATACACAGTTGTTCAACTTCAGCGACATCGATCGGTGCCACCAACCAGCGTAACCCGTCACGACATACCAGCCCCTCGGACTCCAGCTTCTGTAATGCGGCTCGAACAGGCGTCCGGGAGGCGTTAAACGTTGCTTCAGCCCAGCGCTCGGTCAGTCGTTCTCCCGGCCCCAGTTCCATGCTGAGTATCAATTTTCTTAATTGGTTTTCAACTTCTGATGCCTGGCTCATGACGGCAATGTTCTCCCACAAATTGACAGTAAAATGCATAATCGATATGGTATACCAGCTTGGTATACCATGATAGGGCGTTTTTATGACCCAATTTTATAACAGCTTTTGGCAGCGAAACCTGATCGTTTGCTTCATTGGCTCGTTCTCAACCGTCTTTGCAATGACCCTGATGCTGCCGTTTCTGCCTTTATATGTCGAAGAGCTTGGTGTTCACGGGCATGCAGCGGTTGTTCAATGGTCTGGTGTGGCATTCAGCGCAACGTTTATTACTGCCGGGTTGATTGCCCCCGTCTGGGGACGACTTGGTGACAGATATGGACGTAAGTCGATGCTCGTGAGAGCCAGCCTTGGCATGGCTATTACGGTTTCGCTTATGGGGCTGGTGACGAATATCTGGCAACTTGTCGGTCTGCGGTTGCTAGTTGGGCTGGCTGGAGGCTACTCATCCGGCGCAACAATTCTTATCGCTGTACAGGCTCCCAGAGAACGTGCCGCATGGGCGCTGGGGATCGTTTCATCCGGTGTCATGGCTGGCAATCTTGTCGGCCCCCTTGCCGGGGGATGGCTACCGGGGCTGATTGGTATTCGGTCCACATTTTTCTGTGCAGGCGCACTGATTTTTCTGGCCTTTATTATGACCCTGACTCTCATCCGCGAAGCGGTACAAAAGCCCGAGGATGCTGCGGCAAAAACGCGGGTGAGCTGGCCCCAATTGCCTGCCCGCTCTGTGATTGTCTGTATGCTTTGTACCGGTCTGCTGCTGATGCTGGCCAATATGTCAATAGAACCCATTATCACGGTCTATGTGCGTACTCTCGTCATCGACGCTTCTCAGATAACGAAAGTGGCGGGATATGTGATGGCAGCCGCGGCCCTGGGCAGCATTATCTCAGCTTCCTGGCTTGGTAAACTGGCAGACAGAATAGGACATTTACGCATTATCACGCTGGCGCTGACTACGGCCGGTTTGTTGCTCATCCCGCAGGCTTTTGTCACCTCCGGGTGGCAACTGATTGCCCTGCGTTTCCTCATGGGGCTGGCGCTTGGCGGCTTGTTGCCTTGTATTGCGGCAGTCATACGTCACCGTGTACCAGAAGGCATGGTGGGTAGCATCCTTGGCTATTCCGTCGCCGCGCAGTTCGCCGGTCAGTTCATCGGGCCGCTGATAGGTGGTTTTGTCGGCGGGCATATCGGGATGCGAGCCGTCTTTCTGGCAACCAGCTGTATCCTGCTAGCCGGAGCGGCTTGGAACTTTAAAATACATCGCCAGTCAGCAACGCGCTGACTCACTTCATTAGCCTTCAGCTACAAATTTGGAAAATTTATGTCGAATCAACTCAGTAATATCAGTAAAAACAGCGCTCTGCTAGTTATGGATTTTCAAACGATCATCCTTAACAATTTTCTCCCGCAAGAAATCGCTGGAAACGTTATCCGCAATACCGCATCACTGATAGCAGCTGCGCGCGCAGCAGCCGTACCGGTCATTTATATCAGTGTCGGATTCCGCAAAGGGTATCCAGAGGTCAGCAAAAACAACACTATCTTCTCTTCGATTAAAGAGAATGGAATGTTTATGGCTGACAATGAGAGCACGGCTATTCATCCTGAAGTCGCTCCCGCAGAGAATGAGGCCGTCATTGTTAAACGCAGAGTTGGCGCTTTCTCATTTACCGAACTTGAGATGATTCTTCGCGCCCAAGGCATTGAAACTTTGATCCTTACCGGCGTGACCACCAGTGGCGTGGTGCTGTCTACAGTCGGGCAAGCTTTTGACCTGGATTACCAACTGGTGGTTGCGGGTGATTGTTGCGCCGATCCAGATCATGACACCAATTTGTTTATACTTGACAAAATCCTGCCTCAACACGCCATTGTTACCCGTTCAACTGAAATATCAGAAGCATGGGCATAAAAACAAGAATATCTGACGTCAAGATAACCGTAGTGTAGATAGTGCATATGACCGGGCATATGTGGTTGCTTGGTCATATGAACGTCTGCTCCTGGCACTAAGCAGACCCTACATGAGGGAGTTCATCCGCCGAGAGCTGAGCAACTGTTACTTTTCGGGAAAAGGTGAGTTGTGGATCAGGAAATGTTCAATCGAGTCGATTAAACCGGGAGCTAAAGGGAGCGCGGGTTCAGCGTATGACGCGATATTCGCCTTGCGATCGTCCGAGGTCACCTCTTTCATAACATGGTTCATATTGGGCAGTATAACCAGCGACGCTTGAGGATTCGCGGCCTTAAGCAGTCTTGCATCCGTTTCTTCCACCTGGAGATCGCGCTGCCCTTGTAGTACTAACACGGGTTTGGAAATACTCGAAATGAGATGAGCCGGATTATATGAAAACGCATCGATCAAAAACCCTTGAACCGCAGGATTAAAGAGACTTTGTAGTGCTGGGTGCACATTCGTAATATCGACTCGCCGCCGATGCTCCAGAGCATCAATTATCGGCAGTGCCTGCTTTAATAGCATTTCGTTTTCCGGATTAGCGTTAAGTTGCCCCCTCAACACCTCGCCCATCGGCCTCCCGGGCGTTGCGATAAGAACCACGCCGCACATATCCTTCTCTTGAGCTGAGGCAAGTGCGACTACGCCCCCTTCGCTGTGTCCTAAAACCCAAATACAGGGAGTGTGCATATGACGTCTAAGCACGTCTACCCAGGATCGAACGTCGTCAACATAGTCAGCAATCTTCACCGCATTGGCATCCTTTACGGCCATTGCGCTAGCGAACATTCCACGTTTGTCGATACGAAGCGTCGCAAAGCCTTTGGCAGCCAGGCCTTCAGCAAGAAATCGGTAAGGCGATGCATTCACACCAAGCGGGTTGTTTCCATCCCGATCGGTCGGTCCGGAGCCTGGAACAATAAGAACAACGGCTGTTGGTTTTGAATTCGGGGTAAGTAACGTGCCTTTCAAAGGGCCTTTTGGCCCTGCGGCATCCAGGACAGTTTCGGAAAAGGTCACCGGTACTGCTGCCAGACTCACAAATGGGCAAGCACTCAAAAGGGCAATGGAGGCGGCAATATTCATCGGAGATGTTCCTGTAAAATTCAGCGTACCCGTCAATTTATATTATAAATATGGCCTGCTCTCCAGCGGCATTAGAAAAGTCCGCTGCTGGCACAAAGCGGACGGGCGAGATACTGAAGGGCTGCTTTGAGCGATCAGCAGACCTCAGTGCTAGATCGCCTTTCAGCCATCTCACGGCTAAAAATTACTGTTCGTGCCGGGTGGGGCATGCAATTGTTAGAGGAATGCACAGGAAGGCGGCCACGCCACCGAGGGCGTGACATAAAATCAGGACTGGTCGTCTTCTTTACCATAGTAAAGCTTACCGATCTGAATGAGAGGACGGCCTTGGGATTTGCGGTGCAAGTTGCTGTCACGTAGTGAATAAACGCAGCCGCAGTATTCCTGCTGGTAAAACTGCTCCCGCTTGCTGATTTCAATCATGCGCGACGAACCGCCCTGTTTGCGCCAGTTATAGTCCCAGTAAACCATACCCGGATAGTGGGCGGCGGCTCGCTGACCGCAATCGTTGATTTGCTGCATATTTTTCCAGCGAGAGATCCCCAGTGAGCTGCTGATCACGTTGAAGCCATTTTCAGCGGCGTAAAGCGCAGTCCGCTCAAAACGCATGTCAAAACACATGGTGCAACGAATGCCGCGTTCGGGCTCCCATTCCATGCCTTTGGCGCGCTCAAACCAGTTATCTGTGTCGTAATCCGCATCGATAAACGGTACGCCGTGTTGTTCGGCAAAGCGAATATTCTCATCTTTACGAATAAGATACTCTTTCTGCGGATGAATGTTCGGGTTGTAGAAGAAGATGGTGTAGTCGATCCCTGAGGCCTGGATCGCCTCCATTACCTCACCAGAACACGGAGCGCAACAAGAGTGCAGCAGCAGTTTATCTGTCCCATTTGGGAGTTCTAGTTTAGGACGTTTGAAATCAGCGGTAGTCATAAATTTATTTGATGAGATAATGAGAATACAAAACAGTGTAGCATCAGGGCTGTGCTATCGGGAATGGCGGCCAGCTTCATACGTTTCCCGCAATGTCTGTTATTGGCACTGAGCGGACTAACTGACTGATTTGAGGTTCCGCTGTGAGGAGTGGTCGATGCTATCTTTGTCTCTCTGAACATTTTACAAAGGCTCGATGGATATGAAATTGTCAGGTGGATGTTTATGTGGGTTCATCAGATTCACAGCGATAAATCCTTCTTCCCCTCATTCCTGTTCCTGCGATATGTGCCAGAAACATACTGGCTGTCAGACCGCAGTATGGATTGAATTTGACTCCGCAGATGTTGAATGGACTGCCGAAGGGGGGGAACCATCGCTGTTCCGCTCATCAGCAGCTTCATCCAGGGCATTTTGCGCCCGGTGTGGGTCCTCGGTTGGTGCTATTGATGACTCTCAGGTAACTGCTTTGCTGAGCGGTATATTTGACAATAACCAACGCGACTTATTTTCCCCATCATCCCATTCATTTCAAGATATGAAACCTGAATGGTGGAGAATAATCATGCCTGATATCGCTGAATAAACGCTGAAGCCTTACATGTAGCCATCATGATGTCACTTAAAGTTGAAGGTGAATATTAATTATGGTCTTTAGCTGTCCGTAAGGAACGAACTACGGATATTCTTTTATAGCGGCAGAAAATTTACACAATATCAGGCCTGGCGTTTCTTAAATGAAAAGTGTACTAAACTCTGTTTGATTCACTCAAATTTTTAACCAGAGTATACATATGATAAATAGAGAAAAACGAACTGTTAGCAGGGGCATAAATCATGTGGGGCTAACGGTTCCAAACCTGCAGCAGGCAACAGAATTTTTGCAAAAGGCATTAGATGCCAGGTTTGTTTATGACGGCCTGACCGATAGCGATTCCCCAAGAGAAGGGGCTGATACCGAAAGACAGTTGGGCCTGACAGAAGGCTCAATGATTATCAAACAGCGGTTGCTGAGAATTGGTAATGGTCCAAATCTGGAGCTTTTTGAGATAGTAAGCAGAGAACAGGCGCAGCCGGTAAGGCTACAGGACTTTGGCTGGAACCACATTTCACTTTATGTGGACGATATACATTACGCGGTGGAAAGGGTCAGGGCAGCGGGAGGCCAGTTCCTTTCGGAAATTCATGGAAATTCGCGCCATGAAGATACCGATGATAATGCCAGCGTATACTTTAAGGCTCCATGGGGCGGCCTGATTGAACTACAATCAATACCTAATGGTTATTATTATCCTGAAGACAGCGAAGCAGACACATGGATACCTGAGCGATAAATGATATGTTGCGGTTTCAGGGCGACGCCGCATTATGATGGAGTTCCCCACAGTTCTAATTTCAGTATCAGGATTGTCCGCTTTTGGCACACATCGGACAAGCTCCTGGAACTGAAGGTCTGTTGAGAGCTAATAGCGGTCGTTAGAACTTGTCATGATTACCCGGATGAAGGACTATCATTGGCGTCTGATAATCAATAGAGGGCTGATCAGGGTGACCAGCTCCCTTCTTAGTCATATATTACGGGCATGCGTGCATATGTATCTACTTAATGCTCGCTCACTTTAAGGCTTCGTCTCTACCATGATACCAGGTTTCAAAAACATCAGGGGTCATTGGTTTGGCAAAAAAATAGCCCTGAACTTCATCGCAGCCCAGCGTTCTTAAAATATCAACAGTACTGGCTTCCTCGACTCCTTCGGCCAGAACGGTATAGTCGAGTTGCTTGAGGAGGATGATAACGTTGCGAACAACGATGCGGCTTGCCTTGTCGTGAGCAACCTTACTCACAATAGAGCGGTCAAGCTTGATGGTGTCCATCGGGATTTGTCGCAGATAATTAATGTTGCTGTATCCCGAACCAAAGTCATCCAGAGAAATTTTAAACCCGCGTTTTTTGAGCATGTCCAGCCCGTTAAGCGCGGCCGGACTCTCAAGCATCTTCTCTGTTTCCAGACACTCTAACCCCAGCAGCGCTGGGTCAAGAGACGCATTCCGCAGTTTCTGTTCAAGCTCCTCGGCGAAATCGGGCCGAGAAAAATCACTGGCGGCCAGATTAATTGACACCGGCAGAGTAAGTCCCTGGTCCCGCCACTCACTCAGCTGCGCAATAGTACGATCGATAACCCAGGCCGTGAGCTCACGCATCAGGCTGGTTTTTTCGACCAGCGGGATAAATTCGCCGGGCAGGACTTCGCCGTTTGTCGGATGCTTCCATCTGACCAGCGCTTCAGCACCCGTCACGCGCCCGGTCGCCAGTGAGATTTTCGGCTGATAGACCAGATATAAGCCCTGGTTTCCCTGCAACGTTTGTCTGAGTTCGGTCAGCAGGCTGAAATCTCTCTTTTTGCGGGTATCCAGGGCGTCATTATAGGTCGTAAAACGGTGCCCCTGGCTTATAGCCTCATGCAAGGCGCTTACCGCACGACGCAGAATTTCATTCGGAGTCAGGGTGCTGTCGCATAGCCCGGAGTCCCCCATGTGAATATCCAAATCCAGGGGAACTTCCGGGCCAATCCGGGCCTGGGTTCCTTGAAGGTTTTGTGCAATGCTTTCCAGTGACAGGGCCGTAGGTTCAGGCGTTAAAAAAGCAAATCGTCCGACCGCCACGGCGTAAAGCTGGCCCGCCAGGGTGAGACGTGCCTGCAGTTCGACGGTCATGTCCCGAAGTAAGTTTTCTACGGCAATCATTCCCAATGAGCGGGCCATCTCGTAGGCAAAGGGCATATCAATGCAGTCAATGATGACCAGCCGGAAGGTGCTTGCCGCCGACACCTCAATGTCCTTGAGCAGGCGCTGACGATTGGGTAATAGCGTGACGACATCGGTATAGCCTACTGAGTGCCAGGAGGCCAGAAAATCTGATATAAGCCCTGCCATCTTTTCAAAAAGTTCGAGCTGCTTGTCTGAAAGTTCCCTGGGTTGAGTATCGAGGATACACAAGGTTCCTATCGGTACTCCATCCTGAGTTTTAAGTGGACACCCTGCATAAAAGCGAATGAATGGATCTTCTTTTACCGCGTGATAGTCACGAAAGGTGGGGTGTTGATGAGTGTCATGACAAATGAATGTTTTACTCTGTTTCAGGGGCTGTACGCAAAATGCCTCGCTCAGGCGGGTTTCCGTGGCGGCGATATTCTGAGCGGATTTGATATATTGCTTTTCTTCATCGAGAACAGAAACAAAGCTCATCGGCATATTCAGCAAGTGACATATTAGATGAGTATATTTTTTTAACGCATCATCCCGACCTTTGTCAGGATTTTTCAACAAGTCGATAGCCGCAAGTCTTTTACTTTCATCTCTACTGAGATTAGTCAACATGGTAAGACATCCTCCGGTGCAGTAGGCTTTTGGTTGTTCCACACTCGCAGGTGGCATGGATCATTCTTCCAATGGCATGTGGTAATACATACTCAGTGACCCGCCTAAACTCTCACATTAAAATGTTTCCCGTTGATTGTCTCCCGGAAATGTCTCCCCAGGGCTGTCCTGTAATTCTGCCTATCAGTCAGACACTGTCATCTCACATGCTTAATGCGAGATATTTGACTAGCAGCTATGAGCGAAAAGACGAAATGAACACTTCGTATCACCAGACTACGTCGTACTAGTCAGACTCACTTTAACAGCAATCGTATTCCCAAAAAGGCCATAAAGCCTCCGCTGAGTTTATCTATAAAATGACGATATTTAATGTAAGCCTGACGTGGCCCGTCAGTTGATAATAAGCATGCAACGACTGCATACCAGAGCAAATCAATAACGAATGCCATTGTGGGCAGGATGATGTACATAACAGGCTGAATATTTTTGCTCAGCGCTGCGGAAAAAATACTGGCAAATACCAGCGCAGTATGGGGGTTGCTGATTTGCGTAAAAACGCCAGTCATAAAAGCTTTCGAGACGCTTACTTCTTTTGTACCGGCAGAATCATTAAAACGATTTGAAGGACGACGAAACATTTTCAACGCCAGCCATAAAAGATAGCAACCGCCTGCAACCTTGAGTCCTGTGTAAAGTGATGGGATTAGAGTCAGCAGGGTATGGAGACCCGCTAGCGCTATGGCAGCAAAAACAGATGCACCAAAACCCATACCTGCAGCAACAGATAAAGCCGTCCGTCTCGAACTGGACATTGCCATTCGGGCAACGAGAAGAAAGCTAGCTCCCGGGCTCATTGCACCAAAAAGGATAGCTACGCCAATAGCAGAAACCGCGATCAAATCACCTGTCATTCATGTTTCCATCTTTAATCAGTGCCAGACAGCCCCTCATTGCGCGAACCGCATATCCAATGAACTGCTGGGTAATAATATGACACTGTGTAAACAACGTCCGCTACTGGCACAATGCGGCCTCTTACCGCAAAACCCCCAGTCGCCCGCTATACATTAAACCCCTACCATTTACGATATCACATAAAACGGTAATGATAATTATTTACTCCGGTATGATATGTTGAACACGTTCGTAACAAGACATTTTTCTCATAGCGGAAGTTAATACTAAGTGCGTGGGGAAAAACTGTGGCTGCGTTGAGATGCAGCATCAATACAATTTATGGAGATAAGATGAGAAGAATTTCAGTCTGGTCAGTGCTGTTGGCCTCCACTATTGCGATGTCAACCGCCACAACGGCATACGCCGATAGCCAATGGGCAGCCGCCACCACTACCTTCCCTGGTAATATCCGTGCCGGGTCACGGGAAGTTCCTGTTAAGCCAGGAGATAAAACGGTTGTAGCCATTAAGAACCTGCAGGCGGGCACGACCGTCACCATGCTCAATGGCACTGAAGTCCTGACACCAAAACCACTGACTGCCGATGAAAAAGGAAATCTCAATATTCCGCTGACCGTTCCGACCGATGCCGCTACAGGCCTTCATCCACTCACTGTTATTACGCAAAATCCCGCGAGCGTTTCGCAGGTCATGTTGAAATTGTCCCGGATTGTCCCGCCAAAAAACACGGAGGCTTTCAGGCTACAAACAACGTCCGTCGGTGAGCGAGCTTACCAGTCGGCAGTGTCGGCTGACGGGAAGCTGTTCGTGACCTCTGCACGCGGCCCGAAGGATGGTAGCCGCCTGATGAGACTGAACGCCGGAACCCTGGCTATCGAAGCAGAGGCAACGCTGCCTAAAGACAAAAAAGGTGAGCAGATTGGTGTCTTCGGCGTCGGTGTTGATAACGCCCATAATCAGGTCTGGACGACGAACACTCTTGCCGAGACGGTGACCGTCTATGACGCAAAAACGCTTTCCGTCGTGAAGGTTTTCCCGGAGGGATCGGTCTCGCATCCACGCGATGTGGTTATTGATGAAGCCAACAATCGGGCCTATGTCAGCGCGGCTCTGACCGGTTTTGTCGAAGTGTATGACACCAAAACGCTGGAGCACATCGGTCAGTTGGAGTTTGTGGTGGAGCGTGGCAAAAACCTGTTTAACAGTACCGATCTTACCCTCGATAGCGCTGGCAGCAAACTCTACGGCGTTAGCCGAGATACGCCATGGGTAGGCTGGATTGATCTCAAAACCGGCAAGAGTACAACGGTGAAAGTACCTCAGGCGCAGGGCGCAACCGACATCGCTCGCGATCCGCAAACTGGCCGTCTTTACGTTGCTTCTCAGGAGACGAACAACGTCGTGGTTCTTGATGCTGGGGGTAAGGTTCTCGCTGATACTTATATTGGTGCCGGGGGCGTATCTGTCGTCTGGGATCCTGTGACGTCGCAGGTTTTCGCCGCCACGCGTGCAGGCGGAACTGTTGCAGTTCTGAACAAGGACGGTAAATTAGTTGCTAATATTCCGATGGATGAAACACCAAACCACCTGACTGCCGCGCCTGATGGTACCGTTTATCTGGTGTCTATGTATGGAACCTCCGGGGATAAAGCTCAAACAGGTTCAGTGACGAAAATCACCCCCAAAAATTAGCGACATTAGTCGGCTGCTTTATTCTCGGACAGACAGGCCTTACATTATTATTAATCCTCCTGCTCCTTTGGGGCGGGGGGATGTTTCCGGCATATCAGCCCGGTATTGACATCCTCATACTCGATGCTGGCTGACGTCCTTCGCGATCCCTAAACACAAATTTTCAATAATACTCCGCATGACCTATTATGCATCCCGAAGCTGCCCAAGCGCTAGTCTCTAAGAGGCTGCTTTGAACTCACAGCGAGAAGCGGACTTAAACAATATATTTTGAGTTATGATACAAAGTGAAGTCAGCACAGTTCAGATATGAAGACAGGTAATCACAATACAGGACCAGTAAATAGTTAACGTGTCATTCAGGGAGAAAAAATGAGTTTTGAGCGAAAAAAGGAACGTGCACTTGCCATTATGGAAAGCAAAAAGATGTGGCGCAGCAACTATGCCCCTCCTCTGTTGCGTGGTTTATGGAAGTTAGGACTAAGAATACCGCCATTACCTTTCGCTTCATTTTGGCAAATATCATTCATTATGGGATTCGGGTTTGGTCTTGCATGGGGAATCGTAATGTGGTTTTTCACATGGAAAGATATGGACGTTCAACCTTCCGGGGCGATATTACGGAGTTTCTCCTGTGGGATTCTATATGGCCTAATGATGGCAGCGTTTCACAGATGGCGCAAAAAGGCCAATAATCTGCCTGACTGGAAAAACCTTTAAATGGCCTGCAAACGAATCAGTAATGTTTATCGTCCGCTTAGGCACATATCGGACGTTATCAAGGCCTTGAGGTGGGGTGATAGCCCTGTTTGATGATGCTAGCACTTACTATTAACACTCAATTATCAATTTAATGGAGATGGTAAGTAAGGGTTGTAATGCAAACTCATGAGTAAAAAAAACTTCGTTGAACGAGGGGGACTATGTTTATATATACTAATTTTCTAATGTTACCAATAACTTAACTCATCACATCACTATGATTGAGTTTTATATACATAAAAATGATATTGAAATAATGAAGAGTGAACAAAAGTGATGATCGTTGAAAACTGAGTTTTTTAGAGCATCAGTAAACTCATAGCTAACAGTATCACCATACAGACAAATGTTATTGCCATTCCGAGTACTGGTCTCCAGGGCCTCATAAAAGAAAAAACCCGCACATAGAGGCGGGTGTCTGATGAGACCAATATGCTATATAAAAAAACTAAATTTACAAGGATTTGCGCCTGAGGTCCTATCCTTAGGCAAGGCAAAGATAAAATGTAAAAGTGAAGAGAGTATGAATGAATTGTAAGGCAAGGTGCAAAGCATCAGGGCGATATAGAAGTGCTCGGTGTCGCAACGCACGTGATCAAAGATATGAGGCAGGATGATAGACCTGTTTGAAAACGTCAGTTTGCAGGTCACGAAGGAGCCTTAAGTAGTTGATATATAGTGACCATATTTGTAGTGTAATGTCGTGAATTGCAGTGTGTTTTTTAATCAAATATTTTGTTAACTATATGAATTATATGTTTATTTTTTGTGTTTCTTTCTCTTTACGGCAGAAAGGCCATTTTTCCGCCATACTGTCAATAATTGTTGACAGCTATCTTCACGCCAGCAAATAACTGTCCTATTATTCATCCGTTATTGGCCTCTTTAGGGTGAAAACTCCTATGCGTCTTGAAGTCTTTTGTGAAGACCGTCTTGGTCTGACTCGTGAATTGCTCGATTTACTGGTGCTGCGCGGTATCGACCTGCGGGGTATCGACATTGACCCTATTGGCCGAATTTATCTCAATTTCGCCGAGCTGGAGTTCGCTAGCTTCAGCAGTCTGATGGCGGAAATTCGTCGTATCGCTGGCGTCACCGATGTGCGCACCGTGGCGTGGATGCCGTCAGAGCGTGAACATCTGGCGCTCAGCGCGCTGCTGGTAGCGATGCCGGAGCCTGTGCTGTCTCTCGACACCAAAGGAAAAGTCGAACTGGCTAACCCGGCCAGCTGCCAGCTGTTTGGCCAGAGCCAGGAGAAGCTGCGCAGCCATCCGGTCGCACAGCTGATTACCGATTTTAACGTCCAGCGCTGGCTGGAAAATAGTCCGCAGGAGTCCCACGCCGAGCACGTGGTGGTTAACGGGCAGAACTTCCTGCTGGAGATCACCCCGGTTTATCTCGAAGGCGAACACGGCGAGAAGGTACTAACCGGCGCGGTAGCGATGCTACGTTCAACGGTCCGTATGGGGCGTCAGCTGCAAACGATGACCATTCAGGATACCAGCGCCTTCAGCCAGATCCTCGCCGTAGGCCCGAAAATGCGCCACGTCGTCGAGCAGGCTCGCAAGCTGGCTATGCTCAGCGCGCCGCTGCTGATCGTCGGCGATACCGGTACCGGTAAAGATTTGCTCGCCCACGCCTGCCACCTCGCCAGCCCGCGAGCGGGGAAACCTTATCTGGCCCTGAACTGCGGCTCCATTCCGGAGGACGCGGTGGAGAGCGAGCTGTTTGGCGACGCTATCCAGGGCAAAAAGGGGTTCTTCGAGCAGGCTAACGGCGGTTCGGTTCTGCTGGATGAAATTGGCGAAATGTCGCCGCGAATGCAGACTAAGCTGCTGCGCTTCCTCAACGATGGAACCTTCCGCCGGGTCGGGGAAGATCATGAAGTCCACGTAGATGTACGGGTGATCTGCGCGACGCAGAAAAACCTGGTGGAGCTGGTGCAAAAAGGGCTGTTCCGCGAGGATCTCTATTATCGTCTTAACGTGCTGACGCTCTATCTACCGCCGCTGCGCGATTGTCCGCAGGACATCATGCCGCTGACCGAACTGTTTGTGGCGCGTTTCGCCGATGAGCAGGGTATCCCGCGGCCGAAACTTTCTGCCGATTTAAACAGCGTATTGACGCGCTATAGCTGGCCGGGCAACGTGCGCCAGCTCAAAAACGCGATTTACCGTGCCCTGACTCAGCTGGACGGTTTTGAACTGCGCCCTCAGGATATCCTGCTGCCGGATCACGACGTCTCGTCATTAGCGGTTGGCGAAGAAGCGATGGAAGGCTCGCTGGATGATATCACGCGCCGTTTCGAGCGCTCGGTGCTTACCCAGCTTTATCGTAGCTTCCCCAGCACGCGTAAACTGGCCAGGCGGCTTGGCGTCTCGCATACCGCCATCGCCAATAAACTTCGCGAGTACGGCCTGAGCCAGAAAAAAGGCGACGAGTAATTCCCGCCGACCGGCTGCCTGCGCCGTCGGTCGGCATTTCCAGAACATTTCCAGAAAAAGGAGGGGGCCTGGCGGCGAATGAATCTGTATATACTGCGTTTTTACCCTCTTTTTTGCAGGAATACGCATGTGGATCTGGCGTAGTCGTTTTTTTCAGTGGATGAAACTGCTGGTGCTCTCCAGCGCGATCTCTTTTGCGCTGTTCTGGTTTCACCTCCCGGCCGCGCTGCTGCTGGGGCCGATGATTGCCGGCATTTGCCTGAGCCTTCGCGGCGCGGAAATCCGCGTTCCCCGACCCTTTTTTATTGCCGCTCAGATGATTATCGGCTGCATGATCGCCCGTAGCCTGACGCCCTCGATTTTCGGTGTTCTGCTGGCAAACTGGGCGCTGGTGCTGCTGATTCTCTTCTCCACGCTCGCCATCAGCGCGCTGGCGGGATGGCTGCTGGTGCGCTATAGCGCGCTACCCGGCGCCACCGGGGCGTGGGGAAGTTCGCCGGGCGGCGCTTCGGCGATGGTTATTATGGCCCAGGAGTACGGCGCCGACGTTCGACTGGTGGCGCTGATGCAGTATTTGCGCGTACTTTTTGTTGCCGGCGCCGCGGCGCTGGTGGTTCGCGTTGCGCTCGGCGGCGAAGCCCAGGAGATGACTCAGCAGGTCGCCTGGTTTCCCCCGATAAGCTGGCAGCTACCGCTTACGCTGCTGGTGACGGCGGCCGCGGGATGGCTGGGGCTGCGTCTGCGCTTTCCGTCCGGTGCGATGCTTTTCCCGATGCTGATCGGCGCGCTGGTGCAGGGAGAAGGCTGGCTGCAGCTTGAACTCCCCGAGTGGCTGCTGGCGCTGGCTTATGCCGCCGTTGGCTGGAGCGTTGGTCTAAAGTTTAATAAACAGATCTTCCTGCTGGCGTTAAAAACCCTGCCGCAGATCCTGGCATCAATTATCGGCCTGATTCTGCTATGTGCGCTGATGGCTTATGGACTGACGCAGGTTTTACCGCTGGACTTTATGACCGCCTATCTGGCGACCAGCCCGGGCGGGCTGGACACGGTAGCGATTATCGCTGCCGGCACGCGGGCGGATATGTCTTTTATTATGGCAATGCAGACGTTGCGCCTGTTCACTATCTTGCTGACCGGCCCGGCGATTGCGCGCTTTATCTCCCGCTATGCGACGCGGGAATAAAAAAAGCCCCCGTTTAACGAGGGCTTACGTTACCTGGTGGGGATATTACGCTTTCAGCGCGGCCAGGGCTGCGTCGTAGTCCGGCTCTTCGGTGATTTCATTCACCAGCTGGCTGTATATCACCTGGTCGTTTTCATCAATCACGACCACTGCACGCGCTGCCAGACCGGCCAGCGGGCCCGCGGAGATCGCTACGCCGTAGTCGGCCAGGAACTGCGCACCGCGCAGAGTGGACAGAGTCACGACGTTGTTCAGGCCTTCAGCGCCGCAGAAGCGTGACTGGGCGAACGGCAGGTCGGCGGAAATGCACAGCACTACGGTGTTGTTCAATTCTGACGCCAGTTGGTTGAATTTACGTACCGATGCCGCGCAAACGCCGGTATCGATGCTTGGGAAAATGTTCAGCACTTTACGGGAGCCCGCAAACTGGCTCAGCGCGACGTCAGAGAGATCTTTGGCCACCAGCGTAAACGGCTGCGCTTTAGCGCCTGCCTGCGGAATGGTGCCTTGAACAGAAACGGGGTTGCCCTGGAAATGCACGGTTTGTGACATGGTTATCTTCCTGTTTACATATAGTTAACGTCGCGGCTAGTGTATGACATCCGTCATCGGCACGGCAAATCCTTTTAATACTTACCTGCGAGGTTCAGGGAATGCGAAATCTGCGAGTCTATGAAGAAGCCTGGCCGCTACATAGCCCTTTTGTGATCGCCCGCGGCAGCCGCAGCGAGGCAAAAGTCGTGGTGGTGGAAATTGAAGAGAATGGCGTCAAGGGCACGGGGGAATGCACGCCTTATCCTCGCTATGGAGAGAGTATCGCCTCGGTGATGGCGCAGATTATGGCGATCGGCGAACAGATTGAGCGGGGCGTCACTCGAGAGCAGATTCAACGCCTGCTGCCGCCAGGGGCCGCGCGTAATGCAGTGGACTGCGCGCTCTGGGACTGGCAGGCGCGCAGCGCGGGTAAAAGCATCTCGCAGCTGTTAGGCGTGACGCTGCCCAACCGGGTGGTTACGGCGCAAACGGTGGTGATCGGCACCCCCGAGCAGATGGCGGCCAGCGCGTCGGCCCTGTGGGAGAAAGGTGCCACGCTGCTGAAAGTGAAGCTTGATGACCATCTGATTAGCGAGCGGTTAATTGCCATTCGCGAGGCGGTTCCGCAGGCAACGCTCATCGTCGATGCCAATGAAGCCTGGCGCAGCGACGGTCTGGCCGAGCGCTGTCAGCTGCTGGCGGACGTCGGCGTCGCGATGCTGGAGCAACCCCTTCCGGCTGGGGCCGATGAAGCGCTGGCGAATTTTATCCATCCGCTGCCTATTTGCGCTGATGAGAGCTGCCATACTCGCGATAGCCTGGCGGCGCTGCGCGGCCGCTATGAAATGGTTAATATCAAGCTGGATAAGACCGGTGGTCTGACTGAAGCGCTGCTGCTGGCGGAGGAGGCAGAACGCCTGGGATTTGCGCGGATGCTGGGCTGTATGCTGTGTACGTCGAGAGCGATTAGCGCGGCGCTACCGCTGGCGCCGCTGGCCCGTTTTGCCGATCTTGATGGTCCAACATGGCTGGCCGTGGATGTCGAGCCGGCGCTGCACTTCAGCACCGGGGTGCTTCATCTCTGAGAGTGCCAGTGCAGCAGCTCCGTCATGGCCTGCAGATATTTCTCCGTTGCTTCGTCGGCGGATATTGCCGGGAATTCGGCGGTGATACAGGGCAGGCCGATATCGGCGCACCAGCTGCCAAAAGAACCGGGCGTTTCATAGCCGACGCTACCCACCAGCGGCAGGCTAAACGCATCGGCCAGCCAGTGCCCCAGTTCGCTGTGGCCGGGGTCTTCAATGCAGGCCAGCGGATCGTGAAATGAGATCACCCATGCCGGGTGGATCTGATGGATCAACTGGCACAGCGCCCGGGTCTCGGGTTCCGAACCTGGCTTTTCGCCGGTGAGTAGAACGACATCGCGCTGCTCTGCCGCGCTGTTCCAGCGGTAGACGGTTTCTCCTTCCTTCCAGTTCGCCGCTGGAAAATTCCGGTTCAGGTCGATACCGCGTGCGTTAGCCCGCAGCCCCAGCTGACAGCCGTCAGGGTTGACCGCCAGCACCACGTGATGACGGCGCAGCTCTGGCTTGAGGGTTCGTAGCGCACAGGAGAGGGTGACGATGGAGGCGTTTTCATCGCCGTGAGTACCGGCAAGGATCAGGCCGCTACGGCTATCGGCCAGCGGCGCCGGAAACCACAGCAGCGGCGCGCCCAGGTAAGACTGGCCGTAGCGTTGGGTTCCAGTCGGAAAATCACCGCGCTGGGGGCGAGGACGAGAAACGGGCATAGGGCATCCTGTTATCAGGTTATTTTTCAGCAGTGTTGTGTAAAACCGTCCCGGAATCAAATAGTTTCCAGCAATGTTGAAATCAGCATATATGTCAACTTTCTTTCACAAGCTGTTTGCAATTTCAGGTGATGAAACAAATAATTATCGCACTGCCAGCTCTGGTTTTTTTATTTTAAAGGGGATCTTATGAAGTATCCTGTCAAATTGACATGCGGCGCGCTGTGGTTAGCCAGCGTCTCTTCTCTTGCCTGGGCGGCGGATGTCCCGCCCGGCACCGTATTAGCCGAAAAACAGGTGCTGGTGCGGCACATAAAAGATGAGCCCGCCACCTTAGATCCCGCGAAAGCCGTCGGCCTACCTGAAATTCAGGTTATCCGCGATCTTTTTGAAGGTTTAGTCAATCAGGATGAGAAAGGCAACCTAATACCAGGCGTGGCGACTCGCTGGCAGAGCAATGATAACCGCGTCTGGACGTTTACCCTGCGCGATAATGCCCGCTGGTCCGATGGAACGCCGGTGACGGCAGAAGATTTTGTCTATAGCTGGCGACGGCTGGTTGACCCCAAAACCACTTCACCCTTTGCCTGGTTTGCGGCGCTGGCCGGTATCGCCAATGCGCAAAATATCATTGATGGTAAAGCCGCGCCGGATACTCTTGGCGTCACCGCCGTAGACGCGCGAACGCTGCGCGTTCAGCTGGATAAACCGCTGCCGTGGTTCAGCAATCTGACCGCCAGCTTTGCGTTTTATCCGGTCCAGAAGGCGAATGTTGAGAGCGGCGACAGCTGGACCCGTCCGGGAAGCCTGATTGGCAACGGCGCGTACGTTTTAAAGGATCGCGTGGTGAATGAAAAACTGGTGGTGGTTCCCAATACGTACTACTGGGACAACGGCAAAACGGTGATCCAGCAGGTCACGTTTACGCCCATTAATCAGGAGTCAGCGGCAACTAAGCGCTATCTGGCCGGTGATATCGATATTACCGAGTCGTTCCCGAAAAATATGTATCAGAAGCTGATGAAGGATATTCCGGGGCAGGTTTACACTCCGCCACAGCTGGGCACCTATTATTACGCATTTAACACACAGAAAGGGCCAACCGCCGATGAGCGCGTCCGCCTGGCGCTGAGTATGACTATCGACCGCCGTTTGATGGCGGAAAAAATTCTGGGTACTGGTGAGAAACCGGCCTGGCGTTTTACTCCGGATGTTACTGCCGGCTTCACTCCCCAGCCGTCGCAAATCGAGAGCATGAGCCAGGCTGAGCTGAATGCCCAGGCCAAAGCGCTGCTACAGGCGGCGGGCTACGGCCCGGGTCGCCCGCTGAAGCTCAGCCTGTTGTATAACACCTCGGAGAATCATCAGAAAATCGCCATTGCGGTAGCGTCTATGTGGAAGAAGAATCTTGGCGTCGACGTGAAGCTGCAAAATCAGGAGTGGAAGACCTATATCGACAGCCGTAATACCGGCAACTTCGATGTGATTCGCGCTTCGTGGGTGGGGGATTACAATGAACCTTCAACGTTCCTGTCTCTGCTAACCTCGACGCACAGCGGTAATATCTCCCGCTTCAACGATCCGGCCTACGACAAAATTCTCACTCAGGCGGCGCTGGAAACGTCGGAAAAGGCGCGCAATGACGATTACAACGCGGCGGAAAAAATCATTATGGCGAAAGCGCCTATCGCGCCGATTTACCAGTATACCAACGGGCGACTGATTAAACCGTGGCTGAAAGGGTATCCGATTGCCAATCCGGAAGACGTCGCCTATAGCCGCACGATGTATATCGTGAAGCACTGATAAGCACCGGTTGCCTGCGGGCGTCAGGCAACCATCACATCTCTCCAGAGCGCGGCCCGCAGCGCCAGCTAACCTGTATTCTATTTCCAGACGCAGCGGCAAACCTCACTTTCGCCAGCTCTCACTCTCCTGGTCAATGAACAGCGTAGAGGCCATCAGATATCATTTTTAAAATCTATATTTATCCTATCTGAAATTATTGATATCTATATTTATCGTCGGGGTTGGGTTGGCTGATGGCTTGCGAGCGATTAAATGTACCCAACATATTTTTTTGGATACGCGCAATCTTTTCCGCCTCGGGAATGGCCTGAGTGCCTTCGTTCATTGATTAGCATCAATAAACTCAATTTGTTTATATGTGAATTTAATATTTATTCATTTGTGAGATGTGAATTTTTTATTTATCGCAGTCAGATGATGAATGTTTTTGTTGATTTTGTGCGCATGATGCTTATTATTTTTTGTATTTTCATTTAAATGCTTAAGCAAAGTCTTATATTTGGCCTGAACACGGATGAGTTGCTCTATTCTGATGTCTGGCCCTGCGATGATTGTGCAAAGAAAATCGTTATGTTTGACCCATACGCCTCCAGGGAAGGAAGCGCTATGGCCAGGATATTGCGAGTGCGGCTGTAAGGCGGCCTCTGATTTAAGCTGAGGCTGCACGTCAGAGGGGCGCGAATAGCGGCGTCGCATTTCCGCTTATGCGCTGCATCGTTACTGATTTGAGTAATGGCAAAGCGGGGCGTCTTTTATCTGGAAGATAAAAAAATTCAACGCCAATGGGCGCTCTTTTTAGCTGCGCGTTTTCATAATGACGTGCAGAAGAGCGTTTATCTGGGCTGAGCAGGCGCTAAAAGAACGGGCGGGAAATAATATGCGTCAGAGTGTCTAAGTTTTTAAAGGCCTTGAGTACGAGCAGGATGCGTGCGAGAAACTTTAACTTCATGCCATGCTGGCGATACGTCAATTATCCCGCGCCCTCAAATACAGACTTTGATATCGCTATATTCAGAAAGGCGTTTGAATAAATTCTAAAAGACGCCGCGTTGACTCAGAAATTATGAGCCGAAATGAACACGCTGGCCCCAGAATTAATCGGGTGCGTTGTTTAATCAATTATCCGGAAATGGCTGATGTTGGTAAATATCAACACCGCTTCGCGAAAGGCAAGCCGCAGTACTGGAAACAGAGAGTACTCGTTGTTTTCTGTTTAAAAAACAACCTAATCCGGGCGTGCTGTTGGGGTGAGATGAATCCCTTTCTGGATATGGAGGCGCTTTCTGTCGCCCCTCAGGCGAGGGTCTGGAAGCGTTATAGAAAAGTTTAAGGGTGAGGGCCGTCAATCGGAAAATAGCGCGGAGCAGCCCGACAAAGCCCTGGAAGACACGGACGTGCCCCTGTCGCAGGTGGGTCTGATATCAAAAGCGTAATACAGGAGCAGGGATGAAAACAGTACGACCGTTATGGGGACGGGGGCAGATGATCTCTCCCCAACATTTTCAGCAGGAAACCGCGCAATCGGCCTGGCAGACAGAGTATGTCGCCCGGCTGGGGGCAATTCATCCCTGGGGAGTGGCGCGGGCGGAGTTTAATACTGCGCTGCTGAAGCAGGGGAAACTGAAAGCCGACCACCTGTGCGTGCGTTTCGCCGACGGCACGCTCATTGATAGCGATAACGCCGATGCGTTGCCGCCGGTGATGAACCTGCCGGAAACAGAACATCACGAACTGACGGTGGTTCTGGCGCTGCCCCATGAGCATGAGAACGGTGGCAACTGTCTGCAACCGGAGCAGAGAGCGGAGCGTCCTGTGCGCTGGCGTCTGGCCTGGCGGGAGGTGCGAAACCGCTATGGGGAGGACTGCCGCCAGATTGCGGTAATGCAGCCGGAGCTGACGCTGCGTGAGGCCGATAGCGACAACGCTGATTACCAGACCGTCGCCGCGATCCGTCTTACGCGCGATAGCCAGGGACACTGGTCGCAGGACGAGTCTTTTCTGCCGCCGCTGCTGAACGTACAGGCCAGCCGTTGGTTGAGGGAACAAACCGAACAGTTGACGGGTCAGCTCCGTGCGCGCCTGCAGCGCCTGATGTCTATGCGTCGGGAAAGCAACGAGCGAATGGCCGACTTCGCGGTAGCGGACGTGTCGCTGTTCTGGCTGCTGAGTGCGCTCAACAGCGCTGAGCCGTTGCTCAGCCATTTTGTTCGTCATCCGCAGGTGCATCCGGAACGTCTGTATACAGCGTTGGCCGGTCTGGCAGGTAGCCTGCTGACTTTTTCTCTTGAACACACTACAGCCGATATTCCGGCCTATCGGCATGAGCAGTTAACGGCGGTCTTTCCTCCACTGTTTGACTTGCTGGGGGTACTGCTGGAAGCCAGTCTGCCATCGAGGGTGGTGGCGATTGACATGGTTCATGATGAACGACGCAAGCGCTGGCATGCCCGTCTGCACGATCCACGACTGCGTGAAGAGGCGGATTTTTATCTCTCGGTACGATCGGCGCTGCCGGTAGCGCAGCTACTGGAGCAGTTTCCGCTTCAGTGCAAAGCGGGCAGCCCGGATGAAGTCGACCGGGTCGTTAACGGTTCGCAACCCGGCATCCCTCTGCGCGCGATGAGCCACGTTCCGGCGGCCATCCCGCTGCGCCTGGAGAACCAGTATTTCACCCTTGATATGGCCCATCCGGCGGCGCGAGCGATGCTGTTGGAAGGCAGTTGCGTCTTTTACGTCCCCGGTCTGCTGGGCGCCCCTGAACTCGAACTCTATGCGGTACTGCGCTCATGAAACAGGATACGAATATCGACGCCCTGATGGCTGACGCCTGGTTGACGGTGACGGAACTGCGGTGCGGGGCGAGACTGGCCGACGGGGAGGGCGAACGCCTCTGGCGACATTGCGTAGAGCATATTGAAAAGGTCATGGCGGAACTGGAGACCGCGGGCCTCAGCGAGGCGAGCCGTCGGCATATTCTCTACGCCTGGTGTGCGCTGCTGGATGAGACAGCTAAAGGACGTGAAGGTGAGGATGATGCCTGCATCGTCTGGTATGACCGTCCGCTGCAGGCGAAATACTTCGGTGCCCTGGACGCCGGCGATGCGCTGTATGAGCGGATGCGACTGGTTCTGCATGAGCCCGCGCCGGATGTGGCGGTACTGACCTGCTTCCATCGCGTGTTGATGCTGGGCTTTAAGGGATGTTATGCCCTGGATGAGCCGGTTCGCGACCAGCTTATCACCAGGCTGGCGGAGCGCGTTTCGCCGTTTGAAACCGATCAGAGCCAGCCTGTACTGGCGGGTATATCCGGGCGTAGCGGCCTGGCGGACGGGTTGCGACGCTGGCCGGTTTGCCTCGGGCTGTCGCTGGTTGCGATCGCCGCGCTGTGGCTGGGGCTAAATCATTGGCTTGATTCCCTGATTACAACCCTGCTGCCCGGGGCGGAAAAATGAGCGTGAGCCATTTGCGCCTGTTATGGCTCTGGGCCGGGATCCTTGCGGTACTGCTCTGTTTGCTGTTTCTGCCGCTGGCTACCAGCGGGCGGATTCTGGCTGTTGCGCTGATCCTGACCGCAGTCATCGTTGCCCTGATTGTCGCCGGGCGCAAGGGGGAATGGGGACTTACAGAGGATGCCTGGCTGGATGACATTCCGGACGCGCCGTACCGCCTGCCGGTGGTGCTGGTCTGCGGTGATATCGCCAGGTGGCCGGAGTGCGGGGTGGTTTTGCGTACGGCTCAGGGCTGCTGGTTAAATGTTCCTACCGCCGAACTGCAGCAGACGGTACGTACTCTTCTGCGTAAACGCCCGGATCTGATATCGCAGCTGGCGGTGATGGTCTGCGTTTGCCCGCAGTTGCACGGTGATGAGGCGGCGCTGGCGGTCGGGCTTAATGAGCTGCGCTGGCAGCTGAACCAGGCGCGGAGCGACTGCCGCCGCTCGGTGCCTTTACTACTGAGCAGTCACGTGGCAGGGGCGTCTGTTCCTCACTCGCTATGGCAGACAGCGCAGACCGGGGAAGCCATGCAGGTGTGGCAGGCGAATGACGCGCCTTGCTGCACCGGGACCTGGCTGGCGCAAAAGAACGGAAGGGAGCGTCTGGCCACACAGGTGAGGATGAATGCGCTGGTTCGCCTGACGCACGAGACGGCGCTGGCTATGCTGACGGCGCCCTCTGTTGATACGCCCCCGGTGAAACCCGCTATGATGCTGTATCACATGACGCCGTCGGGGGCACCGGTTCTGCCTCAGAATCTGTGGCAGCGCTGGTTGTCTCATCATACCGCTCTGGGCTCACTACCTGGCTGGCAGCCTGATAACTCATCAGCGGATGTCCTGTTACCGGATTTTATTCTGCCACTGTTGCCATTGGGCGTCAGCGAGACGCCACGCGCCAGGATTTTACGCCGGGCGTTCTGTCTGTTCACCCTTGCCATTCTCATCGCACTGTGCGCCAGCGCGTGGAACAACCGCCAGCTACTGCAGCGGGTGGGGTTCGATATTCAGCACTATGAGCAGATTGCGATGGTTGACTACGCCTCGAAAGCCCGCGCCCTGCAAATCCTGAGTGGGGATGCGGTTCAACTGGATCAGTGGGCGCGCCGCGGTGAGCCGCTGAACCTGAGTCTCGGTCTGTATCACGGGGCCTATTTACGCATACCGGTGTTGGCCGCGATTCGTTCCTGGGAACCCCCACCTCCGCCACATAAACCAGCACAAAAAACTGTGCCGAAAACCATCCGCCTCGACAGCATGTCGCTGTTCGATACCGGGAGGTGGGCGCTTAAGCCCGGATCGACAAAGCTGCTGGTGCACTCGTTGGTTGGCATCAAAGCAAAACCCGGCTGGCTGATTGTCGTTGCGGGCCATACCGACAGTACCGGTGAGGAAAAAGCCAACCAGATACTTTCGCTGAAGCGTGCCGAATCGGTGCGCGACTGGATGCGTGACACCGGAGATGTACCGGAGAGCTGTTTTGCGGTGCAGGGCTTCGGCGAGAACCGTCCTGTAGCCACCAATGAAACGGTTGAAGGGCGTGCGCTGAACCGCCGTGTCGAAATCAGTCTGGTACCGCAGGTGAATGCCTGCCAGCCACCGGGCATGCCTTCGGCCTTATCGCGGGAGAGCGGCGCGTCAATCAATGAAACGGAGAAGTAGCATGGCAACTCCGGTCTGCCTGTTGCTGAAGAGCAACGGCGGAGCGGATATCACAGACTCCCATTCGCCAAACGTAGGTGTCACTACTTGAGCCTGAAACGGGCAGGTTTTCCTGTCCGCAGTTATTTTGCTGAGCAGCCGCGGGGCAAGTGTTCAACAACGACAAAAATTGGTCTGCTGGCCTGATGCGCTTTGGTAAGTGAACAGCGACGGGCGGTAGCGTGCCTGAAATGATTGAAGAGAAACTCTCATGGAAAATCCCGCCATTTTGTTACGTCGTCTTCACCCAAACTGCGCCCGCGCAACAGAAGGTCTCTTCTGCCTGCCGCCTAACGCCGGAAAAAGCCTGCTCTGCCAGCAGATATTACCGGCGGTAAGCCAGCTGCGCTTAAGCCCTGTGGCTGCAGGACAGTTGCCTCAGCGCCCTTCTCCGGGTCGGGACGATAAGAAAATGATTGCGATGACGTTTGAGAAAGAGGTGAACGAATGAGTGATATCCCGGCACAGCAGTTCAGCCACAACCATCCTCTGTTAACGG
>OGSJ01000152.1_pt1 | contig 66346 bp, 64 predicted proteins | sample 1573851 | NCBI WGS metagenome assembly OGSJ01 (sample SAMN03295846, study PRJEB24534) | human gut metagenome | isolation source: fecal sample 6 from infant 6 | host: Homo sapiens | place: USA: Pittsburgh, PA | collected 2014-07 | reverse complement strand
ACACAGCTGATTACCTATGAGTTATTTTATGTTGCACTTGTTATGATAAATTATCTATATAATAATCTTCGTTTTTTTCAGGTTTCGATTCTTCTATGTAGAAGTTACTGATTGAATAGTTGAAATCGTTGATAATATCTTCAATAGTTGTGTCAGAAATAATATCAAATGATAATCTTGTTTGAGATTTCAAGCAATTATCAGCTTTCATTTTTTCCAAGCATTTTATCAAAGATATTGAACCATGTTTTGCGAATGAAATAGGAACATTAATGTCGTATTTTAATAATTCAAAGTAAACGCCCATTCCAGTTACAAAAATACCATCAATATCTTCGGTAATATTAACTATTATGTCTTTTATTTTTTTAACTTTGTCCAAAACTAAATTACAATAGGAGATATCTTCAAAGTCTTTATCAATAATTTTATTTATTAAACTAACACTTTCCTGAGTGCCTATAATTGCTAATTTCACCATTTTACTCTCCTCAATAAAATTCATCTTATGTATATTATATCAAAATAAAAAAATTTTAAAATAAATTGTAAAAACACTTGACAAAAATATAAAAAGACATAATAATATAATTAAAGACATAAAAAAGACATAAAACAAAAATGAAAAAGAAAGGAAGTATTTTATGGACAATCAATTTTTTTATGCAAATCACCCACTAATGTACATAGCGTGTTCAGTGGGAATATTGTTGGTATTATTTCAAGCAACTGTAGTTTTGAAAAAAACTATAAAATGTGCTAAAGAAAAAGGCATGGATGAAAAGAAGATAAAAAAAGGAATTACTACTAGTGCAATATCTAGTATAGGACCTGCTCTAGGAATTGTCGGAAGTATCTTGGCCTTAATTGTTTCATTAGGTGCACCAGTAACAGCTTTAAGAATGAGCGTTATAGGTGGAACAAATTACGAAACAATGGCAGCTAATTTTGGAGCAAAGGCATTAGGATCAGAACTTTCTACAAAAATGGATCCTGTCGTTTTTGCAAATGCTCTTTGGGTTCCTGCATTGGGAGTAATGGGATGGTTAATCATTATGTTCTTTTTTGGTCATAGAATGGATAAGATAAACAATTTGCTCACAGGAGGAAGAAAGGCACTTTTACCTGCTGTAAGTGTTGGAGCAATGTTAGGTGCGTTTGCATATTTTAATATTGACAATTTAATGAAAATTACCGTTAAACCACAGCTAGCAGCATCAACAATATCAGGGTTTATTATTATGGTAATTTGTCAATTAATTGGCAAAAAAGTAAATTGGATAAAACAATGGTCACTAACATTTGCGATGTTTGGTGGAGCTATTATTGCGAGTTTCTTTATGTAGGAGGTAAATTATGAACACTTATGAAGAATACACAAAAGATGTGCAAAAATTTGGTAGAATTACTATGATTTTAGGAATGTTTGCGGTTCTATTGCCGCCATTATTCATGGCATTTTATTTCAAAATACTACCTCCAGCAGCCGCAATAATTGCTGGAACGATAAGTCAAATTTCAGTTTCAGGAGCATTTTACATCAGTGAACCTATAAGCTATTATCCTATTCTAGGATCTACTGGTTTATATGTTTCAACATTGTCTGGTAATAGTGTAAACATGAAAATACCGGCAGCAGCAACATCGATTGAAGCTTCTGGCTATAAAGCTGGAACAGAAGAAGGACAGTTAATGGGAACTATGGGAGTTGCAGTTTCTGTTTATGTTGCAGTATTCTTTGTTATTTTGGCTACTGCATTAGGACAAGGTGTTATATCTAATATTCCTGATTCGATAAAAAATGTTTTAACATTAATAATACCTGCATTATATGGAGGAATATTTGCACAATTTTCAGTTAAATCATTTAAAACAGGAATATTTGCTTTAGTAGTTTCTTTTATAATGACAAATTTGATGGCGTTTTTAAATTTGAAGAACTTATCGTTTGTAATCACATTGACAACAGTATTTTCATCAATCGCATTCGCTAAAACTCAACTAGAAACTATTAAGAAAAATAGTTAGGAGTGCTTTATGGTAGATATAGAAAAATTAAAAAACATATTCAAAGAACTTGTTAATATATACTCTCCATCTAAAAATGAGAAAGAAGTTTGTGATTATGTAGTAAACTACTTGAAAAAACTAGGTTGTGAAATTTATCTTGATGAATCTCAACATAATTATGGTGGAAATTGCCCTACAATATTTTCTGTATTAAAAGGTAATAAAAAAGGAGCTATTACTCTTTCAGCGCATATAGATGTTGTTGAACCTAATAAAGGTGTAAAAATCATAGAAGAAGGAAATATAATAAAAACTGATGGGAGCACAACTCTAGGAGGAGATGACAAGGCAGGAGTAGCGGTTATATTATATGCTTTAGAATATTTAGTAAAGAACAACATTGACCACGAATATATATATTGCATGATAACTCCGGGGGAAGAAGCAGGAATGCTTGGTGCAAGGAATATTAATTGGGAAGAAGTATATAAACATATAGAACCTGCAAAAGACACTATTGTATTGGACAATGCAGGAAAATCAAAATATATAGCTTATCAAGCACCAGCATGTAATAATTTTGAAATAATCGTTCATGGTAAAAAAGCCCACGCTGGAATTGAACCAGAAAAAGGAGTAAGCTCTATAAAAGTGATTTCTGAAATCATCTCAAAGATGGATATTCTGAGAATAGATGAACTTACTACAGCGAATATTTCATATATTAATTCTGATTTCCCATCAAACGTTGTTCCTGACAGAACTATTTGCAAGGGAGAATTAAGATCTCACTCTTATGAAAAAATAGATGATATATTGAAATCTTATGATAGGATTTGTAAAGAAGTTTGCGATAAGTATGATGCTACTTATGATTTTGAACATGTTCAAGCATATCCTCTATTAAAATCAAAAGATGACTTGAAATTAGCCAAAAAATTCCGAGAAAGTTACAAAAAAATTGGAGTAGATAGTGAATTACAAGTTATTGGTGGAGGATCTGATGCAAACTTTTATGCTGAACAAGGCTTCAATGCAATAATAATTGGAGTAGGAATGCAAAAAGTTCACACAACTGACGAATATTTAGAAGTAGATGAAATGAAAATAGCAGCAGAGGTATTATTAGAATATCTTATGAGAGATTAATATGGATATTATTGAAAAAGTTAAAAAGTATGAAGATTTCTTGATTGAAGAAAGAAGAATTCTTCATCAAATACCAGAAATAGGATTGGATACTTATCAAACTTGTGAAGAAATTGAGAAAGTATTAATTAAAAACAAAATACAATATAAAAAAGTTTTGGGTTCTAGAGGGATAATCGCTATTATAGATTCAGGAAAACCTGGGAAATGTCTAGCTATTAGAGCAGACATGGATGCGCTCGAAATAAAAGAAGACACTGATTTGAGTTTTAAGTCGAAAAATGGATATATGCATGCATGTGGGCATGATTGTCACATGGCAAATGCGCTAAGTACTTTGCTGATTTTAAATTCAATAAAGGATAAGTTTTCAGGAATAGTTAAGTTTATATTCCAACCAGGAGAAGAATATCCAGGTGGAGCAGAACTTATGATAAAAGAAGGAGCTTTAGAAAATCCTAAAGTAGATTGTATAATAGGTCATCATGTAGGGGGATTGTTTAGTAGCGTTCCTCATGGAAGTATCGGATTTAAAAGTGGCAATCTAATGGCTTCAATGGATAAGTTTCTTATTCAAATAGAAGGAAGTGGCGGACATGGTTCTATGCCAGAAGACACTATCGATCCAATAGTTTGTTTAGTAGATATAGTCCAAGCTATTAATAGAATTAAATCTAGAGAAATCAGTTCCTCCGAAAAATGTGTAATATCTGTATGTAAAGTAAATGCAGGTATTAATCAAAACATAATTCCGTCCACTGCAGAAATAGAAGGGACAGTAAGAACTTTTAATGATGAAGTAAGAGGATATATAAAGAAAAGAATTGGCGAGATAGCTGAAAATTACGCTACAGCAAATAGATGTAAAGTAAAATACGATTATGCTTGGAAATATCCACATCTATCAAATAATGAAAAAATAGTAGAATTATTAAAGAAATCTACTAAAAAGATTTTCTCCGAAGATATAATTTACGATATAAAGTCTGAAACTATGGCAGGAGATGATATGGCTTATTATCTAGAAAAAGTTCCAGGAGCATACTTTATGCTAAGCAACTTAAAAATGGATAAAAATGGAAAAACATATCCAAATCATCACGCAAAATTCGATATCGACGAGGGAGAATTGTATAAAGCCGTTGCGGTATGTGTACAATTTGCTCTTGACTATCTCAATTAAAAGGGGCTGTTGCAAAAGTCCCATAATAGTAAAAGACGAGGAAACATAAAAATCCTCGTCTTTTTTTGATACAATGTATTTATGAAAACCGTAAAAAATACATCATCATTAATTAACTATACACTAGTTAATGATACAATTCAAGCAAGATTAAACTTTAATACAGAAATATATATTCAAAATGATGTTAAAATAAGGCTTGTAAAAAATATAATAGAAAGGTTAAACTTAACAGAACTAAAAAAAGTCTATTCATCATTTGGAAGAAAAGCTACTGTAAATCTAGTAACCATGCTAGAAATAATCATATTCTGCTATTCAGAAGGAATATTTTCATCAAGAGAAATAGAAAAATCATGCAAATATGATTTAAGAATAAGATACCTCCTAGATGGAAGTAAAGCACCAGACCACACTACCATTAACAGATTTAGACAAAAAATACTAGAGCTAACACCAGATATACTAAAACAAATGGTTCAAATACTAATAGAAGAAAATCAGATAGACCTATCAAGCATCTATATAGATGGAACAAAGATAGAAGCCTATGCCAACAGATACGGTTTTGTATGGCGAGGAAGTATAGAAAAGTGGCAAGAAAAACTAATAGAAAATATAAAAAAGAACAAGAATTTAGAGAAAGCTTAAAATACGATGAAAAACAAGACAAATACATATAACAAGAAGGCAAAGAATTCATAAGATGTAATGACAGATATAGAAAAAGAAAAAGTGGATATGTAACAACAACAAAAGTCTACAGATGTTTCGATTGGAACAAAGAAGGACAAAAAACCAAAGGAATCTACATATCAGAAACATTTCAAAAATATAGAGAAAAATCATTGAAAAATATAAAATCCGACCAAGGAATCGAAGAAAGATTAAATAGATCAATTCAAGCCGAAGGAGCATTTTCCAAAATAAAGTCAGGCTTAAACTACAACAGATTCCACCACAGAGGAAAAGAAAACATAATAAGTGAAATATGTCTCTTATCAATAGCGCTAAATTTAAATAAACTGGTATCAAAAATAGAAAATAAGAATCTAGAAATCATAAAATACAAAGCTGCTTAAGAAAAAAATATTCATTATAGCTAGCTTTATTAAGTGCACCCATTTTTACAGAAAACAGGATAAATTTATCTAGAAAATATTTTTAAAGTAAAAAACACAATGGCTAAACTTAAATACTTGATAAAAAAATGATGTTGCAGAGTAGAATCATCTATTCTGCAACATCACCTTTTTTGTGCAAATCTTACCATGATTTAATACTAGCTTAATAATTTGCTATTAATATTAAAATAAAAAAGGAGATTTTATGTTAAATTTTGCCCACAGGGGATTTAAGGGACTTTATCCAGAAAACACCATGCTTGCTTTTAGAAAGGCAGTAGAAATTGGAGCAGACGGTATAGAATTTGACTTGCATTTGACAAAGGATGGCCAGCTTGTAATAATCCACGATGAGTTATTAGATAGGACTACAGATTTTAGGGGCTTGGTAAAAGATTATAGGCTAAGAGAGCTAAAAAAGGCTGATGCCAGCGCACTTTTTGACCAATATGACGAAAAAATCCCAAGTCTAGAAGAATATTTATCCTATATAAGGGATAAGGACATCATCACAAATATTGAGATTAAAAATTCGATAATAGATTATCCAAATATAGAAGAAAAAATGTATGAAATGGTCAAGGCCTATGGCCTCCTAGATAAGATAATAGTCTCATCTTTTAACCACGAAAGTCTACTAAGAGTCAAGGCGATCGATAAAAATGTAAAGTGCGGCATATTAGAATCATCACGCATGGTAAAACCATGGGACTATGTAAAGAGCCTGGGATGTGAGTATTACCATCCAATGAATTTTGTTGTTGATGAATATATTATTCAAAAATTTAAAGAAAATAATATTGGCCTAAATATTTGGTTTGGTCAATCAGAATTTGACTATAGTAGGTATATAATCGATGGTGTTACAAGCCTTATAACAGATTATCCAGACAGGGTTGGAGACCTAATAAAAAAATAAAAAATATAGGATTTTACACAAAGCTTACAAATAACAAAAATAGTTTTGAAGATTGTAGTTTATACTAGACGAGTAATAAATATTATTGGAGGAACTATGTTTAAAAAAGTAGCAATTAAATTGTTAGTTGCCTTGATGTTTTTAGGCCTAACAGCATGTGCAGGATCAAAACAAGCCCCTGCTAAGAGTACAGATGAGAACAAAACAGCATCTACCGATCAGGTAGAAAAAGATGATAGTCAAGGATCATCTAACAAGACAACTATAGTTTTTTGGCACTCAATGGGTGGAAATCTAAATGATGCTATTGACCATCTTGTAGAAGAATATAACAAATCTCAAGATAAGTATCTTGTAAAAGCAGAATTCCAAGGCGAATATGACGATGCTTTAACAAAAATTAGATCATCTGCTTCAGGAAAAGATGTAGGGGCGGATGTCGTTCAAGTATTTGAACTTGGAACAAGATATATGATAGATTCTGGTCTAATCAAACCTATTCAAGAATTTATCGATGAAGAAAAATATGATACATCACAATTGGAAGATAATCTTCTTGCTTATTATACAGTTGATGGCAAACTAAATTCTATGCCATTTAACTCATCTACACCGCTTTTGTATTACAACAAAGATATGTTTGACAAAGCAGGTGTAAAGCCACCAAAATCTTTGGAAGAAATGATGACAGTTGGCAAAAAATTAAAAGAATCTAAAGTTACAGAAATGCCAATTTCATTTAGTGTTTATGGTTGGTGGATCGACCAATTTATGAACAAAGAAGGTCTTGATATTTTTGATAATGAAAATGGTAGAAAAGCAAATCCAAGTAAGACAGTATTTGAAGACAACAAGGGAATTGTAAATGTTCTTAAACAATGGAAGGCACTAGAAGATGAGGGGATTGCACCAAATGTTGGCAAACAAGGCGGAATACCAGAATTTAACTCAGGAACAAGTGCTATGACTTTTGCCTCAACAGCATCATTAACTCAAATTCTTTCAGAAGTTGGCGATAGATTCAAAGTTGGAACTGCATATTTCCCAGCTGTAAAAGATTCTGACAAAAACGGAGTTTCAATCGGCGGTGCTTCTCTATATGCCATTAACTCAGGCGATGAAGAAAAAATGAAGGGCGCTTGGGACTTCATAAAATTCCTAGTAAGCGTCGACTCTCAAATTTATTGGAATGCAAATACAGGATATTTCCCAGTAAATAAGAGAGTTCTTGATACAGATGAATTTAAAGAACTAATTAAAAAATCACCACAATTTGAAACAGCTATAGATCAATTGCATGATTCAAAGCCAGAAGATCAAGGCGCGCTTGCAACAGTTTACCAAGAATCTCGTCAAATTATGGAAAAATATATAGAAGAAATGCTAAATGGAAATACTTCTCCAGAAAATGCAAGTAAGGCTATGGCAAAAGAAATAGATGAGGCTTTAGAATCTTATAACAAGGTTAACAAAAAATGAAACAATACAATAATAAAGCCTATCTCTACATGCTACCAGCATTGGCTCTATTAGTGATATTTGCATTTTATCCATTCGTACAGACTATAATTCGTAGTCTGTACGCTACGGATAATATGGGAGTCAATACTATCTTTATTGGATTTAAAAATTATTCTGACCTTTTGTCTTCTCCATCTTTTTGGAATAGTTTAAAAGTTAGTTTTATTTATGTAATAATAGTAGTAGTCATAGGAGTTTTGCTAGGTTTTGCAACTGCTTTGTTGTGTAGGGTAAATTTTCCGGCCATTAGATTCTTTTCGGCTGCGTATTCTCTTCCTATAGCCATTGCCTCATCTGGTATGGCCTTAGTCTTCAAGGTAATGCTTAACCAATCTGTTGGTATTTTAAATATTATTCTTAAAACAAATATAAATTGGCTGGCAGATCCGAAATGGGCCTTGGTCAGTGTGGGAGTTCTCACAGCTTGGCTAAACTCGGGTCTTAATTTTTTATATTTTTCATCAGGACTTGCAGGTATAGATGATAGATTGTACGAAGCAGCATCTATAGATGGGGCCAATTCTTTCAACCAATTTAGGAATGTAACCCTCCCATCAGTGAGGCCTATAATGTTTTTTGTTGTGGTGACAAATATAATAAATGCCTTCCAATCTTTTGGACAAATAAAACTATTAACCCAAGGTGGACCCGGAGAATCAACCAACGTTATTGTCCATGATATATATAAAAATGCCTTTATGAACTACAAGTATGGATATGCCTCTGCAGAATCTGTAGTTTTATTTTTTATAGTTATGATCCTAACAATTTTAGTATTTAGGACAAATGGAGCTAAAGATGCAAGCAAGTAAGAGCCTAGGATTTTTTGGTCAAGAAAAAGAAAAAACAAATAAAAAGAAAATAAGCAAGTCTACAGCCATCAGGTTGGCCCTAAATATTGTTTTGCTTATTCTTGTTTTATTTCCAATTATTTATGCCTTTGTCATGAGTGTAAAACCAAGTCATGAATTGTATAATAAAACATTTTTGACAGCAAATCCAACCCTGGATAATTATAGGGATGTATTTAAAATAGCCCCTATAGAAGGCTATATACTTAATTCCCTAATTGTATCTGTGATTATAACTGTTTTTCAAACAATGACGGCGATCTTTGCAGCCTTTGCTCTACATTTTTTGCATTTCAAGAAAAAAGGACTTTTGTTTGCCATAATCATGGCTACAACTATGATACCAGGCGAGACAACCATAATATCAAACTTCCTTATGATATCTGGTTGGGGCTTTACTGATTCGTTTTTTGGCCTAGTCGCACCATATCTTACAAGCGCCATGGGCATATTTTTATTCAGACAAGCCTTTAAATCATTCCCTATGGAAATCTATGAGGCAAGCAAGATGGACGGGACAAGCGATTTAGGTTTTATATTTAGGATTCTAATCCCCCTATCAAAACCAACTATAGGAGCACTTTCAGTCCAATCTTTTTTAGGAGCTTGGAATATGTATATGTGGCCCCTACTTATAACAGGATCTGATAGTTATAGGACGGTACAAATCGGTATTTCTATGCTAAATTCAGCTGATGCCCAGTCTATGCTACTGATGATAGCTGGAGTTGTGGTATGTATGATACCATCACTGATAATATTTATGTTTGCCCAAAAGAATATGGTAAAAGGTTTAACAACAGGAGCGGTAAAAGGATAAAATGGCAAGAGTAAAATTAGAAAATGTTTCAAAAATCTATGATAATGGCTACAAGGCCGTCAAAGATATGAACCTAGATATAAAGGATAAGGAGTTTGTAGTCCTGGTAGGACCTTCTGGTTGTGGAAAATCTACGACACTTAGGATGATAGCAGGACTAGAAGATATATCACAAGGCAAACTTCTCATTGATGATAAAATAGTAAATGATGTTTCATCCAAGGATAGGGATATAGCGATGGTTTTCCAATCCTATGCCCTCTATCCTCATATGACCATCAGAGAAAACATGGGTTTTGCCCTAAAGATGAAAAAACTAAAAAAAGATCAGATAAAGACTAAAGTAGAAGAGATAGCAAAAACCCTCAAGCTCGAAGATTTATTGGATAGAAAGCCAGCCCAACTTTCTGGTGGTCAAAGACAAAGAGTGGCTCTGGGTAGGGCTATGGTGAGAAATCCAAAAGTATTTCTCCTTGATGAACCCCTATCAAACCTGGATGCAAAACTAAGGGTAGAGATGCGAACAGAGATTGTCAGGCTTCATGAAAAGCTCGATACAACCTTCATCTACGTAACCCACGACCAGATAGAAGCTATGACCATGGGAGATAGGATAGCAGTTATAAATGAAGGAAAGCTTGTACAATTTGATACGCCACTGAACCTATATTTTAGGCCTAAAAATAAATTCATAGGGCAATTTATAGGATCACCAAAGATGAACCTCATCGAGACAAATCTTTATAGAGACGGATCAAGCTTTTATATAGATTTATTTGGAGAAAAATTGCTATTACCAGCTAGCAAAACAAAAGATATAGTAGGATACCAAAGGGAAAATAAAAAAATCTTATTTGGTATAAGAAGCGAAGAATTCTCCTACCAGGCAGATTCAAAACTAAAAGTTGTCTTTGATAACGTAGAATACATGGGTTCAGATAGCTATGGCTATATAGTTTCTAGCTACAAAGATGCTATAGTTATGAGGTTTAGGGCATCTGACCCTGTAGTAGCAAAAAAACCAATGCCTATAGGAATCAACCTCGAAAACTCATATTTTTTTGATATTAATAGTGAAGATTGTATATCCTATCCCTCTAAAAAAATAGACATAAAAAACCTGTCTATAAGTGATATAGTTTATGGTGTTGACACAGAAAAAAGTAAAAGTCTAGAAAATTTGATAGATTCTTCTTTATAAAAAATAGGCCCGTAAGTGATATGTACCCTCTTTACTGGACAAACCAGTAAGGAGGGTATTTTTTATTTCAAAACCTTTTAACGCTATTTATATAGGGGTGTGCAAATAGAGTTTGTAGTAGTTTTAAAAATCTAAAAATTAAATCGTATCAAAGACGGTAAGAAACTAGATCCTTCCTACAATACAGGCTCAGACGGCTTTGTTTATTCTGACAATTTTCAGTTTTACGCGAAAGACTTATCAGATAAAAAGGATATTAAATTTAAGTACAATTGAATTTTTGTCCCAGATATGATACGATATTTGGGACAAAGGAGGATTGTAATGAATTCATATACAGAAAAAATATCAGATAAAATAAATGATTTTGACTCACATAAAGTATTTTTTGCTAATGACTTTTTAGATATTGCTTCTTACGAAACTGCTAGAAAGACATTGAATAGAATGGTAAATGAAGATAAAATTAAGCGTGTCATTGATGGCTTTTATTACAATCCAAGATATAGTGAATTAATTGGAGAGTACGAAGCAGTATCAATTCATGAATTAGCACTTGCCATAGCAAGAAAATACAATTGGAATATTGCACCATATAGTAGTACAGCCTTAAACCTATTAGGACTTTCAACACAAGTTCCAACTAACTATAAATATATATCTAGTGGAAGATATAAGGAATATAAAATTGGAGACACTATTTTAGAATTTAAAAAAGTAAATCCAGGAGAAATTGCCAACATGTCCCTGAAGACTGCAACAGTTATTCAAGCAATTAAGTCTTTGGGCAAAGAAAACATAACTAACGAAGTTATACAAAAGATAAGAGAAAACTTAAGTGAAAAAGAAAAATTAGACTTAATGAACGAATCAAAATCAGTGCCAGCATGGATATATGAAGTAATAAGGGAAATTTACGAGGATAAAAATGAATAAGTTTTATATAGAAAACAAAGAAGACTTAAGAATTTTAATAGTAAATACTGCAAGAAAGAGAAATATATCTGAAGCAGTCATTGAAAAAGACTATTGGGTTACTTTTATCTTAGATTATCTATTTAATGAAAATAAATGGAAAGAATATTTTACCTTTAAAGGTGGTACATCACTTTCAAAATGTTTTGGACTTATTGAAAGATTTTCCGAAGATATAGATCTAATCTTAGATTGGCGAGTATTAGGCTATGAAGAAAAAGAACCATGGATAGAAAGGTCAAATACCAAGCAAGATAAATTCAACAAAGAAGTTAATGAAAAGACAGAAGTGTTTTTAAGAGATGAATTTGTAAAAGTTTTAGAACAAGATTTAAAGGACATGGACTTTGAATTTTCCATAGATACAATAGACTCACAAACAATTCTGTGTAAATATCCTAAAATCTTTGAATCTAATTATTTAACACAAAATATAAGGCTTGAAATAGGAAGTCTTGCAGCATGGACACCTGCAATTAATGGTAAAATTTCGCCAATAATAGGAGAAGCCTATCCGAATGTATTTAAAGAAAAAACTACTATAAGAACAGTATCAGCAGAGAGAACTTTTTGGGAAAAGGCAACTATATTACACCACGAAGCGAATAGACCAGAATCTTCTCCTATGCCACACAGATACGCAATGCATTTTTATGACCTATATAAAATAGCAAATTCAGATTTTAAAACAGAGCGTTAGATGATAAAGATTTATTAAAAAAAGTGATCGAATTTAAAATGAAATTCTACCCTAGAAAGTGGGCGAGGTACGAAGATACATTAAATGGTAGATTAAGGTTAGTTCCAAGAGAGTACCGATTCTCTGAAATAGAAAAAGATTATAAGGCTATGGGTGAAATGATTTATGGAGACTATCCAAACTTTGAAAAGATTATAAAAGTTCTTAAAGAATTAGAAAAAGAGATTAATAAGTAAGTAAAATTCACCCGAAAATAATACGATATTCGGGAGAAATACTTTGGGCGAGAGAGAAATCTAAGCTGAAACAAGGAAGTTCATTGAGAATGCCTTTTGTGATGGTGAAATCAAAACAACAGGTACGGATATAGATAGACTTATGCCTCCTATATCTCGTTTCGGTGGTGGCAGCAGAACTACTAAGAAGCAAGGTGTCATTGAAAAGTTTAAATCATTCTTTGAGAAGTTCTTTGGTGTTGGTGGATCATTTACCACTAATGAACCGAATATTGTGAATTATGCTGATGTTGTTTCAAATGAGTCATTACAGATGGTAGGTGAAGATACTTCAAAGTATGATTAGATCATATTTTTTGGTATATGATAAAATTCGGCACAAGAAAACGACCACAGAGGAGTATAAGGTGACCACACAAAGTTGGACCTAATACCAGAGCTAGAACTAAACTAGCTCTGGTATTTTTTTTTATTTAAGAAATTACAAAAAGCAAAGCACGCTTGACAAAAAAAGCAAAGTACGCTTGACAAAAAAACAAAGCGAACTATACTATATATGTAAAGTGAGCTTGCTATTGGAGGAGGAAAATGAAAAATACAATTTCTCAATTAAGAAAACAGCGTAAAATAACTCAAGAAGAATTAGCAAATGAAGTTGGAGTAACAAGACAGACCATAACTTCCATTGAAACTGGAAAATATATAGCGTCACTGCCGTTGGCTTTTAAAATTGCTAAGTTTTTTGATATGAGTATTGAAGAAATATTTAGTATAGAGGAGGATGATTAATATGAACAAATTAGAAAATTATAAAAAAGAGGTAGGATTTAGAATTAGTATTTTAGTCATATTATGTATAGTTGCCTTACTCGCAGTTATTATTGGAAACTTTTATTTAAAATATAAATTTCCATTAAAAGAAGATGTGACAGATTATGTAGTAGGATTTTTTACTGGACTTGAACTAGTATCTGTATTCTATATGGCAATGCTTATTAGAGCATATAGAAATAGAGATATATTGGAAAAGATGTATACTAAAGAAACAGATGAAAGAATGATATTAATAAAGATGAAGTCAGGAGCAAATATAATACCTATATTTTCAATGGTTATTGTAATTGTTGCTTTAATTGTAGCATATGTAAGTTATGAAGCATTTTTAACGTTAATGATAGACAAATAATATTTTCTAAAATATTAAAAATATATTGGTCAAAAAAGATTTAAAAATATAATAATAAAGGTATTAGGCGATAGAAATTAAAAACTCTATCGCCTTTTTTTATACTCAAAATTAGTAGGTTAAGATGGCAAGGATAAGAAGTCCCACAAAACAATTTAATATATAAGACATGTACCGTTTAAAGGCTATCAGTTAAACTTGATTTCCCAAAATTTCTAACTGAACGCTCCTTTTTCTGTTTTACTTTTTTTACACTATCTTGAAGCTGGCGATGTCATTCCTTTGAGCAATTGACCAGTGACGGCGTCTCTTTCATTTTCGCGTTTTTGATGTAGTGCGTTGTATTTTACTGTGTATGTTTGTGATTGCTTGTCTAATTTAATTTCCCAATTTTTGATGTCATCTTTATCAAGGGAATTTTCCTTTAATTCCATATCGAAGATTTTGTCTTCGTCCAAGAATACATTATTTTTTCTTTTTTCTTTTGTTGACGGGTCTTCTCCATCAAGGTCGAGTCCGTTTTGCACTTTTACTCCTTCAGCGTTGACGTTTGCTTCGGAGTCGCCATTTTTTGCGATGATTCCATCTTTTCCGATTTTTGCTTCGGAGTCGCCGTTTTTTGCGGTGATTCCATCTTTTCCAATGCTTACTTCTGAATCTCCGTTTTTGATATGCGTGCCATTATTTCCAACGTTGTTTACTCCACAAGAACTTAGCATAGCGCATGTCAACAATACTACTAATAATTTCCTCTTCATGAGATTATCCTCTTTAAATAAATTATGCCACTTTTATTGATTTGCAACGTGGAAAATGTTTGCGAAACGTCAACGATGTGCCAAATTAATTGCAACAAATTCATTTATAGAATATTTCAATAAATGAAACGTCTGATTTTCTCATATTTTGCTAATTTGCTATGGTATAATAATGCAAGAGGATAGTATGAGTTATTTTAATTACTGGATAAGTGTTCTGGTGGTGTTTGCAATTATATTTTTATTTTCCAGGACGATTTCAGATGAAAAGCAAATCGTCGCGTTTTTCTCAAAACTGATCTACGTTGTAATTATTCCGGCGAATATTGCGATTAGTTTCTCGAACATCCTTGTTATGAAGCCTTTCTTAGAAAGTGTTATGGACAAGAATATTCTGAACAATCTTATGTTTTCATAAAATAAATAAGTCAAATTGTGATTGGTTAATTGTTTGACATATTTTTTATTTTGCATATAATTGTTAAATGGAATATTGTTGTTATTAGAAGGAGTGAGTGGTTGAAGAAGGTACTTGTTGAATTTATTAATACATGACCAAGTTGTGACTCCATAGGGAGAAATGTCAAGGATGTGGCAAAAGAATTTGGGGATAAGGTTGAAGTAAAACTCTATAGTCAAGGCAAGGATATGGAAGCTTTGAGAAAATATGGAATGGTATTTCAAGGCACCATGATTATAAACGAAAAAAAGAAAGTAACTAAATTAAGTTTAAAGAACATAAGAAATGAAATTGCTCAGGCGGTTGATAATTTAAATGAATAAAAAAAATAATGGATTTTTAATTAATTTTTTATTAATCGTTGCAATAGTCGCCATTGTAGCACTAATATTTAATTTTCCTGAAAGAGAAGAGACGGGAACTTTAAGAATTGGTGCTGGAGATGATATGGCAGGATCAATTTTAAAAAAAGTTATAAGTCAAAACGAGTTTGATTTTGAAATTGAGCCGTACTACTTAAAGGACTGCTGAGCACCAACAGCTCAATGGTCATTGAAATCAAATGTTTATGATGTGGCAATAGTGTGTACTGACGCCGCAGATAAATTCATAGAAGCTAGTGATGATTTTGTTTTGCTTGGAACTGTAACTGAAAATACCGATGTGTTAATTAAAAAAGATAATAATATAACAAAGGTCGGGCTGACGAGCAATAAAAATTATCTTTCAGATTTTCTTAGAGAAAAATATGCCGATGCAAAAATTGAATATATGAGTCCACACAGTTTTGGTTACGCCTATGAAAGTGGTCAAATAGATGGATATGTAATTGATATAGGGCTTATTAATTCCAATTTGGAAGGTAAAATTGAAAATGTATCTGATAGTGACTATGGTTCAAATGTAATAATTGCAAATAGAAAAATCCTTAAGGATAAAAAATTTGAAAAGTTTCTAAAGGCTTATAATAAAATGGTTTTAGAATATAATGAAAATCCAAATCCAGATTATTTTGAGTTTAAATTTGGAAAAGATGAAAGGAGGAATGAAATATGGAAAGTAAAATTAAAGAAAATAGATTTAAAAAAATGATGAAGTCAGATGATTTTAAACAAAAATTATATAAATATGGCTTTGTAATTCTGTTACTTATAGTTTGGCAAATTGCCTCAACCAAAATAGGCATACCACTGTTATTGCCAACACCAAAATCTACTTTTACAGAACTTTACGCTAATGTTACAAGTTCACAAGTTATGACAAATATAGGAATAACAATGTCAAGGGTAGTTAGAGGATGGCTTATAGCTGTTCTTGTAGGAGTTCCAATAGGAATGGCAATGGGCCTATCGAAAATATTTGAAGGTATTTTAGGAGGAGTTGTAAACTCCCTAAGACAAATACCTATGATGGCATGGGTGCCACTTTCAATTATTTGGTTAGGAATTGGAGATGGTCCAACACTATTTATGATTGCACTTAATGGGGTGTTTCAAGTTATTATGAATACATCTTCAGGAGTTGCATCAATAGATAAGGATTATTATAATGCGGCAAAGAGTATGGGTGCTTCAAAAATGAGTACTTTTGTTAATGTAGTTGTCCCAGCATCTATGCCTCATATTCTTGTAGGTGCAAGGCTTGCCATTGGCGCAGGCTGGATGTCCGTTATCTGAGCGGAGTTCATCGCGACAAGTGCAGGTATCGGTTATGAAATGATGCAAGCACAGTCAATGATGCAGACCAATAGGTTATTGGCGCTAATGATGTTATCAGCATTAATTGGATTTATTTTGGATAGGTTTTTACTTTTATTAAATAAAAGACTTACCGCATGGAGGTATATACGTTGAAACTAGAAGTAAAAGACATATGCAAGGGATTTGAAGAAGATCAAGGAAGAAGAATAGTTTTAGACAATATAAGTTTTAATGTGGAAGAGGGAGAAATAGTAACATTACTTGGCCCTTCAGGATGTGGTAAGACTACAATGTTAACCACAATTGCGGGTTTTAAAAAGCAAGACAGCGGGGTTATCCTCTTAAATGGACAACCAGTTACAAAAGCTGGTCCAGACAAGGCATTTATGTTTCAAAATTATGCACTATATCCTTGGAAGACCGTTGAAAATAATATTCTCTTCCCAATGAAACAGGCGAAGATGAGTTTAGAAGAACAGAGAAAAAGACTGGATTACCTACTGGAAATCTCTAGACTTAAAGAGTATAAAAATCTCTATCCTCATCAAATGTCTGGAGGTATGAAACAGAGAACTGCTTTGGTAAGAGCCTTGGCAGTTAAACCAGAAATACTTTTAATGGACGAGCCTCTAGGAGCTCTGGACATTGAAATGAGACAAAGCCTACAAAATGAGTTGCTTGATATATTTAGAAAAGAAAATCTTACTGTTATAATAGTAACTCATGATGTAAGTGAAGCGATTTATTTATCGGACAGGGTAATATTGATGTCTACAAATTATGGAGAGATTATTCTTAATGAAAAAATAGAATTAGATAGCCCGAGAAATCCAGAGGATGAAAAATTCAAAGAATACGTAGGGCTTTTATCTAATAAATTTATTGAAGCAGGTAGTAGAAAAAAGAAAGGAGCGGAGGTGAATTTTAAAGATAAATAATGAAAACATCTATTGATATAAAAGACGTTGAATGTAATGAAGAGATTTTAACGCCTGAAGAACGCAAAGACAGAATTGATATTTTAAATCTTATGGTGGATGAAGGTGGAGTGCTTCCGATTTCAAAATGTTCTAAGTTTAAAACGCTGGACATTTTGATAAAAAAGAAAAAGCTTATACTAGATGAGGAAGAAAAAGAGATACAATTTGCGTATCCGATTTCAGGACTGCCAACACCTCATCACATCACATTGAGTGATGGAAGAGAGTTCTACTCAATGTGTGCCATAGACTCCCTTGGTTCATACTTTACATTTTGGCAGGACTTGGAAATTGATTCCGTATGTTCAACCAGTGGAGAGCCAATTAAAGTAGTGGTAAAGAATGGAGAGATTGTTCACAGAAGTAGTCCAGATATTCATTGTATCCATGTGAATTTAAACGAATTTCAAGATTGGTCAGCATGTTGCTGAAACATAATGAATTTTTTTCTGGATGAAAAAAAGATGTTAGATTATTTTGAAAGCAATGAATTAGATTATGAAACAACCTATGGCTTAAACTTAGATGAAGCTTTTGAAGTAGGTAAGAAAATATTTTATAGTGAGGTATTGAAATGAGAGTAGCTTATGTTGTTAGTTCAAGCAATTCCAGAAAGATTTTAAGGGATATGATTATTCCTCAAATGGAAGCTGGAGAACATGTTGCAGAAGTCGTAGGAATGTTCTTTGTTTTTGACAATACATTTATGTTGTTAGACAACACCGACTTGGGAGAAAGAATTCAAAAGTTAATTGATGAGAAGGACATGGTAGTATTAGCATGTGATCAATGTGTCTATGAAAGAGAAATTGAAGACAAGCTAATCAAAGGAGCACATATAGGTTGTTTCCCTATGTTATATGGACTTTTGAAGGATGCAAATTTAGATCAAGTTATAACTATATAAGAGCTTGACAGAATTAAAACCGGTGGTACGGTTTTTAATTCTGGACAACATTGAAGTTAGCTTTGGAGTTTGGAGAGATAGATGTTTGATTATATTAAAGAGATAATTTTAAGATCTGTGGAGTTACTTAACGGAGCTTCAACATGGCTTGTAATTAGCTTACTCATAGCAGGTCTAATGAGAAATTTAATTTCACCAGTAAGACTGCAAAGGTCACTGGGAAATACAAAGATATCCTCAATATTTAAAATAACTGGCTATTCAATGCTGCTTCCAGTATGTAGCTGTGGCTCTGTTCCAATAGGAATAAGTCTTTATTATTCGGGGGCATATGCTGGACCAACCTTAGCATTCCTAGCTTCGTCACCGGTATTAAACCCTGCGGCGTTAATACTTAGCTTTGGACTACTGGGAAAAGAGATAGCTCTAATTAATATTTTTGCAGGAATTACATTGCCTATAATAATTGGAATTATAGGCAACTTAGTTTCTGGTAAAGAGCTTAGAAATGAAGTGGTTGCAGAAGAGATTAGCCATATAAATTTAGAAGAGGAAAAGAAAAAAAGTCTTAAGACAAAAATATCAGAAGGAATGGAATGGGTAAGAAACGACTTTGCAATAACACTTAGTAAGTACGTTGTATATGGAATGTTGTTTGGAGGTTTTGTATTAACAATTTTCCCAGAGTCATTTATACAAAAATACCTAGGGGATCCGGGACTGTTATCACTTTGGAATGTTGCAGTACTTGCATCATTAATGTATGTGTGTGCAGTTGGTCATATACCTTTAATTGCAGCACTAATCGCATCGGGAGCATCTCCTGGGGCGGCAATAACATTCCTAATGGCAGGAGCAGCAACAAATATTCCTGAAATAATTAGTATCGGTAAAATGATTGGAAAGAGAACTGCAGCGATTTATACTATTGTTATTTCTGCATATGCTATGTTTATTGGATTTATGACCAATAAGTTATTAATGCCAGGTTTTCAAAGACAGATGGAATATGATGAAGTTACAAATGCTATAAACTACGCGAACAAGATGATGTTATCATTCCCAGAATGGTTTAAGTATGTTTGTTCAGCCATTGTTTTTTATTTTTTCTTAAAATCTGTATTTTTTAAATTAAGAAATTATTATTATGAGAAAAAGGAAAATTAAAATGGAGTCAGAAAAAAACAATAGCAAAATTTTAAGAAATGTTTTAATTATAATTCTTGCTTTGCTTTTAGGTTATTTTGGATACAGGAACAATATAAAATATAAAAAGGTCGACTTTGGAGTTGAAAAAGATCATTACTTGTTGCAGGCGTTTTATGATAAATTTCCAGGAAAAGAAGTTGTAAAATGCAAGCTTGCAGATGTATCAGGTAACGGCAAAAATGACCTAATTATTATTTTTAGAAGGACTAAAGAGGCAAACCACGTAGTAGTAGCTATTGACTCAGGAAAAGGAATCTATTTTTCAGACGAAAGTAGAGCGCCATATGAAAACCAAAAAATTGAAATTAAAAACGTAGATAATAAACCGCCAAATGAATTTGTTGTAAGTGGTTCAAAAAGGGGACAATATGGTTATGGAATCTTCAGAATTGAAGACAAACATCTTCACAATTTGTTTTCAGAGGGCATGGGTGTTTGCTGATAGGATTTTTTTTACTTGGGTCAAGTAAAGGAGAGATTGTGAAAGTCAAAGAGGTATGCGAATTAACAGAACTTAGTGACTCTGCAATAAGGTATTATGAAAAGCAAGGGTTACTAATGGATGTTAAAAGATTGGACAATGGTTATAGAGATTATAATGAGTCCCATGTGGAGAATTTAAATTTTATAAAAAAAGCAAGAAATTTAGGTTTTAGTCTGGATGAAATAAAAGATATTATTATGCTTAAGAGAAGTGGGAATTCAACTTGTAGCTATGTAACTAGCCATATGCGAAGAAAGATTGAGGACATTGATAAAGAGATAAACAGATTAAAGCAAGAAAAGGAGCTTTTAATCGAACATCTTCTTGAAGGAGATACAGTAAGTTGTTGTAAAGGACATTTTTGTCATTATATTGAAGGACTAGATGAATAATTATTGACATTTAAGTATAGTTCAAGGTTTATAATAATTATTATAGATATATCAATAAAAGGAGGGTTAATTATGAAGAAAAAGATTTTATCTATTTTACTTATTTCATGTATGCTATTTTCACTTACAGCATGTAAAGATAATGCAGCTGGGAATGTTGAAAAAGTAGATTATGATGCAAAGGCTGTAGCGGCAAAGTATAACTTGCCAGAAATCCCTGCGGCCGACAAGAATCTAAAGATTCAAATGGGATACAATAACTGTGACCACATGGTAGCAGCTATTGTCGGAGAAAAAGCTGGAATTTATGAAGCTTTAGGATTAAATGTTACAGTTACAAAAACAAATAACACAAACATAGCACAAGCAATGACAACAGGTGAAATGCACGTTGGATATATGGGTATTGAAGGTGCATTAAATGCAAGAAATGAAGGAGCTCCAATAATCATGGCGGCTGCTAATCACTTGGGAGGATCAAGATACTTAGTTGTATCTAATGACATTAAAGATCCTAAGGACTTAGTTGGTAAAAAGTTAGCTATCACAGAAGATCCTGAAAATGATCCTGAATGGATTAAATGGGCATCTAAACTTGGAATACCAGTTGAAAAAGACAAATATCAAATTATAAAGATGTCACAAAAAGACTGCCCAATGGCACTTAAATCAGGACAGATTTCAGCATTTTCATGTTGTGACCCATTTGCTTCACAATGTGAATATCAAGGACTTGGAAGAGTTGTTGCTGTAGGCTGGGGTGGAACAATTGATGAAACTAAAGAAAAAAATGACCATAAACATGGTTGGGGAATGTGCTGTATATATGCAATGAATGAAAACTTCAAAAAAGAACATCCAGAAGTTGCAAAAAGACTTTTAGTAGCACATGCAATGTCAATTAAATACTTATACGACCATCCATATAACGCAGCAATGATGTTTGCAGACGGATTTGGTACAGCACCTGAAGTTGGTCTTATGACAATCTATATGAAGACCATTGCAGAAGGTAGAACACTTACTTGGGAATTTAATCAAGAAAATATTGATAACTTTGTAAAACAATACGATGAATACAAGATTGATAAGAAATTTAGACCAAAAACCGATAAGCTTGGTGAATTTGTAAATCTAAATTTCGTTAAAGAGTCAGGAATAGAATCCTTCAGTGATTTTACTAAGGAAGATAAAATTGATGAAAAATTCCCTATAGGAATTAGCTTTAAAGATTGGCTAAAGAAGGCTAAAGAAATTGATGGAATTGACAATAAAGTTGGAAACGACATTAAAATTCCAGAAGTTTATAAGGAACAAAAATAATAAAAAGGTCGGAGGAAACTGACCTGAACCCCAAAATCCAGAATACGGATTTTGGGGTTTTTGTTTGCCAAAATACACAATAGAATTGAACGATAACAAACATCTCGCACGAATATCTTGGTGAAAATTTAATAATCTTATTCGCTCAGCCTCACTTCAGAAATCTTCTTTTTAGAATATGAAATGAAGATTTCATCGTTTGAAGCGTCGCTCATAAGAAACATTAAATTTTCTATGGTGATATTCGTAAGCTTCGATTGTTTGCTTAAAGGGTTCGCAAGATTGAGAATTGTAGGATAAGCGTAGGTCAAGTTGTAGCAAACATCTCGCCCGAATATCTAGACTACAAAAATAAATAAATTCTAAGCTTGTGAACCTAAAATTGTGAACTCGTGCTACGCACTCAGACAGCACAATTTTTTAACGGTTCACTTCGCTTGAATTTATGCTTATTTTTTCCGTATGATATTCTTAGCTTCGATTGTTTGCTTAGACGAACACAATAGTAGGGATTGCAACACAAACGTAGGTCAGATCTCCCGCAAATGCAAGAATAATCGCCACATCCAGTTCGTCTCCTAACCACCGAAAAGAACGCAAAAAAAAACAGGGAGCACTCCCTGTTTTACTATTTTATACACTATCTTGAGGTTGGTGTTGTCATTCCTTTGAGCAATTGACCAGTGACGGCGTCTCTTTCGTTTTCGTGTTTTTGATGTAGTGCGTTGTATTTTATTGTGTATGTTTTGGATTGTTTATCCAATTTGATTTCCCAATCTTTTATGTCTTCTTTTTCAAGGTAATTTTCTTTTAGTTCCATTTCTTTTATTTTGTCTTCGTCCAAGAATACATTATTTTTTCTTTTTTCTTTCGTTTCTGGGTCTTCTCCTTCAAGGTCGAGTCCGTTTTGCACTTTTACTCCATCTTTGCTGACGTTTGCTTCGGAGTCGCCGTTTTTTGCGACTATTCCATCTTTTCCTATTTTTGCTTCTGAGTCGCCATTCTTAGCGTTGATTCCGTCTTTTCCGATACTGACTTCTGAGTCACCGTTTTTGATATGTATGCCGTCTTCTCCAGAAGTTTTTACGCCAGTATTTCCAACATTTTTCACTCCACAAGAACTTAGCATTACACATGCCAACAATACTACCAATAATTTCCTCTTCATGATATTATCCTCCTTAAATTTATTATACCCCGTAAATTGATTTGCGACGTGGAAAATGTTTACAAAATGTCAACGATATGTCAAATTATTTGCAACGAATTTATTTATAAATTATTTCAATAAATGCCACGTCTGCTTTTTCTCATATTTACTATTTTGCTATGGTATAATAAAATTGGAGGATGGTATGAATTATTTTAATTACTGGACAAGCGTTCTAGTGGTGTTTGCAATTATATTTTTGTTTGCCAGAACGATTTCAAATGAAAAGCAAATTGTCGCATTTTTTTCGAAATTAATCTACGTTGTAATTATTCCGGCTAATATTGCGATTAGTTTGAGTGAACTTACGTACAAGAATTTCAACATCAAACTGGGTGTGTTTTTTGTGTATTTATGGATATTGTCTAAGATTATGACGATGATTTTCCAAATCAACACGAAGGACAAGGATTCATTGGAACCTGCGTTTATTTTCTCAAATATTATCGTGATGAGGCCTTTTTTGCAAAATGTTATGGACAAGAATATTCTGAACAATCTGATTATAATTTCTTGTGTGATTTATCTTGTGTACATGCTTTACAAGAGAATTTTCAATGTGACAGACTTTTTGATGGCGATGGGATTTTCCGTAGCTTTTTGTATTTGTGCGATTTACAAGTTCTCATACATGCTAACTCCTCTGAAAATTATTCAATCAACAAGTTCAGTTGTGATTATAATAGCATTTGCACTTGCAATTTCAAGTATTGATTTGAAAAGCTTATTGGATTTGACATCCATCATGCTTGCTGTTGTGAATTTGCTGATAATTCCGGTGTTTACATACGTCGTTGTGAGTGCTGTGACGAACAATCAGCAGTTGATTAAATCGATAATTATGTATGCGGCGATTGGGCCGTCATTTGTGATTGCGTCCGATTTTTACAAGAAAACGAAAACGAGAATTACGGAGCTCGGATTTTTGTTGTCGGTCGTCACGATATATATTTTGAATTATTTGTTCTTTTAATAGGCGAGGGTTTTCGCCTATTTTTTTGCATCAAAAAAAAGAGGACATTGTCCTCTTTTAATTTTTTCGTTATTCCAATGGTCTGTAATCTTCTGCCAATGCATCTCTCAAGTAAACGAACAATTTGTCGTATTCTTTGATTGCACGGTAGTATTTGTTGTTTGGAAGAACGTAATATTTCTTGTAATCTTTTGTGAAGGCTTTTATGATGCCTTTTCCTTGTTTGTCGACAAGTGGTTTGTCGATGTCAAGTCCCGATATCAATATTACTTGTGTAGAGTAATTGTTCTTGGTAACTGTGTTGTATCCACCGATTGTAGTCAATTTGTAAATCGAGTCGGTTTTTTTCAAATATTCTCTGACTGAAAGTGGTAGTACGTCTTTTTTCACAAGCAAGATTGGCGCTTTGATTTTTTGTGCAACTGTCGATGACACGAGTGCATCTGCGAACACTTCACCGCTTGTAGTGATGACTTCTGCTGGATTTGCGTTAACCCTTTTTGCGACTTCAACGCTAGATTCGTATCTGTCCACACCTGCAAGTCTTGTGACAGGTTTTCTAGTCAAGGCTTCGATTTGGTTTTTCACAGATTGATTTACAGATATTTCCCCACCGACGATTGTCACGTTGTGGATATTTCCCAATGATTTGATGAAATTTGCAGTAGATTGGTTAATGCCATCATTGCTTACAAGTAGTATCGGTGCATTTTGATGTGCGGCAAGGCTTGTGGCATACAATGCATCTGCATAATTTGTGCCTGCGGCAAATATCAAGTTAGTGGTTTTTGCTCGTGTTCTCGCAGATTGAGCTGATGTGTCGTAACGATTACTTCCCATAATTCTAGTGATTTTTGCGTGTGGGAAATTTCTTTTCAAACTATTTTCAACCTTTTTACTTATAGTATTCACGCCACCCATTAGATAAATCTCGTCCAAGAACATCTTGTCAAGCGCAGATTTGGTTTCGATGGATAATGAATTTTTGCCAGTGTACAAAAGTGGGTATTTGCCCATAGACACATTCGTTGCACTGATTGCATCGGGATATGCGTTGTCATTTACAAGAATAACCTTGTTCGTATTTGCAAAGTAATGACGTTGCACATTCACTGCAGTCTTCGCCCTGTTTTCACCTTGGAATCTTTGGTGAATTACATTTTTGAACACACCATCTTCGTTAGTGGTGATTTGGTCTTGCTTTTTCTCTTGTTTCTTCTTGTCAGTAGAATCTTTTTTATCCGTTGCATCTTTTTTATCAGATGTATCTTTTTTATTTGACGTATTTTTTGCATCAGATTTTTGATCCTTTGCACCAGCTTGTTTGTCTTTTGCATCTGTCTTTTTGCTATTTGTATCCGCATCAGATTTTGTTGCGGTATCAAATGTATAAGCTTCTATATTTTCAGAAATTCTACCATTTGTGCTATCCTTGTCTGCAACGCTCACCACAGGCAAACTCAACATACAAGCTAGCATCAACGCCACCAATTTTTTCATAAAACACTCCTTTTAATTCCTAACTACATCACAACTAATTAAAACTAATTCAAAATGATGAAAAACAACAAAGTTGTACCCATCAGAAAACCAATCGCACTCACGATAATCTTCACAATTGCAGCCGTAATCGTTGCCTTGTTCAAAAAATCGGGTTTGAATTTGTCGTACATCACAACGCTGTACACAAAACCTGATATGACATTTACAATCACGCTAACAACTGGAATTCTCGTGTTAAACACAGAAGCTAGTACAATTGTAACCAAAGTGTACACGCTAGCCTTCGCCAAAAATTCTGAGTTCGATATCTTTTCTGCCATATCTTTTTTCAAAAAACTTGTCGCAACCCAAAAACTCAACACACATGAAAAAGGCGACATGACAGTCTTCGAAAAATACGACAATGGAAGCGACAAATTCAAGAAATCTTTCGATGAATTCGGAGGACTAATCCTCATCCACAACATAAATGAAAGTAAACTAATTACTCCCGAAATAATCAACGTGAACATCCGCGCTCCCTGTTTTTTTTCTATTGTTTTGATATGTTTTTGTAAACGTGAAAACACTTCACCATAAAATCTTTCCATAAAAACTCCTCTTAATTTATACATTTATTATAACCCAGTACAACAAAGCATTCAATAAATTAGATTCGACATGTGATTTCATATACATTTCACAAATATTGTTAAGATTATTCATTAGAACAATTTATTGTAACACTTGCGTAAAAGAGGCGAATAATCTCGACTAATATCAAACAAAACAATTAAACAAAGCAAAACCATAAAACAAATAAATAACGGATTACATCAAGTTTCAACAAATTTAATAAAGTTTTAAAATATTTTGCAAAATTCTTGAAAAAAATCATGTTTTTTATTGACGTTTGTAATCATTTTAATGTATAATTTAAAGTTGACAGAAGAAGTATTTTTTAAATACTAGCACAATTATAGAATATAATGAATTAAATAATAAATGAAATAAACAAATAATAAATGAAATAAACAAGGAGGAGAATAAATTGAAAATAAACAAGAAACTACTCATGGCAGCATTGGCCAGTGCAGTAATAGTATCGGCACCACAAGTGAAAACATATGCCGATAAGCAAACAGATAGCTCACAAGCTGTCACAGAAAAATTAATTGATGATCAACTTGCAAATGCAGCACAACCTGCTGAACAAAAAAATTCAGAAAAAGCGCAAGCGGAAACAGAAGCAAACGCAGATGAAAAACAAAACCAACAAGAAAGCTCAGAATTAAAATTAGAAAAGGAAACTAATTCCAAGAAAACAGGATTTGGATCGCAAGCATTAAATCATCCAGCACAAGCAACAGCAGTAACAGGCTTGGGTAATGAAGGACTTGGAGTATCTGATGCAAATGTCGAAGAAGCCGTTAAAGCAGATGCTCAAAAAGCTTTTGAATTAAAAAAACCAACCCCAGTAGGAGTATATGATCCTAAGAATTTGACAAACGAAGAAATTGAAAATGTCAAAAAGGCTGTAGTTAAAGCAAATCCAGATGTTAAAGCTAGTTCTATAACTGTTTCAAATGACGGCACAGTTAAATTTACTGATCCTGATGGCAATGAACAAACTTTAACTCCGGATGAAACAGTAGTCAAAGACTATAGCATAGATGAAGCAAAAATAAAAAACTTCAATGAAAATGAACGCTACCGTTCTACCCAAATGGAACAAGGAAATGGTCCTACAGCATCTTTTGATAATCTTGATAAAGAAAATAGTTTTATAGACGGCTATCGCTATAAGACCCTAGAACCAGGTGGAAACAGCCCTGACAAGAAAAAATGGGGATATGAGATTGAGATAGACAAGGAAAAAGGTCAAAGAACCTATACAGATTTTGCATTTACAAATTCTGGTCTTATGGGTGGAGTGCTTGGTACTGGAAATGTACCTGCAAAGTCACCAGAAGATGGAGCTCTTGCAGATGGCTTTAAAACCCCTAATTATAAAGCTAGCACAGAAATAATAATAGATGGAAGTAGACAACAAAGAAATTTGAATGCAAATGCTACTGAAAAAGACCTAGAGCATATTAATAATATTAATAACAAGAACACAACTATGGCTTGGGAAGGCCATTATTTAAAAGACAATGCTAATGGATTAAAAGCTACTCAAGGTGATAATGCTGCATTCAGCTTCACAGTCAACCCATGGCCAAATGAAAATGATAAGCTTAATCTAATTAAGTTACAAGGTGAGTATAAGGACAAGGTCTTTGTACAAGGTCAAAAAGTAAACACAGGTGTCAAAGTTCAAAATCTTGATGAAAATGCCAAGAAAAGACTTGTAGGACAAGTCTATAATCCAAACACTGGTAAGGTTGTTCCTGGAGCAAAGGCTTATATAGATGAAAATGGCATCGTTCAAGTCGAAATGCCACAAGGTGTAATTAACAAAGATGGTACACTAAACAAAGATTCTATTTTCTATAAAGATAATGACTACAAAGGTATTCAATCCCTAGATGTTAGATTCTTTGCCCGCCCTAGAACAGAAGCAGAGTTTAGAGCAGTCGGTAAGGAAGCAAACTTTGGTGAAGATAAATACACATCAACAGGAGCTGGTACAAAGACAATCAACCACAATGGAGAAGACGTTAAAGTAGATTTACAAGGTATAGACCGTTACGACCACTATAATCTTATCGGTAATTTAAAACTAAATCTTGACGATACAAGGTACTACGACCAAGGCTTTAAAGATGGTAATGAAGATGACACTTCTAAACACACATCATCTGAAGTAAAACCAGGTGAAGAGTTTGAAGTTAATCTTTATGTACCAGAAGATAAAAAAGATAAGGATGCATTTCCAAATCAAAAGACACCAGATGAAATGGAAGCTGCTAAGAATGATAAGCAAGCTATAGGTTCTATTGATTGGCAATTTATAAATAAAATAAATGAAGGTAAGAAAGAAAAAGATAAATGGAAGCTTGAATATGATGAAAGTACTCTTCCTACGAAATTTAAAATTACACCACCAAAATCCGCTAAGGCAGGAGACTTTGTAGCTGTACCATTAACTTATACCTACACAAATGGATCTACAGATACCCACTGGTTCCACTTTGTAGTTCAAGATTCAACTAATAATAGACCAGAATATCATGTACAGATTGATTATCCAGCTATAGAACAAAAATCAACTCCTAAGCTTCCTGAAAACCCTGATAACAAGAAGCTTGAACCAGTAAAATACGAACTTAAAAAAGGTGTTGAGTTTAAGGACGATCATGGTAATGAGTGGGATGTTTCTATTGATGAAACAACAGGTGTAGTGACAGCTAAACCAAAAAATCAATCAAACTTTAGTGGTGGAGAAAAGCTTGAAGTACCTGTAGTAGCTCATTATCAAGACAAGAATGACCCAGAAAAGGTTATAACAGAAGAAGATATAATTGCTGAATTTTCTATTAAAGAGAGATTCAATAAAACTCCTCGTTACAACGCCAAGGCAGGTAAGACAGGAGATGAACTTTCTTCAGATATTATTCTTGATAAAAATGACACTTATAATAGAGAACCAGGTAAGTTTTCTCTTGCATCTAATACATTTGTAGATGATAAGGGTAATACTTGGAATGTAAGTATAGATGAAAATTCAGGTAAGGTAACTGCAACTGTACCAAATGCAGAAGAAGGAAAGACTGTAGACGGAGCCCTACTAAATGTCCCAGTAACAGCTCACTACTATGAAAAACAAGGTGACAAACTAGTTGAATCTGGAACAAAAGAAGTAGAAGCCCAATTTATGGCCTATGGTACAAATGGTAAAGTTGAAAAAACAGTAGAAGTTGCTTTTGAAACTAAGGTAGAAAAAGATCCAAAACTTAAAAAAGGTGAAATCAAAGTTATCACCGAAGGTGAAAAAGGATCTAAGAAAGTAACCTATACTATCGAAGATTCTAAAATCATAAAAGAAGAAGAACAAGAACTAAAAGCGCCACAAGAACGTCTAATCCACGTTGGTGAAGGTGTGAATGATGGCACTCACAAGATTGAAGAAAAAGTTGAAGTAGCATTTGAAACTGAAGTAGAATTCGACGATAGCCTTGCTCCAGGTGAGAAAAAAGTAACCCAAGAAGGTGAGCCAGGAGAAAAGACTAGAACAACTACTCTTACAATTGAAGATGGCAATGTAACAAAGACTGAAACAGGTGAGTTTACTGAAACTAAGGCTCCTAAAAAGAGAATCATAAAAGTAGGTAGAAATACTGAAGGTAAGGTAGAACACAAGGAAGAACTACCATTCAAATATAAGGTTGAAGAAGTAGACACACTTAAAAAAGGTGAATACAAGATTGTAAAACCAGGTAAGGTTGGAACAAAAACTACAACTTGGACAATTAAGAATTCTCAAATTGATGGTAAGCCTACTGAAACAATAGATCCAGCAGAAGATGCACTTATCCAAGTTGGTAAGGGAACTAATGAAGGTACTCATGAAGTAACTGAAAAGAAAGCTATAGATTATAAAACAGTAATCGAATACGATAAGAACCTAGATGCTGGCCAACAAGAAGTTGTCAAAGAAGGAAATCCAGGAGAACAAGAAAGAACAAATACACTTGTAATCAAGGATGGCCAGGTAACTGAAACTAAAGAAGGCGAATTCAAGACAACTAAGGAAGCAACTGACAGAGTTGTAAAAATCGGTACAAAACCAGTAACAAAAGTTGTAGAAAAACCATTCAACACAGAATATCAATATGACGAAAATCTTGAAGCTGGAAAGACTGAAGAAGTAACTCCAGGTAAAAATGGCAAGGTTACTATTACAACAACTTATGACAAGGACCAAAAGAAGGTTGTAACTTCTGAAACAGAAGAAAAAGCTACAAATAGAGTTGTTAAAATAGGTGGAAAGACTAACGGAACTGAAAAAGTTAAGGAAGAAATTCCATTTGAAGTTGAAGTTAGAAAAGACCCATCACTTAAAAAAGGCGAATGGAAATATGCCACAGATGATGAAGGAAATGAATTAAAGGGTGAAAAGGGCGAACAAGAAAAGACTCTTACTATCGTTAATTCAAAAGTAACAAATACTTCTGAGCCAACAGTAACTAAGAAAGCTAAAAACGCAGTGATTTTAGTTGGCGAAGAAACTAATGACGGAACTCACGAAATGGTTGAAAAGAAAGCACTTCCTTTCGAAACTAGATATGAATACGATGACTCATTAGAACCAGGTGAAGAAAAAGTCGTAACTCCAGGATCTCCAGGGGAACAAGAAAGAACAAATACTCTTGTAATCAAAGATGGTAAAGTAACTGAAACTAAAGAAGGCGAATTTAAGACAACAAAAGAGCCTCAAGAAAGACTAATAAAAATCGGTAGAAAACCAACCGAAGGTGAAACTACAAAGACTATCGAAAGAGAAATTCCATACGAAACTAAGGTAATCTATGATGAAGAACTTGAAGCTGGTTTCCAAAAAATCGAAAAAGAAGGAAAACCAGGTAAGGAAGAAGTTACAATTACTCAAAAGATAAAAGATTCCAAACCAGTTGGTGAAGCTACAGAAACTACAAAGACTATCACAGAAAAAGAAGACAGAGTTGTAAGAATCGGTGTTAAACCAGTTGTTAAAGAAACTGAACTTGGTCATGATACTGAATACAGACACAATCCAGAGCTTAAAGCTGGCGAAACAAAAGTTATCGAAGAAGGTTCTAAGGGATCTGTAAAATATACAACTACTTTCAACAAGGAAACAGGCAAGCTTGAAGTTACTGAAGAAAGAACTGAACCAAAGAACAAGGTTGTGGAATATGGTTCTAAGACTGATGGTGAGTTCAAGTACGAAAGCGAAAAAGCTTACGATATCATCATTAGAGAAAATCCAAATCTTGAAGCTGGAAAAACTAAGATCATCCAAGAAGGTAAGCCAGGTAAAACTGAAACTACTGTTAAGATTGAAAACAGTAAGGAAGTTTCTAGGGATACTAAAACAATCACTGAAAAACAAGATAAGATTATAGAAATCGGAACAAAGAATGTCTGTGAAATCCCACCTGTAAAACCAGAGGATCCAAAACCAGGAGAAAAAGATCCAGAAGATCCAACAAAGCCAGGAGAAAAAGATCCAGAAAATCCAACAAAACCAGGAGAAAAAGATCCAGAAAAACCAGTAGATCCAGAAAATCCAACAAAACCAGGAAAAGAAGATCCAACAAAACCAGGAAAAGAAGATCCAACAAAACCAGGAAAAGAAGATCCGACAAAACCAGGTAAAGAAAACCCAGCTAACCCAGGTAAAACTCCGGAAGAAAATGGTAAAACTCCGGAAGAAAATGGTAAAACTCCTGAAAACAATGGAAAGACTCCTGACAATAACAGTGGAGATTCTCCAAACAAACCAAATGAAACACCAAAAACTCCTGAAACTACTGAACAAGTAGAAGGCAAAGAAAAAGCAGACACTCCTAATAGAAAATCTGCCAATAAATTGCCAAAAGCAGGTAGTGAAAGTGAAATCATGATGTTATCAATGTCAGCATTGACGACAGCAGCTGGATTCATTGGATTGAAGAAAAAACGTAAAGACAGATAATCTTTAATACAAGATTACAACTCTTATTCAATAATCAAACAAAGCCTAACTCGTATGAGCTAGGCTTTTTGATTGCACACAAAAACCCGACCTCAATAGAGATCGGGTAAAATTTTATCTAAGCATATTTGAAAATGAATTGTAGATTAGTAATCCTACCAAAGTTACCAATAAAATTTCCAATATGAACACTACAATTCTGATTACGATTTGTGCGATGAATGATTTCAAACCAACCTTGAAACTGTCTTTTTCCAAATATAAATCAAGGAAAGTTGCAGAATAAGCCAACATTCCTGTGAAGCAACCAATTATGCTACCGATAAATCCTAATGGTGTAAGTATGAACATGAATAGACCATTGATTATCGAGAACACGCCGCCCTTGACATCTCTTGTGCAAGCAGGTGGAGTTGGTCTCATATAACTTTTCGTAAACATGTAGATTAATCTCGTCATCACGTAGTTGATTAGAGGCACCGTAATCAAAGTTATAATTGAGATTGTAGGTGTGTGGAAAACTTTCGTCAATTCTCCAAGAGAACCTTTTGTTGTAACACTAGCCCAAATAGCGCTAGTCAACGCAGCGATCAATCCTGATGTTAAAAATGAATAAATAATACCGTGCTTTGTCGATGCGTAAAAATCGTAGATTTTCTTGGAATATTGATTGATGAATTTTACACATTTCAAATACCAATCTGGTGAATCGTTTTGCTTGTAGTTCTCGTATTCTTCGTTGTCTTCTTTTCTTTCTTTTTGAGTGTATTTTTGGTTGATTTCTTCAAATACATCATCCGTAGATTTTGTAGATTCTTGTGACTGAGGTGCATCTGAAACCTTGTTCACATCGTCCACACCTTCTACAGGGTTTGATTGGAAGTAATTGTCAGAATGAGCAATCTCTTCATCTGATACATAACTTTTGAGATTTTGTTTGAAATCTTGTTTCTTATCGTCCATAGTCTCCTCCTATTAATATTTCTTATTTAATAATATACCCATTTGAAAAATATCCATTCATAAATTTGATAAATTATTGTGGATTTTTTATTCAGTCACATTGTTTTTTATTTGAATTACAAAAATCGATTTGTATTGTATAATATAATATAGATTATTATGAAAAATTCTAATTGTTTTTATGAAATGAGGAGAGATTTATGGCAATTTTAGTTATAGGAAGCGTGAATGTAGACACTACATATAATTTGGAAAATTTCCCGAAACCAGGAGAAACCATTTCGTCACTTTCAAAGAGCAGATCTGTCGGTGGCAAGGGAGCAAACCAAGCGATTGCTTGCCAAAAACTTGGCGGAGATGTGAAATTTCTTGCTTGCGTGGGAAATGATATGGATGCAGATTTTATTTTCAAAAATATGCGTGAATACGGTGTGGACACTTCAAACATCATCAAAAAGGATGTCGATACAGGAACTGCGCTTATAAATGTGGACAAGACTGGTCAAAACCAAATTGTTTTGGATCATGGGGCAAATTATGCGATTTCAATTCAAGATATCGACGACAACATCGAGCTTTTGGATGAATGTGATATTTTGATTTTGCAAATGGAAATTCCACAAGAAGTCAACGAATACGCTATTAAAAAAGCGAAGGAAAAGGGAGTTTTCGTGATATTAAACCCTGCTCCTAGTGAGTTCGAAGTGGAAAACATTTTGGACAAGGTGGACTTGTTCGTGCCTAATGAAAATGAAATTTTGAGATATTCTAGCAAAAAAAACTTGAAAGAAGCAGCAGATGAATTGTTGGAGAAAAACGTGGGAGCTGTGATAATAACATTAGGAGAAAATGGCTCTGAATATTTTACAAAGACAGAACACATCAAACAAGAAGCCATCAAGGCAGATGCGGTTGACACAACATCAGCAGGAGATAGCTACATCGGAGCGATGGCAGTCATGCTCGATCAAAAAAAATCCATCAAAGAAGCGATGGAATTTGCCACAAAAGTATCTTCAAAAACAGTAACCAGAAAAGGATCGGGAGAATCCATCCCAACAATCGATGAAATAATGTAGAACTTTCAGGATTTTTCCTGAAAGTTTTTTATAGAAAATCAAACTAATATTAAATAAACCATCATACACAAATATCAGATATTAGTGCGTGATGGTTTGCTTTTTTTACTTATAGATTATTTCAATATATTATTATTTCAGGACAAAGTCTGTGATTTTTTATTACAACACAAAACCATCCAGAATTTTCTGGATGGTTTTTCAATAAACTCTAATCGTTCAACGCCAAATCTTGTATGATTTCGTAGTTTTCTTTTAATAATTTGAAATCTGGAATGTAGGATACGGCGATGATTTCGTCTGGATTGTATTTTTGTTTTATTTCCATGAATTGATCCTTTACGGAATTCACGTCTCCTTCTATTCGAAGACCTCTTGCTGTTCTTATCATGAATTTTTCGATTGATGTGAGTTCGGGGCTGTTGTTAGGGTCAGCTTTTAAGAATGCATCTCTGTTGTTTCTGTTTTGGATTTGCAAGAAGATGGAGATGGCTTGTTGTTTGATGTGTTCTGCGGCGTCTTTCTCGTAAGCTGCGTTGGCAGATACTCCAAGCATGACGTATGGTTTGTCCAAATATTTTGATGGAGTGAATTCTTCGCGGTAGATTTTGAGTGCGACTTCGACTGTGTTTGGAGAAAAATGTCCTGCGAATGAGTATGGTAGTCCCAATTGCGCTGCGATGTGTGCTGATGTCATGGAGCTTCCCAAGATATACACTGGAACGTGTGTGCCAACTCCAGGGTATGGACGCACTTTGAAATTTTCTGCCTCTTCTTCAAAATAGCTTAAAAGTGTTCTGATGGCTTCTTTGAAGTTATCTTCCTTGTAAGTGTCTCTGTAGATTAATTTCGCTGTTTCGATGTCTGTTCCTGGTGCTCTTCCAATTCCCAAATCAACTCTTTCTGGATACAATGTTTCGAGCGTTCCATATCTTTCTGCTACTTGAAAAGGTGTGTGGTTAGGTAGCATTACACCACCTGCTCCGACTTTTATTCTGTGTGTATTTTCTAAAATATATCCGATAATCAAATCTGTTGCTGAGCATGAGATTGATTTGGAGTTGTGGTGTTCTGCAACCCAATATCTTTCGAATTTTTGTCCGTCAGCCCATTTTGCAAGTTCCAATCCACGATCGATTGATTGTTTTGTTGTTTCATCTACAAATCTTGGTATTAAATTTAATATTGATATTTTCATGAATTATCCCCTTTCTGTTAGTATGAATTTATTATATAAATATGTGATTGTCAAATAAATTTTACACAATACTAATGTGATAGTAAACTATTGAAGAATATCTGAACAAATGGTATAATTAATTCAATAAATAAATTTGTTTTATTTTTACCCAATTTGGATAAATATATAATAACGATATTAAAAGGAAGTAAGTTATGGATATTAAAAAATACAGGGTAAAACCTAACAAAAAAGTTGATTTGGAAAAATTCAGCACGAAAAAAGACGATTCTTATTCCAAAAAAGAAGTGAAGGAAGAAATTCTTCCACAAAATTTGGAAAAGATGTTTGAATTTCAGGAAAAATTATACGCAGAAAATACTAGAGGAATTCTCGTTGTGCTTCAAGCAATGGATGCTGCTGGCAAGGACAGTTTGGTGAAGAAAGTGTTCACGGCACTTAATCCTGCTGGCTGCAAGGTTACAAGTTTCAAGCAACCTTCAACTGAAGAATTGGATCACGATTATTTGTGGAGAATTACAAAGGCTACTCCAGCGTATGGAGAGGTTGGGATTTTCAACAGATCGCACTATGAGGATGTTCTTGTAACCAGGGTTCACAATTTGGTTAATAAGAAAAACGATGACGATTTTTGGGAAAAAAGATTCGAAGATATCAATGCGTTTGAAAAATATTTGGACAATAATGGTATCAAGGTTGTGAAATTTTTCTTACATGTTTCCAAGGACGAGCAAAAAGAGAGACTTTTGGACAGGATTAATTTGGAAGAAAAACATTGGAAGTTCGCAGCAAGCGACATCTTGGAAAGAGAAAACTGGGATGATTATCACAGAGCATACGAGGATATGTTGGAGCATACTTCGACAGATTATGCGCCATGGTATGTGGTTCCTGCGGATAACAAATGGTACACTAGATTGGTTGTGAGTGAGGTTATGTTGGATTTGTTCAAACAATTGGATCCACACACGCCGAAACTTTCCGAGAAGGAAGAATCGCAACTTGAAAAATGGAAGAAAGTTTTGATGGAACAAGACGAGAAAAACGAAAAATAATAGGAGGAGAATATGTCAGACGATAGAGATTACAAAGGCTTTGAAAATGACGACAATGAATACACAAAAGACGGCAATTATTTTAATGAAAAAGAAGAAGTAAAGGGAAGTTACAGCGAAGATAAGGACAGTTATTCCGACAGAAATAGCAATTATTTCGAATCTTCACAAGAAGAAAATTATTCTAATAAGAAAGAAGATCATTACGAAAGAACAGACGACAGTTTTTTCTTTGAGGGGCAAGATGACGAAGAAGAACACATTGAAGACTACACTCAAAGACAAAGTTCGGGCTATGCTGGTTTTTGCCAAAAAGTTTTCTCGTTGCTTCACGGACTTATTGAAAATTTCAATAAAAAGGGTGCATTCGTAATTTTGTTCTTGTTGTATGGAGTGTTCACATTTGTGGCATCAATTGTGCAATACAAGCTTCACCCAGAAACTGCGCAACAATTGGAACAAATCACAAAATCTGGATTGAGTGTGACAACTTTCACCATAATAATTTCGTCTGTGTCAGTTCTTTTCTATTTTGTAGTGTGCAGAATCATATTCCACTTTACTAAAAAAGACATGTCACCAGTTCCAAATCCTGTTGAAAGGGATACGAGACTTGGAGTGTATGTAGCAGTTGAAGCGTTGATTAATATTTTGATGATGGTGCTTCCAACAACAATACTTCCTTCAATTGTAGGTATGATAGTTGGAGTTGTGCTTTACTCATCAGTATTCTACGACAGAATTTCTGATGAAAGAATGCTTGCAGTTGGTGTGAAATCAGCGATCGTAAGCATTGTCGCAGGTCTTGTATTTGGACTTATCATAGCAGTCGGTGCAATAGCAACCGTAGTTGCTGTTATGAAATAATAAAATTTGTAGCTGATCACTTGGCTAGGCTGGGTGGTCAGTTTTTTTGTTTTTAAATATGTAGCCCGATGTTAAAGAAATTCTTTCCAATTTTTTGGGAATCCCATGAAAGATAGATTGAAGCAATAGTCATACTTTGAAAAAGTATGTTTTATATCTTTTAAAAGCGAGTCCCATTGAGAATTAGAATTAAGCATTCTTTTCATAATAAGAAGTATAGGAAATAACTTGTTTTGTTTATTCTTAAATTTCATGTTTTCTTTGTAAAGTTTTGGATTTTCTTTAAGTGGCATATTATATAATCTTGTAAAATGAGCACAAATATTTCTAACCTCAACTAAACATAGTATCCAGTTTTTTAAGTATTTTGCATCTGTTTTATAATAATTAGCGATGGCTTTTTGATCATCATCTTGTAGTATACTAAACAATGAAGAGAGATTCCCGAAAGACATTAGTTCAACAGATACCCATATTGGAAATTTTCCATTATATTTTTTTATATGATGCTTAACAAAAGGTTTATTTCTTTGTCTTGTTATTTCTTTTTCCAAGCTGTCTTTTATAATTGAGTATATTGTACGACCATTACTATTTGTTTTGTGTATAAAATTTTTCTCATTAAGAAGAGCGTCAGATCCATATTTTAGTGACAAATGGTATGCAATTTGAGTTCTTAGTTCAATTTCAATTTGTTCAATTGTTCGTATTAGATTGTTTTTTAATTGGCTATCAAAACAATATAGCTGAAAAAGATGTTCAATTGTAATATTGTCCCTGTAATGTTCTTTATTATTGGGCTTTTTTAAACCTATACCATATCCAGATAGTCTATAATAATTTACTTTGGCAAGTATTTCTTCAGCAAATTGTTCGTTATCAATTTTTAAGTTATGATCCTTGTTTAATTTATTTATTTGCTCACTATAAGTTAATGCTGGTTTTAACTTCATATCTCTATACTCCTTTGAAATAAAAAAAGCCCTCTCCGTGGTCCGCGTGTAGTTAAACTACATTAAGCGTGGAGAGGTTCTGTTAAGAATATTATATCATTATTCATTAAAAAGTCAACGGATATCAGCGATAGTCTGAGTTTATTAATATGTAAAATTTGCCAAAACAATAGCCCGATGTTATATAATAATATATAAATGAAAACCAAAGGGGAAAATTATGAATTTGACTGATATATTAGATAAAATTGATTATATAGATTACACGAAAAACAACGACGACGAGATTACAAATGTGACAAATGATTCACGAAAAATCGAAAAAGGTGGAGTGTTTGTGGCGATTTCTGGGATGGAATTTGATGGACACCGATTCATTGACAAGGCGATTGTAAACGGCGCAAATACAATTGTAGTAACAGAAGATGTCACACAAAATGGCGAGGTAAACTACATTAAAGTCGACGATTCTAGGATTGCTCTTGCACAAATCTCAAATGTGGTGTGTGATTTTCCATCTAAGAAACTTCGTGTGATAGGAGTCACTGGGACAAATGGCAAGACGACGACATCTTCCATGATTAGTCACATATTGGAACATTTGAACTCACCATGCACAAACATTGGTACGAATGGAACTTTTATAGGCGGTAAAAAGTATGAAACGCCAAACACGACTCCCGAAATTTGCGAAATAAACAAGATTTTGAAGCTTTCTGTGGAGAAAAAAATCGACAACGCTGTTGTGGAATGTTCCAGTCATGGATTGTATTTGCACAGACTAGACGGGATTGATTTCGATGTGGCAGTGTTTAACAATTTATCGATGGAGCACATGGATTTTCACAAAAATATGGAGAATTATTTCGATGCGAAGATGATTTTGTTTGAAAATGCCAAGAAAAAAATCGCAAATGTCGATGATGAATATGGAAGAAAAGCGAAGGCGAGATTTGAAGACGCATACACATTCTCGCTGGAAAACGAATCAGATTTCAAGGCGGAAAATGTGGAATTAATTGATGGCAAGATGCATTTCGAAATCAAAAACGTGAAATTCGTACTCAACAGATTTGCGCTGTTTGATGTTTACAATGCGGTGGCTGCGATTGTTGCGGTGAACTTATTGGGATATGAATTGGAAGATATCGCCAAATCATTGGAAAGTTTTACAGGCGTTGAGGCGCGATTCGAATTCGTGAAAAATGACATGGGAATAAATATTGTCATTGATTTTGCACACACTCCAAAAGCATTCGAAAATATCTACAAATCTGTTCCAAACGACAAACGAAAAATCGCAGTTTATGGAATGAGTGGCGACAGAACTAGTGAAATCAGACACGAGGTTGGCAAGATTTCAGCTGAAAACAATGTGTTCTCGGTTGTCACAACAGACGATCCGAAATTCGACACATACGAAAACATCGCCGATGATATAGTAAGTGGTATTGAGGAAGAAAACGGCGAATATGTCAGGATAAAAGACAGAAAATCTGCCATTAAACATGCGATAGAAATGGCAAATAAAGGAGATTTCGTTCTACTTTTAGGAAAAGGACAAGAAAACTTTATCAAGCTCAAAGGAAACGAAAAGACACCTTATTCAGAAAAAGAAACAGTCAACGAAGTGTTGGATGAATTGAAGAATAATTAGGTAGTAAAAATACGAACATATCTTCAATAAAAGCAAAAATAGACACCGATACGAACGAATATCTAGACTACAAAAATTGATAAATTCATCGCTTGTGAACCTAAAATTGTGAACTCGTGCTACGCACTCAAACAGCACAATTTTTTAACGGTTCACTTCGCTTGAATTTATTATTATTTTCTCCGTATGATATTCTTAGCAAACATGGTAATCTGCTTTTTTCATTGCAATTAAAAACCACAAAACTCGTAAACCTTTCATCTGTCTACAAAAATTGATAAATTCTAATCTCGAAATCCTAAAATTTGAAGCACGCTTCGCTTACGCGGTCAAATTTTGGACGGATTTCTTCGATTGAATTTAAAACAATTTTTTCCGAATGATTCGCTCTTTTACGATGTTTTTGGTTTTGAAAAATTTACAAGATTTTCCGCAAAATCATCTATGGGAGAGGGAAGGAGAAGTCATTTATAGAAAAAATCTATAAATAATGATTATCATTTTGTATTATCTAATTTTAAATGATATTATTTGTTACGAGGTGATTAAATGGTCGATTTAAAGAAGGAATTACCAGAGGTTTTTAACGATTTTGCAGATAGTCGTAAAAATGCTTTTTTGAAGGTAAAAGAAATAAAGGATAAGAATATTCCTATTATAGGGATTTTTTGTACGTTTTTTCCACAAGAGTTAGCTGTTGCAGCTGGAGCTACTTGTGTTAGTTTGTGTGCTACAAGTGATGAAACTATTCAAGATGCTGAGAGGGATTTGCCGAAAAACTTATGCCCACTTATCAAGTCTTCTTATGGTTTTGCGTTGACTGACAAGTGTCCTTTCTTCTATTTTTCTGATTTGGTTGTCGGAGAAACTACTTGCGATGGCAAGAAGAAGATGTACGAATATTTGGGAGAATTCAAGCCTGTTCATGTAATGGAGCTTCCAAATAAGAACACTGAACAAGGTCTTATTTTGTGGAAAGAAGAAATCAGAAAGATGATTAAAACTATCGAAGATTTATTCGGTGTTGAAATCACTGAGGAAAAGTTGAAACATGCAATTGATGTAAAAAATGCGGAGAGATCTGCCGTAAAAGATTTCTATTCTATAATGAAGGCTGATGATTTGCCAATCACAGGTGGAGAATTGTGGCATGTTTTAAATGGTGTGCAATTTGATTTCGACAAGGAAAGTATTCCACAAATGCTTGAAGAATTAAAAGCGAAGGTCATGTCTGAACACAAGCACATTAGTGGCAAACCAAGAATTTTGATTACTGGTTGTCCTATCGGAGGTGCGACAGAAAAAGTTATCGAAGCTGTCGAAAACAACGGTGCAGTTGTAGTTAGTTACGAAAACTGTGGCGGTGCCAAGGCTATTGATGAAAATGTCGATGTAGAAAATCCAGATATGATTGATGCGATTGCTAGAAAATACATGAACATTGGTTGCGCTTGTGTGAGTCCAAACGAAAACAGACTCAAATTGTTGAACAAATTAATCGACGAATACAAGGTTGACGGAGTTATCGATATGCATTTGCAAGCTTGCACTCCGTACCAAGTTGAAGGTTTGTCAATTAAGAGATTTTGCAACGACAAGAAAAATGTTCCATATATTGCTGTGGAAACAGATTATTCAAAATCGGATATCGGACAATTAAATACAAGAATTGGAGCTTTTATTGAAATGTTATAACATTTTTTTGAAAAATATGGTATAATAGTTTACAGAAAAGTCCATATAGGTTATACCTAGAAAATAATCGCCATTATTCTGAGCCGGCGGTTATTTTTTTGTTGTAAATTTTGAAATGTTGTAATAATCTGTATGAATATGTATGATACAATATAGTAAGTATTAATTTTGCACATAGGAGAGGAAAAACTTGGCAAAGCAAAAATCACTAAAATTAAACGCAATGCTTAATTTAATCAAAGTTGGGCTGAGCGTTGTCTATCCGTTGATAACTTTTCCTTACGCTACGAGAATTTTGCAAGTAGCAAACATGGGAAAGGTAAGTTACGGAGATTCAATTATTAAAATATTTATGCTGATTGCATCACTTGGAATTACCAATTACGCAGTCAGAGAGGGTTCCAAATACAGAGAAAACAGAACGAAACTCAACCAATTTTCGAGGGAAGTTTTCTCCATCAACTTGTTATCTACGTTGATTTCTTACATTTGTTTATTGATATTCTGTGTAGTTTCTGTGAAAATGCACGATTATGCAACGCTTGTTTTCATTCAAAGTTTGAGTATAATATTTGCGACACTTGGAGTTGAATGGGTCAATGCAATCCACGAGGATTATTTGTACATTACGATCAGAAGTATCATAATTCAAACTATTGGTGTAATTTTACTATTTTTCGTAGTAAAAACTCAATCAGATTACTTAAAATACGCAGGCCTTACGGTTTTCGTAAATGGTTTGGTGTGCATTTCGAATATGCTACATGTGAGAAGATACGTAAGTTTGAAACCAACACTTAAACTAAACTTGAAAAGGCATTTGAAGCCTATCATGCTATTCTTTTCAAATAGTATCGCAGTTTTGGTGTATGTCAGCGCAGACATGACAATGCTTGGCTGGATTTCTGGAGATATTTACACGGGACTTTATGCAGTAAGCGTGAAGGTGTATTCTGTTGTAAAACAAATGCTTGGTGCAATTTACATGGTTACAATTCCTAGACTATCCAAGGCAGCGACATTAGATGACAAGACAGAATTTAGACATTTGTTGACAGAAATTTCAAGCTTTTTGCTATTATTAATGATACCAATGTGTACAGGACTTGGAGTATTATCCAAAAATATCGTCTATATCCTGTCCGGAGAAAAATTTATTGCGGCGACACTTTCATTGCAAATTCTAGCAGTGTCAGTATTTTTCGCAATAACAGGTGGAGTAATCACAACTTGCATGAACGTTCCATTGGGAAAAGAAGCGCTGAACTTGAAAGCTACGACGATATCGGCGTTTGTAAATGTGGGATTAAATCTAATTTTCATACCACTTTGGCAACAAAATGGTGCAGCAGTCACTACGGCGATTTCAGAATTAGTAGTAGTTCTTGTGTGCTTATTTGAATTCAAAGAAGCGAAATTCTACTTTGAAATGGACAAATTATTCTACACAATGAAATATGCAGTGGCAGGAGCTTTGTGGATATTATTGACAAAATTTGTGGTTACAAAATTCATCACACATTACACAATAAACTTACTTGTAGTATTCTTCATAAGTGTAGTAGGCTACACATTGATCTTGTTCTTCGGTAAAAATGAAGTATTTATAGAAACATTGAAGAAAACACCACTTAAAAAATTAGTAAAATAGATTATGAGAGCATCGAAGGATGCTCTTTTTTGTTGTGACAAAGTCGCAGGACATTTACACTTTATAAGGACACGCAAAAATAGAAAACCGATACGAACGAATATCTAGACTACAAAAATTGATAAATTCATCGCTTGTGAATCTAAAATCGCAAACTCGCTATCGCTCAGACAGTGCGATTTTTTAACGATTCACTTCGCTTGAATTTAGAACAATTTTTTCCGTATGATATTCTAACCGTATCGGTTGTCTATTTTATTTCACTAATACAAAACTAATAAATCTTAGAAAATATATAATTCGTTTTTTCGTTGGAAACAAGAAAACTTCAAAACTCTAAATAAAACTGGTTTTCTGCTTTAGTAAATCTTGAAACTACCTTCCACAATCAATCACCGATTTTCCACATCAACAACCTAAAATAGTACTAGAAAATTCTTTTAATGATGGTATAATTAAATAATTAGATATAGGGAGTGATTTTTTATTTTTTTAGTTACGTTGCAGCAGATTTTGATTATGTTTGTGTTCATGGCGATGGGCTATATTTTTGCAAAAACGGGGTTTTTCAGTAGAGAAACTATCAGAGAAATGACTGGGTTTGTAATGTATGTTGTGGGATCAAGCGTTATTATCAACGCGTTTAATAGGCCTGTTACGCCAGTGCTTTTGAACAATTTTGCAATGACTGCCTTCGCTGCGGTGGTCTTGATGGGTTCATCTATTTTGATTTCTCATTTTTTGTTCAAATTTGATAGATTTTCGAAGAATGAAAACATAAGTACATACAAATTCGCATCGGTTTACAGCAATTGTGGTTTCATGGGAATTCCTTTGATTGAAGCGCTGCTTGGAGCTGATGGAACATTTTTTGCAATTCCTTATTTGGCAGTGTTCAATATTTTGTTGTGGAGTCATGGAATTGGTTTGTACGAGATGACTGGAAATGGCAAGATTCAATGGAACAAAGTTGTGAAGAATCCATGTATTATTTCGTCTGTTTTGGGATTTATTTTGTTTTTCTTCGGAGTTATTTATAAAATGCCGAATGTTGTGACCAAACCTGTTTATTATTTGGCTAGTATGAATACTCCTCTTAGCATGATAATTATCGGTGCAAATTTCGTGAGTATTACAGAGCCTTTTCACAAAGACAAAATGGCGTGGGAAGTTTCTTTTATCAGAAATATTTTGTTTCCGTTGATTTACATTGTGATTTTGTTCATTATTCCGATGAATACAGATGCAAAGATTGCAACGTTGGCGATGGCATCAGCTCCGATTGCAGGAGTAAGTGTGCTTTTCTGTTTAATGTTTAATAAATCTACAGATTTTCCATCAAGGGCTTTGTGTTTGTCGACGATGTTTTCGGTGGTGACTTTGCCGGTTATAATTCTAATTGGTAGTTTAATCCTTTAAATTGGTATAATTTTTTGGAGTAGATATATATAAGATTGTGAATATATGGTAAAATAAGGTTAACAATACTTTTGTTAACCATTATTTTTTGTAAAGAGGTGAAAATTTGAGCGATTTAATAAAAAAAGAATTGATAAGAATTGAAGATCATGCAAATGATTGGAAGGATGCAATAAGAATTGCAGCAAAAAGTTTGTTGGAGAATGATTACATTAACGAACAATATGTAGAAGACATGATAAAAAGCGTTGAGGCTGTGGGCCCTTATATTGTGCTTGCTCCGAACATTGCGGTTCCTCACGCACGTCCAAACGGTAATGTAAATAAAATGGCGATTGGTTTGACGAAACTTAACGAGCCTGTGAATTTTAGAAATGAAGAAGAGGATGAAGACAACTGGGTAAGAATTTTGTTCTGCTTGGCAGCGGTGGATTCTTCATCACACATTGTGGCACTTCAACAATTGGCAGTGCTTTTGGATTCAGATGAAATTACAGATGAGCTTATAAATGCAAAATCTGAAGACGAAATGTTGGATATTATTAACAAAAAATTAGAGGAGGGAAATGATGATTAATATTGTTACTGTATGTGGTAATGGAATTGGAAGTAGTCTTCTTTTGAAAATGAAGGTGGAAGCTATTTGCAAGGAAATGGGAATTGAAGCGAACGTTGAATCTTGTGATTCTAACGCAGCTGTAGGAAAAGGCGCTGACCTTTTCGTAACTGTTAAGGAATTCAAATCAATTTTTTCAGATGATCAAAAAGTAGCCATTGTAAAAAGCTACACTAACAGAAAGAAAATCGAAGAAGATTTGGTTCCAGTATTAGAAGAATTCAAATAAAAATTAAAAAATTTAGGAGGAATTTATGGGATTTTTAAACGTAATAAAGGATATTTTATCTGAACCTGCGTTTTTGATGGGTCTTATCGCGATGGTAGGTCTTATCGCACTTAGAAAACCAGCTCACAAGGTAATGACTGGTACATTAGGTCCGATTTTAGGATATTTAATGTTGGCTGCAGGTGCAAATGTTATCGTAACTAACTTGGATCCATTGAGTCAAATGATTCAACACGGATTCAACATTACTGGTGTTGTTCCTAATAACGAAGCTATCACATCTGTTGCGCAAAAAGTTTTGGGCGTAGAAACAATGTCAATTTTGTTAGTAGGACTTATTTTTAACTTAATAATAGCAAGATTTACAAGATACAAATATATTTTCTTAACTGGTCACCACAGTTTCTTCATGGCATGTCTATTGTCAGCAACATTAGGTGCAATTGGATTTAAAGGTGTGGCATTGGTAGTAGCTGGTGGATTTATCTTGGGAGCTTGGAGTGCTATCTCTCCAGCAATCGGACAAAAATACACATTGAAAGCTACTGACGGTGACGAAATCGCAATGGGTCACTTTGGTTCATTGGGATATTATTTGTCAGCGTTTATCGGTTCATTAGTTGGAAAAGGTTCCAAATCAACTGAAGACATCGAAATTCCAGAAAAATGGAGTTTCTTGAGAAATACAACAATTTCAACAGCATTGACAATGATTGTGTTCTATTTGATAGCAAGCATCAAAGCTGGTCCAGATTTCGTTGGCAAAATGGCTAACGGTCAAAACCCATACTTGTTTGCAATTATTTCTGCATTGAACTTCTCAGTTGGTGTAGCAGTAGTATATGCCGGCGTTAGAATGATCTTGGCAGATTTAATTCCTGCATTCGAAGGTATCGCTACGAAATTAATTCCAAACTCTGTTCCTGCAGTTGACTGTGCAGTATTTTTCCCATACGCACCAACAGCAGTTATCTTGGGATTTGCATGTAGTTTTGTTGGCGGATTAATCGGTATGTTTATTTTGGGAGCTGTCGGTGGAGTATTGATTATTCCTGGACTTGTTCCTCACTTCTTCTGTGGTGCAACTGCTGGTATTTACGGTAATGCAACTGGTGGTAGAAGAGGAGCAATGGTTGGTTCATTCATCAACGGATTATTCTTAGCATTCCTACCAGCATTCTTGCTTCCAGTTTTGGGACAATTAGGATTCAACAATACAACATTCGGAGATTTTGACTTCGGAGTTTTGGGAATTTTATTAGGAAAAATCGGAAACGCTATGGGTAGTGTCGGAGTTTATATTATTATCGCTATTTTGGCAGTAGTTTTAATCGCTCCTTCAATTATCACTAAGAAAAACACAGCAATCAACAACGAAGAATAATTTGAACTAGACGAGAAAGAGGTATAAATGAATAAAATTAATACAAAAATTTACTCAGACGGTGCAGTATTAGAAGACATGCTAGAATCATTGGCATCAAAAAAAGTAACAGGATTCACAACTAATCCATCATTGATGAAAAAAGCTGGAATCACTGATTACGTTGAATTTGCCAAGAAAGTTCTAGCTGAAATTACAGAATATCCAGTATCATTTGAAGTATTTGCTGATGATTTGGAAACTATGGAAAAAGAAGCAGACAAAATCTCATCATTGGGAGACAATGTTTACGTTAAAATTCCAGTAACTACAAGCAATGGAACATCAACTGCTCCATTATTGAAAAAACTTAGCTCAAAAGGAATCAAACTTAACGTAACAGCGATCTTCACAGTGGATCAAGTAAGAGAAGTGGTAAACAACTTGACTGACAATGTTCCAAGCATCGTTTCAGTATTTGCCGGAAGAATTGCAGACACAGGAGTTGATCCAATGCCAATCATGAAAGAATCATTGGAAATTTGCAAAACTAAAAAAGGTTGCGAATTGTTGTGGGCATCTCCAAGAGAAGTGTTCAACATTTACCAAGCAAATGAATTGGGAGTAGACATCATCACATGTACTCCTGCAATCATCAAGAAACTTTCATTGATGGGAAAAGATTTGAACGAATATTCACTAGACACAGTGAAGACGTTCTGCAAAGATTCAAAAGAATTAGGATTTTCAATTCTTTAATAAACGCAAGAGCTCACAAAAGGCTCGTTGAATTAGGAATTTTAGAAAACTAAATTAGACAGTCTTTAGGTGGCAAGTTAAAAGGCTAAGAGCAGAGATGTTCTTAGCCTTTTTAATTTGATTAATTATATAATGACAGCTTTCAGTTGGACTGACGTATCTTTTATGGTACGGGAATATGTGTATAGAAAAAAAGTTAAGAATGAAATAAGAAATTTTGAAAAGATTATAAACAACGGTTAATGCAATTTCTAATCATTGCATCAACCTCACAAATTCCAATTTGCTCTACTTTTCGTATTTCGTGTATTTGTTAAGTTGGACATCAATATCACGACCTAAATACATCACTCGCATGATGTAAACTGTTGTATCATCATTATCTACAATATATAGAATGCAATAATTATCTACCGGAACAATATGAAGTCCACGACTTTTCCACGGCTCGCTATCATAAAAACGATGGCGTTCTGGCATATCGTAAAGACTCATAATACACTTTTCAATTCTGCCCAGCTGACCATTGGCATTCTCAGGTGACTGCAATTCGTAGGCAATATATTCATATATATTACGAATATCATTATCAGCTTGGTCAGTAATTTTGATTTCATAAATCATAGGTTATAATCCTTACGGATGTCTTCAAAAACTGCGCTTGCTTCTCTTGTTCTTTTTGCTTTGATATCCGCATATCCTTTTTCAAGCTCTTCGTTCAGTTCTGTTTCTGATAAAAAGGACATATCTACAGGACGAGAAGATGGTATTTTCACTTCAAAAGGAAGTCCTCTCTGAAGAATTATCTGTTTATAAAACATATTAATAGCACTGGATGCAGGAATACCAAGTGCAGATAAAATATTTTCTGCCTTTTCTTTTACCTCCGGTTCAATACGAGCATAAAGATTTGCTGATTTTGCCGCCATATAAAGCACCACCTTTCCGATATTTTTATAATATTATTATATCAAAATGTGCGTACAACAGCAATACAAATAATATGTATTTCCAGTTTCTGTCGCTTGTTTGAACGGACACAGGGATAATTTCAAGACAAACATAGGTTAGTATAAAAGCAAACATCTCGCACGAATATCTAGACTACAAAAATAAATAAATTCTAAGCTTGTGAACCTAAAATTGTGAACTCGTGCTACGCACTCAAACAGCACAATTTTTTAACGGTTCACTTCACTTGCATTTATTATTATTTTTTCCGTATGATATTCTTAGCTTCGATCGTTTGCTTGAAGGTTTCGCAGAATGATTGCGGAGTGCATGAATTTACACGGGGAGAGGGAATGAATATCCTGTGTGAAAATTTTCTATGATGATATTCAGCTCGATTGCTTGCTTAAAGGTTTCAAAAAAATTTGCATATTAAAAATAATTTTACAAAATTGCACCTAAAATTATATGCTCTGTAATTTATTGGAAAATTTTATAAGTAATTTCCTTTAAATGTTGATGTTTTTGTTGTAAATGATATGTTTTAATGTTAAAATAAAAGGTAGTATTTATATATATTAAAGTAAGGAGATTTATATGGGAGTATTTGAATCTATTTTTGGCTCAGCTAATAAAAAAGAGCTAAAGAAAATAGAACCAATTATTAAAAAAATTGAATCATATGATAAGTCTATGCAACAATTATCAGATGATGAATTAAAGCATAAAACTGTTGAATTCAAGGAAAGATTAAAAAACGGAGAAACTTTGGACGATATTTTACCAGAAGCATTTGCTGTAGTTAGAGAAGCCAGCTACAGAGTTTTGGGTATGAAACAATATCGTGTGCAATTAATCGGTGGTATTGTTTTGCACCAAGGTAGAATTGCAGAAATGAAAACTGGTGAAGGTAAAACTTTGGTTGCAACTTTGCCTGCATATTTGAATGCGCTTAGTGGTAAGGGCGTTCACGTGGTTACTGTCAATGATTATCTTGCAAAGAGAGATAAGGAATGGATGGGAAAGGTTCACGAATTTTTGGGATTAACTGTAGGCGTTATCGTTTATGGTTTGGACAATGATGAAAGACGTGAAAACTACGCTTGTGATATTACTTACGGTACTAATAACCAATACGGTTTCGATTATTTGCGTGACAACATGGTTATTTACAAAAAAGATAAGGTTCAAAGAGGTCTTAACTTTGCAATCGTGGACGAAGTTGACTCTATCTTAATAGATGAAGCTAGAACTCCACTTATTATTTCTGGTCAAGGCGACGAATCTACAGATATGTACATGAGAGCAAATATGTTTGCTAATGGTTTGACTGGACGTATTATGGACCCAGAAGAAGACAAGCCAGATATTTTCGATCGTGAATTTAAGGATGAAACTGTTGATTTCTTGGTTGACGAAAAGAGAAAAACTGCCAGCCTTACAGAAGTTGGTACTAGAAAAGCTGAAGAATATTTCGGCGTAGAAAACTTGTCTGATCCTAACAACATGGAATTAGCTCACCATATCAACCAAGCTTTGAAGGCTAACAATACGATGAAACGTGACATTGATTACGTAGTAAAAGACGACGAAATTCTTATCGTTGATGAATTTACTGGTCGTATAATGGAAGGTAGAAGATATTCTGATGGTCTTCACCAAGCAATCGAAGCAAAAGAAGGCGTAGAAGTTAAGAGCGAATCCAAAACTTTGGCAACAGTTACATTCCAAAATTACTTCAGAATGTACAACAAATTAAGTGGTATGACTGGTACTGCCAAGACTGAAGAAGCAGAATTCAACGAAATCTACAAGATGGACGTTGTTGAAATTCCTACTAACAAACCAGTAGCCAGAGTTGACGAACAAGACAGAGTTTATATCAACGAAAATGCAAAATTCAACGCAATCGTTGAAGAAATAAAAGAAATTCACAAGACTGGTCAACCAATTCTAGTTGGTACAATTTCAATTGAAGTTTCAGAAAAGTTGTCCAACTTGTTGAAGAAAAATGGAATCAAACACGACGTATTGAACGCTAAGCAACACGAACGTGAAGCAGAAATCGTAGCACAAGCAGGTATGTTTGACAAGGTTACTATCGCGACAAACATGGCCGGCCGTGGTACCGACATTCTTTTAGGCGGTAACCCAGATTTCATGGCAAAACACGACATGAAAAAACAAGGTTACGGAGATTATGTAATCGAAAGTTTGGATTCATTCTTACCAAGCACAGATGAAGAATTAGTTGCAGCAAGAAATGTTTACAACGAATTGCACAAAAAATACAAGAAAATGACTGACGAAAACAAGAAAAAAGTTCTTGAAGTCGGCGGATTATATATTATCGGTACGGAACGTCACGAATCACGTCGTATCGACAACCAATTGCGTGGTCGTTCTGGTCGTCAAGGTGACCCTGGTAGATCAAGATTTTTCGTATCATTGGGAGACAACTTAATGAGATTGTTCGGTGGAGAAACTATCCAAAAATACGCTGAATCTGGCAAGTTCCCAGAAGACGAACCAATGGAATTCAGAACAATTACTAAAGCAATCGAAAGAGCACAAACAAAAGTTGAATCCAATAACTTTGGTATCAGAAAGAACGTATTGAAATACGACGACGTTATGAATGCACAACGTAAAGTAATTTATACTGAAAGAGATAAAGTACTAGACGGTGAAGATATGCACGAATCTATCGTTGCTATGATTAAGGACATCATTTCAAATGCTATCGACACATATTGCCAAGATCCTAAATCAGAAAATTGGGAAATGGAAGCATTGATGACTTACCTTAACACATTCATTCCAGAAGGAACTTTGGATCTTACAAGACTCAACAGCTACAACAAGAAAACTTTCACAGATTATGTAATTCAAAAAGCGTTGGAAGTTTACAATGCAAAAGAAGAAGCCATCGGCAAAGAAAAATTCAGAGAAATCGAACGTGTAATCCTTCTTATGGTTGTAGATAGAAAATGGATGGATCACATTGATGCGATGGATCAATTGCGTCAAGGTATCGGTCTAAGAGCATTCGGTCAACAAGACCCAGTAAGAGCTTACAACAACGAAGGTTTCGAAATGTTTGAAGATATGAACCACTCTATCAAAGAAGACACAGTTAGAGGAATGTTCAACGTTCAACCAGTTGAAGAAATCGAAAGAAAACAAGTAGCTCACGAAACATCAGCAACAGGTGGAGAAGAAGAAATTAACAAACCAGTAGTTAAAGGTAAGAAAATCGGTAGAAATGATCCATGTCCATGCGGAAGTGGTAAGAAATACAAAAACTGCTGTGGTAAAAACAGATAATAAATAAATAGTGAAATGGCGAAATGTTTGGTTTTGATAATTGAACATCAAACATTTATAGCTAAGGATAGGTGAAGTAAATTATCCTTATGCACGAATATCTGACTACAAAAATTGATGATTTCATAATTTTGAGCTCCTAAAATCGCAAGCCTCGCTAAAGCTCGGGCAGTCCGATTTTTAGACGGAGCTCTTCAATTTGAAATCAGAACAATTTTTTCCGTATGATATTCTTAGCAAAAGGATAACTACTTCATATCACAAGCCCACTATTATAAAAACAAATACAAACGCAAAGGAGGAGAAATCCTCCTTTTTTGTTCAAAAAATATATGCAATTGGAGGGTAAAAATGGACGTATTTTTAATTAACGAAAAAATAGAAAATTTATCTCAAAATCTAAAAGAAATAAAGGAGTCTCTTTGACTTAGACAATTTAAGAAAAAAATTAGATGAATTGCAACAAGAAACAATGAAGGCAGGATTTTGGGACGACAGCGACAAGGCACAAGAAATATTTGACGAATTAAATTCTGTAAAAGATGATGTCGAAAATTACGACGAAATCGAAGAAAAAATCGAAGAAGTCAAGATGATGCTAGAAATCAGCAAGGAAGACAATACCGAAGAATACGAGAAAGAAATCTCCAAGACGCTCAAAAATTTGGAAAAAAATGTAGAAGAATTCAAAATCAAAACACTCTTGGTGGGAGAATACGACAGAAATAATGCGATAATGTCCATTCATGCAGGTGCAGGTGGGACTGAAGCACAAGATTGGGCGGAAATGTTACTGAGAATGTACACGAGGTGGATTGCAGACAAGAAATATTCCTACAAAATCACCGACTACAACCAAGACACTGAAGGCGGCATCAAATCCGTATCACTAATCGTGCAAGGAATCAACGCTTATGGATTTTTGAAAAGCGAAAAAGGAGTCCACAGACTTGTCAGAATTTCTCCGTTTGACCAACAAAAACGCCGCCACACATCATTTGCATCGGTGGACGTATTCCCAGAAATCAAGGACAATCACGACATTCAAATCGACGACAAAGATTTGAAAATCGACACATACAGAGCATCGGGAGCTGGTGGACAACACGTAAACATGACAGACTCTGCAGTTAGAATCACGCACATTCCAACTGGAGTTACAGTCCAATGTCAAACAGAAAGATCGCAAATCGCAAACAGAAAATACGCAATGGATATGTTAATCGCAAAATTAATCATGATAAAAGAAGAAGAAAAGCGTGAAAAAATCGAAGACATCCAAGGAAAATACAATCAAATCGCGTGGGGCTCACAAATCAGATCCTACGTCTTCCAACCATACACATTGGTAAAAGATCACAGAACAAACTGCGAAAGTTCGCAAGTGCAAGACGTGTTGGATGGCGATTTGGATAAATTTATAAATGCGTATTTGAGCCACAATTAAACAACATAAATATAGTACAATATAGAAAAGGAGGGGATAGAATGGAATATGTAATATACAATAAAAACATGCCAGTGTTTTCTTTTGAAATGGTTCACGGCAAAATCATAAAAATCATTGAAGTATTCAATCCGGAATATAGGCCGTTGCAAGTAAAATACAATAAAAGTAAAAATATAATCGAGAAAAAAAGCTTTGAACATTTTCTAAAAGGAAGAAGAATTCCAGATACCAGACAGGACAAGGACATTCTTCTAGAAAATCTTCAAGGTAAATCTCTTTACGAACTAAGCTTGGCGTATTACGGACTATCTCTTTCAGATCAATATTGGATAAAAGAAAAAAACGACAGCGTAGAGTGGAAAGACATCAACTTTTTTCAAAATGATTTCTCACAAGATATGGGACTGTTTATGTTTGGCAAATCCGACAGCTCATTTTCTTTGAAAACTCCGAATAATACCTCAGATGGCTGGCTCAAAAAAGCGTGGATGCTGGATAATGGTAAGAGAATTCTCGTCAAAGGCTCATCAAAACCATTCTATCAAGAGGCTTTTAACGAAAAAATCGCATACGAAATTTCACAAATTCTTGGAATCAATCACATAAAATACGAGATTAAAAAAATCGGCGATAAATATTGTTCGGTGTGTGAGAATTTCATCGACGAAAACACAGAACTAGTTCCAATGAATGCCATCGTTCAAAATGCTCAAAAACCTAATCATATTTCAATGTATGATTTCGTGATTGAAGAATTAGGCAAACTAGGAGTTAATGATGCGAAAAAAAGAATCGATGAAATGCTTCTTCTAGATTATATAATATTCAACGAGGACAGACATTTTAATAATTTTGGATTCATAAGAGATGTTGAAACGCTTGAAATAAAAGAAATGGCGCCTATCTACGACTCTGGAACGAGCTTGTTCTACAACACGCTTGATACTGCAATAAATTCTTACAATCCAGATGTAAAGCCCTTCTACACTGACAGAAAAAAACAGTTTGAATTAATCAAAGAAAAAACCGACAAAAAAATTGATGCTAATAAAATTTACGAAATTATCGTAGATGTTCTATCAGAAAGTGATTACCTTGAAGAATTTGCGCCCGATAGGAAAAATATTATAGCTGAAAGAGTTATAAAATCTTTATAATAAATGCATGAAATTTGTGGTTTTTAATTTCATATTGGGTATATAAAACTAGAGGTGTAATTAAATGAAAAATATAGTATTAGAAAATTTTCGAGAATTGTCAAATGTTCCTCGTTGTTCATTTGACCAAAAAAGAATTAACGAATACTTAGTAAATAAAGCAAAAGAATTGGGGCTTGAATACGACGTTGACGACGAATTAAACATCGTAATCAGAAAGCCTGCAACTGAAGATAAAAAAGGTCATCCTGGAGTTATTTTGCAAGGTCACATGGACATGGTTTGCGAAAAAGAAGATGACAGCGATCACGATTTCACGAAAGATCCGATCGAATTTATTATAGAAAATGGCAAATTAACTGCCAACAAGACAACACTTGGAGCTGACAATGGAATTGCCGTTGCGATGGGAATTGCTATTTTACAAGACGAAAATTTGTCACATCCAGATTTGGAATTGATGATAACAACAAACGAAGAGGTTGGACTTATCGGTGCGAATGCCGTAAGTGAAGATTTCCTAAAAGGCAAATACCTCATCAACGTTGACAGTGAAGAAGAAGGAATCATGACTTGTGGTTGCGCTGGTGGAATTACTTTGAATTCTGAATTTGCAATCAAACGTGAAGAATTTGGAAAATATTTCTACAAAATCGCAATCAATGGTTTCAGAGGCGGCCACAGTGGTCAAGATATTGATAAAAATCACTTAAATGCCATCGAATCCACAGTTCAAATTCTAAAAGAATTGTCAACTCGTCATAATTTGAGAATTGTATCATTAAATGGTGGAACAAAACACAATGCAATTCCAAGAAATTGTGAGCTTATAATTGCAAGTGAAGACGAAATCAAAGACAACGAAATCAACATTGATGGTTTCAAACAAGTCGAAGCGAAAATGGAGTTTATTTTTGAACAAGTGGATTCACAAATTCCAATGGATGTACAAACTTCCGAACACATTTTGAATTTCCTAACAACAATTCCAAACGGAGTTGTGGACATGGTAAAAGGAAACGACAATTTGGTAGAAACATCGCTTAACCAATCAATCGCAACAACAACTGATGACAAATTCGTGTTTATGGTATCAATCAGATCCTCAGTTTTGGATAAAATAAAAGAAGTTGAAGATTTGATTACAAATACAACAAAATCAAACAGTGGAATAGTTAAATCTGAAGGATTCTACGAACCTTGGGAATACCGTGAAGATAGCGAACTAAGAGACAAATGTTTGAAAGTTTACAAGGAAGTCACAGGAAAGGATATGCAAGTGAATGTAATTCACGCAGGACTTGAATGTGCAGTATTTTCAAAAAAATATCCGGACATGGACATGATTTCCATCGGTCCTGATATGAGTGGAGTTCACACACCAAAAGAAACTTTGGATTTGGAATCTACAGATAGAGTGTATGAATTCTTGAAGAAATTAGTAGAATCATTATAATGGAGGATAAAAATGAGTGACGAAAGAAATTTAGAAAACGAAGAAATGTATGAAGAAGAAGAGTTAGATACAATCGTACTAACATTAGAAGATGGCGGAGAAATTGAATGCGGAATTCTTGGAGTATTCGAAGTTGAAGGATACGACAGTGATTATATCGCACTTGTATCTGAAGATGACAACGAAATTATGATTTACAAATACGAAGAAATCAACGAAGAAGAAGCTAACTTGGATGTTATCGAAGACGATGCTGAATACGAAAAAGCAAAAGAAACATTCGAATCTCTTTTCGTAGATTTTGATGGAGAAGATGAAGAATAATTTCAAGGCTGTTATGATTGATCTGGACGGAACTCTTCTGACAGACGATAAAAAAATTACTGATTTCAGTAATCAAATTTTACAAAAACTTTATGACAATGGCATAAAGATTATTATTGCAACAGGAAGAGGTCTATCCAGAGCTAAGCAATTAACCGAAAAATTAGATTTTGACAAAATAATCCTTGCAAATAATGGAGCTATTATTCACAGTAGCTCCAACATTGCAACGGATGAGGATTTGATGTTGGAATCTAGTGTGGTGGATGAGCTTAGCACTTTATCAAAAGAGTATGGGATTAGACCGTATTTTTTTGTGGAAAACAAATGCGCACTTCTCATCCAAGATGAAGAAGACAAGAATCGTTTTGTAGATAGCGTGGGAGATATCGGTGAGATTATGACAGTTTCTGAGAGGAATTTGCCGATTGATGACTGCGTGAGTATGATTATGATTGCTGGAAAAGAGCGTATTTACGATATAGTTGACCTTATCAAGACCAATCCAGATGTGACATATCACATTCACACGAAATATTTTCCCAAAAATATCAGAATGCTAGAAGTTCAAAATGTGAACACTGACAAATACAAAAGGGCAATTCATGTGCTTGAACATTTTGGAATAAAAAGTGACGAGGTGGTTGCAATTGGCGATGCACACAACGATTTGGAAATGGTTGTAAACAGTGGGCTTGGAGTTGCAATGAAAAACTCTGACGATATTTTGAAACAAAATGCAGACATCATAACACAATACACAAACGAACAAGACGGACTGGCGAAATTTTTAGAAGAACTATTTGAGTTGAGGGATTATGAATAATTTAAAAGAATTTTTGAACGAAGAATATTATGACAAATACAAGGGCAAAAACTTGGTAGTGTACATCTATCCAAAAGACAACACAAGCGGATGCACAATCGAGGCGGACGGATTTTCCGAAGTTTACGACGAATTTCAAAAGCTTAACACTGAAGTTGTAGGAATTAGCAAGGACTCTGAAAAAACACACGAAAATTTCAGAAAAAAACAAGGACTAAAACAAGAATTGATATCCGATCCAGAAAGAATATTCTTGAACAATTTTGGCTGCGTGTACAAGGGCAAAATGTACGGCAAAGAAGTTACAAAAACTGAAAGAAGCACATTTGTATTTGACAAGGATATGAATTTGGTCAAAGAATTCAGAAAAGTAAAACCAGACGAAAATCCACAAGAAGTGTTGGATTTCGTACGAGAAAATCTAAATGACTGATAGATATAACATTTACAGCAAATATCTAAAAGAACATTACGGAGAAAAAGTCTACAAACTTCCAATAAAACTGGATTTAACTTGTCCCAACAGAGACGGAAGGTTGGGACATGGTGGTTGCATATATTGTCACGAAGAAGGCGGCAGCTTCGAAAACAAAGAAAAACACCTTTCTATTCGTGAGCAATTGGAAAAAGACAAACAAACCATCGAAAACAAATACAATGCCCACAAATTTATATCGTATTTTCAAAATTATTCTAACACATATATGCCGCTGGAATTGTTTCGAAAGTACGTCAACGAAGCGGTAGTGGAAAATGTCGTTGCAGTCAGCGTATCAACAAGACCGGATTGCATTGCAGTGGAGCATTTGGAAATATTGAAACAACTTCAAGAAGAAAAACACGTCGACATCATCATAGAGCTTGGACTTCAAACATCCAATAACAAAACTTTGAAGATAATCAACAGACAACACACAGTTGCAGATTTCATTCGTGCTTGTTTGATGATAAAAAAATATGGATTTAGAATTTGCACGCATGTAATACTCTCGCTTCCATGGGATGACATGGACGATGTCAGAGAAACTGCGAAGCTTTTATCGGTATTAAAAGTTGACGAATGCAAAATCCATTCACTATACATTCCCAAATACACGGTACTTGCTAAATGGTATAAAGAAGGAAAAATACAGCTCAAATCATTGGACGAATATGTAAATGAAGTTTGCGAATTCTTGAAATATTTGGATAAGGATATCCTGATTCAGCGATTAGTCGGCAGAATGCCCGAAGAAGATTCTGTGTTTTGCAACTGGAATACAAGTCATTGGAAGATACAAGATATGATAATCGAGAAAATGGAACGTGAAAATATTTTCCAAGGTGATAATTTTGACGAAAAAATGGGTATAATAATATAAAGTAAATTAAACTTTTTAAAATGGTTTAAGAAAGGATGATAATAATGGTTAAATTTGTAGTAGGTCCTAAAGGCAGCGGAAAAACAAAATGGTTGATCGACAAGGCCAACGACGAAAAGAAAAACAATAACGGTAACATAATATTTATAGACTCTGATGACAAGCACATCTTCACACTTGATCACTCAGTAAGACTTATAGATGCATCGACATTCCACATCTCAAGTCCAGAAAGTTTGTATGGATTTTTGGCAGGAATTATGTCAAGAGATTTCGATATCGAAACAATTTACGTAGACGGAATTTATTCAATCGTTGACATGACAGAACAACAATTAGAAGAATTCCTAGAAAACTTGGAAGTTTTATCAAAAGAAGCTAACGTTAAGTTCTTCATTGGAATGAACAAAGAAAAATCAAGCTTACCAGCAAAATACCACGAAGACACAGTGGAATTGCACGCATAATACACACACAATAGACCCTTTGATAGGGTCTATTTTTTTGAGAAAAATTGAATGCAAAAACAGTTTCAGTTCACAGTAAAATCAGAAAACTGTTTTGCACGAACATCTGGCTTGTGAAAATAAAAAAATCCTCACGCTCATGCCCCTAAAATCTCAAGTGCGTCTGCGACTGGCACGAGTGAGATTTTTGACGGGTCATTTCGCTTGGATTTTTGGTTATTTTCTCCAGACGATATTCTTAGCAAAAGCAGTAATCTGATTTTGTATATCTACAAAACTATCACAGGAATTGCTACACAAACATACGGAATAAAAGTCGTAACACGCATCGTCTGGCTTACGTAAATTGGTGAATTCTAATCTCGAAATTCTAAAATCTCAAACTCGTGCTACGCACTCAAACAATGAGATTTTTTAACGAATTTCTTCGATTGAATTTGACACAATTTACTCCAGATGACTCGCTTAGTTACGATCTTTTATTAGAGTGCTAGTATTGGTTTTTAAAAAAGAACAAAAATCTGATTTTGTTTAACAGTAGAGAAAAAATCGAAAAAATTGTTGAAATATTAAGAATATATTGTATTACCTAAAATCATATAGTATAATAAAAATATCAATATAAATAGTTATACGCAAACTACTTTTGACAAACCAAAATTTGTATACATATTAACAAAAAATTCAAATTTTTTGTGTTTTTAACGAGGAGTATTTCGGTAGGAATATTTCTTGTTGGGCTAATACGAGTAGATTGTGTAAATGGAATGGCAAGAAATTGCTTGGAAACGGATTTGAAATGTATTTGAAAAGTTGAAGGGAGGCGACAAATTCCACCCGATAAGGGAAGTTTCCATTGTCAGATTAATATGAAATTTAGCAAAAAATTATTGGTAGCAGTGCTTGCGGGAACTTTAGTTCTTGGCAGTGGAGTTAGCGCTTATGCTACAGCGGACAATACAAATAATGCGAAAATGCTACAAGAAAAAGTTTCTGTAGAAGTTTTAAATGAAATATTGAATAATGTTGATAAAATTATAGAAAAATTAGAAAAAGATTTTGAAGCAAAACAATTAGAGAAAAACCCTAAACTTGAAAAATTAGAAAAGAATCCTGAAGTAGAAAAGTTAAAGATAGAAGTAATAAAAGAAAGAGCGGTCTTTGATAAACCAGCAGTTTTAAATACTGAATACGCAATAGGAATGTTGAGACGTTTTGATGAAGCAATTGAAAAAATCAAACAATTAAAGCCTCAATCTGATTTTGATACTAAAGAAAAAGCAGAAGAAGCAGCCAAGAAAGACTTGGAAACAGAATTAGTAAAGAATGCATTTGACCTAGAAGAAAAAGATGGCAAATGGCACTACACATTAAAATTCAAGGAAATCAAACCAGAACAATCAACTAGTTCAGATAAAAAAGAAAAAACAAAAGAAAAGACTGCTGAAGAAAAGAAACAAGCAGAAAAAGAAAAGAAAGTAGATGGCTTGAAAAATTCGGCAGAAAAACAAAAAGAAGAAGAAAAGAAGAAAGCTGAAGAAGAGGCGAAGAAAAAAGCCGAAGAAGAAAAGAAGAAGGCTGAAGAAGAAGCAAAGAAAAAGGCTGAAGAAGAAGAAAAGAAAAAAGCTGAAGAAGAAGCAAAGAAGAAAAAAGAAGAAGATAAAAAGGCCGAAGAAATGAAAGCTAAAGCTAAGGAAAAAGCCGAAGAATTCAAGAAAAATGCAGAAAAGAAGAAAGTAACTTTAGTTAGAAAATCAGAAAAAGTAGATAAAACTTCTTCAGACAACAAAGTTAGTAGACCAGTAAAAACTACTACAGATAAGAAAAAACTACCAAAAGCTGGTATTGAAACTGAAGTATTAACACTAGCAACAGCATCATTGGCAGGCGTTCTTGGTGTGTATACTTCAATTAAAAAACGTAAATAAAATTTAATTTTAAAAAATAAAATGGGGTCTTGTGATCCCATTTTTTATTTGGAAAGCACATTGCAGCGATTGTTTCAAATTCAGACAAATCAGAAAACTGATTTGCACGAATATCTGGCTTACGAAAATAAAAAAATCCTCACGCTCGTGACCCTAAAATCTCAAGTGCGTCTGCGACTGGCACGAGTGAGATTTTTGACGGGTCATTTCGCTTGGATTTTTGGTTATTTTCTCCAGACGATATTCTTAGCAAAAGCAGTAATCTGATTTTGTATATCTACAATGATATCTCTGGAATTGCTACACAAGGGGAAAAAGTTGCACCACGTATAGTCAGACGTAGGAAAACTTGTCGCAACACAAACATACGAAATAAAAGTCGTAACACGCATCGTCTGACTTACGAAAATTGGCAAATTCTAATCTCGAAATTCTAAAATCTCAAACTCGTGCTAAGCACTCAGACAATGAGATTTTATAACGAATTTCTTCGGTTGAATTTGACACAATTTTCTCCAGATGACTCGCTTAGTTACGAGCTTTTATTATGAATGCTACATTTGATTCTTAGCAAAAGCAGTAATCTGATTTTGTATATCTACAAGAATATTGCTGGAATTGCTACACAAGGGGAAAAAGTTGCATCACGCTTTGTTGTATGTAAAGTGTGTAAGTTTTCACAAAATGCTTGACAAAAAATAGTGTGGGGAGGTAGAATGAAATCGTAATCATAAATAATCAGGAGGAGACGATGATGATTGAGTTAATCATTAAATACTTGATAATAATTGTACTTGTTTTTTGTCATGAAATGGGACATATTTTAATGTGTATTATTTTCTTTAAATGTGAAGATTGGAAAATAGATATGGGAATTGGTAAGGTTTTATTTGAAACTAAAAGACTTATTATAAGACCTATAATTGTTGTTGGTAAAATACTCCCACAGTTAGATGGGGAATATTATAGTAGCCAGAGCAAATTAAAAAAAATAATGATTCCATTAGGTGGACCATTATTTAATTTAATAGTACTGATTGTTACAATTCCATTATTAATAAGTGAAGGGAAAATGATAGCTGGATATTCACATCTTTTTCAAGAATCAATAAGGTTTTTGTTGCGATTTAATATGGCACAACTTTTCTGGACTTTGTTGCCAATTAATTATAAAAGAGATGTTCCTAGCGACGGTAGAAGAATAATTGAAATAATTAAAGACTGATTTGTTTTTTATTTTACATAATCGAGGTTAAAATGCTTAATACACTAATGATAGTCGTAATATCTTATTTTGTTTATCAAGTCTCACAAATTCTGCATGAGATGGGACATGCTATTGCTTATAGAGTAGTATACAAATCAAAAAAATGGAGAATCGAAACAGGAAGAGGCAAGGAGATATTCAAATCTAAAAGAATTAAAATATGTTTATCACTAGCTGACGGAGTATGTTACTTTGATGATGATTATGAAGATTGGTATTACAAGAAAAATTTGATCGTGTTTTTAGCGGGACCATTTGTTAACATCATTTTGTTTATATGCATGATTCCTTTTATCTACGATATCAATCATTCCGCTGATGTAGGTAATTTTTACCGAAATATAGTATTTATTACATTTTATGTTAATCTCTGGAAGGCTTTTTTTAGCTTATTACCAAAAGAATACGAAGGTGCTAGAGCAAAACAATCTGACGGACTTCAATGCCTAAATGCAATAAAAGGAATGAAAAAAACAACGAAAATCTAATACTATTAAACACACCAAAAATCCCTTGCCACATGACAAGGGATTTTTATAATTTATATTATACTTACGAGCCTCACAAATCACGATACAGACTTTACGGTATTATCATTTCTAAGCATAATTGCACTCAACAATAGTGATGCGGCTATAAACACGAAGATATATTTGTAATTGAAAGATGAAATATACGAGTTTGCCAACAAGAATACTACTTCGAAGACATCAGCGAAGAAGCTAAATGCTGATAGCATGGTTGCTCTGTGATTTTTGAAGCCTATTGTGTCTATATAATTGTTTTGGATTTTTTCGATGAAAATCCCCAAGACAGACAAGATTGTTGGAAGAATAATCATCAACAACACTACGGGCTTTCCCGATATCACACATAATCCAGCGAAGAACAATGATGCAATAACTGAAAATAATCGAACTTTGTTCCATGCTTTTTGTTCTCCTAGATATTTTATGATAAATGTTTGTGAGAGTTGAAGTCCCGAGTAAGCTAGGATGAGTGGCGACACTATGTTTTCCGAATATCCATTGTCAATTATGACTTTTACATAGAAGAAGTTGATCAACAAAAATGATAAATTAAACAACGATACGATTAACACGATTACTCTGAAAGTTTTATCGTGTACCAATAGCTTCAATGTTTTTGACAAATCAAATTGTTCCTCAGTTTCTATTGAATTGTCGGCATCTGGAATAAAAATAGAAATCACAGTTGCGATTACATTTGCAATTATTGTTACCCAAATCAAAGCGTTAATGTTCCATCTTGAATTAATAAAAGGAAACATTACGGTTGATACGATAAAAGCGATCGTTCCCCAATTATAGAACTTCGAAATATTATTACTGTAATTATCGTCGCCGAAAAGCTTGTATATGTAGGCGCTTATTGTTCCGGAATTCAATGCAAAAGCAATTCCTTCAAGCAAGGCTTCCACCGCAAAAAGCATAAAATTATTGGATATCAGTAAAATTATCCTTGCAGTTAGCATAGTAAACTGTGCGAGAACTATTGACTTTTTTAGCCCGATTTTATCAGTCAACACACCCAAAGGAAATTCACAAACCATGCAAGTAACAGACAGTATCGCTTGTAACACAAAAAACTGCGACAAGCTAATTCCTCTATTCGTCCTAACCAACAACGCAACAGGCGCATAAAATATTAAATTGGAAAATAAATTCATTGCGTATATTTTTCTTGAAGTTTTCATACATACATTATAACTCTTTTTCAATAAAATATACTTTATCACACACAAAAATCCCTTGCCACATGACAAGGGATTGCGATTATAATGTAGTTCTATCGTTATCTGAGTTCATCAACAATTGATAAACTTGAATTTCTCCGATTAACTTCAATTCTTCAAAGCCACGGCGGCGAAGTTCGTCACGATCGTGTTCGTTTTCGTAATTTGCATTTGTTTTGAAATAATTTTCCAAAATTTCAGAAACTTTATCCTTATTATTTGCGTTTTTAAGTACTTCTTCTCTAATATACATAATTACCTCCTACAATTGTTGCTATCTTACATATAATTATACCCCAAAAACACACAAATCTACCTTATAATATTAATTCCATCTTCCACGACGTATTCCAAATCACAACGGCTCAACAAACCATTCATCCACGCACCTCGGAATTCATCGTAAATTTCAGAAGATTCTCCATAGATGTAATACTGTTCGTGCACATCAATTCTCTTAATCCAACGGAACTCTCCACCATTTGATTCCACCGGCAAATTCGCCATATCACAAGGCATACCGTCCAAGAATTTATCGGACATAAATTGAAATGCATCAGATGCATCGCCCGAAAAATCCTCCTTCGCACCAAAATCATAGGCGATTTCAAGAGCATCTTCAAGCTTTCCTTCTTTTTTAAGTTCACTTAAAACCCTCGCCAAATTATCCTCCACAATTGCTACTCGCACCTGTAACCATCCGTGAATATTGTCCGTGTCAATCAAATCCTCCAACGCTCCACGTTCAATATTTTTCAAATCGACATTTTCATCCAACAACTCACTCATCTTGCGTGTAATCTCATCAACGTAATTTATCTTATCGAACATTATATAATGAATTTTTCCTAAAAATCTTGACATATTATCCCTCCATTTGTTTGATTATATTATACTAATTTAAAATGCAGATTTCTGTAACCATTGTTACGTGATATAATAAAAATGAAAAGAGAAAATCGTAAAATTATCTCATAAACCAAAAAAATTTGAACATTTATACAACAATATTCAATCATAAAAACAAGTAAAAATAATAAAAAAACAAATAAATGCAAAAATATTTCTTAACAGTACAATAAGAAAATAGAAATCGCTGAAAGCCAAGAAACGATGATTGTGAAATAAAAAAATTAATAACAAACTGCATAACTATTCTGGAAAATATATACTGAAAAAGATTTTCAAAAATCCATTGTATTATTTGAAATTATATAGTATAATGACCATAAGTCGATAGGCTAAAGTGATGAGAAATTTTAATAACAGTAAAATCATGGATAATTATTAACGAATATATGGTGAATAATATAAATAATTGTGAATGGTAATTAAGTGAATAAAACCATCACCTTTTTTTCATTGTTTTAATAATGTTTTCATCATTTAACACAATTATAACTACTAATAAAAGTAGCTACAATACATAAGCAGGCCGTGAACTAGCCTAGCCTATTCTCGTATTTTCATTATTACAATGAAACGGGACACTTTAAGTGAATAGTTCAAGTAGAATTTTGGGAAATTATTTCCACAATATTGGAAATAATATGAATTAAGGAATGGCAATGTAATTGCTTGGAAACGAATTTGATTTAAATAGCATTGATATGCAAAAAAATTTAAAAGGAGGAGACAAATTCCACCCGAAAGGGAAGTTTCCATTGTCATAGTATTATGAAAATTAATAAGAAATTATTAATGGCTGCACTAGCAGGTGCAATTGTAGTAGGTGGCGGAGTTAATACTTACGCTGAAGGAGATAACACTGATAATAATCTTTCAATGGATGAAATTAGTGATGCCTATTTTGATTATCACGGAGATGTTTCAGATCCAGTAGATCCTTCATCAGAAGAAATAGACGAAGCATTAGCGAAAGCATTAGCAGAAGCTAAAGAAACAGCAAAAAAACATATAGATTCTTTAAATCATTTGTCAGAAACAGCAAAAAAATTAGCGAAAAATGATATTGATGCCGCAACAACTGTAGATGGCATAAAAGGCATTACAGCAAGTGCAGATGTAATGGAAAGAAAAACAGCAGAAAAAGAACAAAAAGAAAAAGAAGCAAAGAAAAAAGCTGAAGAAGAATTAGCAGCAGCAAAAGAAACAGCAAAAAAAGAACTAACTGAAAAGGGTAAACTAAATACAGAAGATCCTGACTACCTATCAGCTGAAGAAGTAAATGCAG
>OGSJ01000151.1_pt1 | contig 66496 bp, 63 predicted proteins | sample 1573851 | NCBI WGS metagenome assembly OGSJ01 (sample SAMN03295846, study PRJEB24534) | human gut metagenome | isolation source: fecal sample 6 from infant 6 | host: Homo sapiens | place: USA: Pittsburgh, PA | collected 2014-07 | reverse complement strand
TCACCGCCATATTTTAAGAAGAGCTCGTACGCAAGTACGGGCTTTTTTTTCGCATGTTGCACAGCATGGCGGGGATATCGCCCCGCTCAAGGTTTCTGCTCTACTTATCGCTGGTAGCGGCATGCATGAGACTTATCATGCCGGATTTCTTCATCAAATCACGCCAGATCCTCCGGTCCAGATTGCAGGTAATGACCTTCATAGCGGTTTACTCTTTCTCAAGCAACCAGCAGCGGAAGCCATCACCCATTGCCTAGTCCTGCGCAGTTTGCCCGCCAATACTCCCGGTTGTGCTGAGATATCAGCAAGCTGGTGGAGCATCGCTTTAATTTATTCCAGCGCGGCATTGCACCCGGTAATGATGCGCTTAAGCAAGGAATGCTGGCCAGGTGTTGTGAGTCCGGCAGCATCACGAATGGTGTGTAATACAGGGGTGTAAGCATCGATCGATTTCGTCGATCGATTACGTAAAAATTGATCTGCAAAATGAATTATCCCGCATGATTGTCCCTGTGCCACAATCTCTAAAACGAATTTAACTGATTGTTTATAAATCTAATTCCTGTCTTATTTAGGAGCGAACACCTTTTGTCCTGGAAGCTCGGCAGGGAAATAGCATAAAGGATGATGTGATGAAGAGATGCGCACGGTGTAATAAGAAAAGGAGCGTCTTTGAATAGTGGCTCTCACTCGATAAAGAATTCTGCGACGAGTGCTTATTTGATATTGACGAGGAAATCAGGGAAAGGCAAATACTCCCCGTCAGACGTCTGAAAGATGATCCAGCCCGCAATACAAATCGGAAGTCTTCCCCTTGATTTTTATCATCATTTTATAGATACGATTATGATAAATTTCACCTTGTTTTTTATATCACCCTGACTGTAAATGAGATTGAGTACTGTAACAGCACACGTTTCTCTTAAGAGCAGGTACATGCCAGAGTGAAGGGTTGACAATGCTCTTCAGAAGAACATGTCGGTATGGCAAGCAAGGATACACATAAATGGTAAAGTTTCTGCGAAATGGACCCGCAGTTGTTGTTCTGGCATTTATATTATGGGGCCTGATCCCATTGTTTTATCAATATCTATCTGGCGGAGCCCTCGCTGAAATTTTGATGTATAGAGTTTTCTGGTCTATACCTCTATTACTGCCAATAAGATTATTATTCCGTAAGAGAACGTTTTTTCGCGATTTACTGAAAGATAAAACCTCCTTCATATCCTGCATGATAGCAGGCTTGCTAATGGTAATTTCGTGGTCAGCTTTTATTTATGCATTAACAAATCATAAGGTACTCGACGCCAGTCTGGGATATTTTATCAACCCACTTATTGTCATTTGCCTTGGCTGTATTTTTCTTAAAGAAAAACCATCATTATTTCAATTTATAGCAGTAATATCCGGCGTATGTGGTCTTGGCTATCAGATTATTTCCGCAAACAGTTTTCCTTCACTAGCGTTAATCATGGGGTTTTCATTTGCATTGTACGGACTGGCGCGAAAATTTATCCATTACGATGCAATAACCTCAATCACGCTTGAAACATTCTGGGCTCTACCTGTTGCTCTTTTCATCTTTATCTATACTGGCTCGAGTATAACTACATCATCTGACATCTCTCTGTTCCTTTATATATTAACCGCTCCCGTTACAGTAATTCCGTTAGTGTTATTTGCAGTAGCGCTAAATCGTACATCTCTTATTGTGACAGGTCTTGCTCAGTATATAGAACCATCTTTGCAATTTCTCATTGCCATACTTATATTTGGAGAAGTTATTAATTACTCCGAGCTATTTTGTTTTTCAGCGGTATGGTTTGGATTGTTGCTATGTATATTTGAGAGTCTTTACTATCATTACCGACGTAATCCTCCACGGTCTGAAAGTAATCATCCTACAGGCACTTTACGGTGATGTACATGCAGAATATAAAACTCATTACGCTTATTCGTTTCCCTGGAGCACGCGCTCAGGTATGAATGAGTAAACAATTCGAGTTTATTTATTCAAGATTACCACGTCATTTAGGTACACAGGACAGTTGACTGCATGTTCATGGTTAAAGCCGGACAAAAAAATTTTTCCGATACCTTTATACAGATTGGCACTGTTCATCACCGGTGAATCCCCCGGAACACTGCCGCACTGCAACCAGGCATCGAGCTAGTGCATTTCTCTGAGAACGTGAGTGACCAGAGAATGTTGCGGCCGATCGGTAAAGTCTCTGTATCCGGAAATATTCTTAACGGCAGTACCCTATTCGTGCGTCAGCCAGCGAATCAGGTTCCCCTTGGTATTGTTTTGCGGGCCTGTTTCATAACCATACAATGCAAACTCCTTTTCAGTACAAAAGGTTACCAAAAATATACTGGGCATTATATCTGGAAAGAAAGTCAGGAATGTGTATATCCCAATTTAAGTTATTCAATTTGACAATAATCCACGAAAACCGGCGTATTGCGCGGGAATACAGCCAATTGTGATAGCTGTCATCGTTCAAAATTTGTCCTGACGTTCAAAGTCGTGCGTTTTCCAAACACCCATGGCTCGCTGAATCACATGATTTACTTCGTTATGTGGTTGACAAGTCAACCTACCAGTTTACTCAATGAACATCGGTATGTTTGTAAAGTATACTTTGTTTAACAAATATATATGTTCTTCTCTGTAGAATGAAAAAAATTTGTTTTCATCAGGATATGCGAACGAGAGAGCGCCTAATGATTATCAACAAAACTGGCATGTCAGACATGAATTTATTTTCAAAATGTTTCGCATTAACAAAACAGCGTCAGAGATTCCAGTATTTACACCTTGCACGTAAATAAATTTAAACACCCTGAATTAATAATGATACTTATGAAAAATACATCATATCTAAGTTTCTTTAACCAAATTCTATTGGCACGTGGCCCTTTGCATAGCAAATGGAAGAACAAAAAATTTCGACTCATGTATCTTTTACGATCTATGATAAGCCCTGTCTCCAGTATTCGGTATTATCAAGAATTACATTCCCTTAAATCAATTGATAAGATTCTGGAGATGCAACCTACGTTACCAGCCAAAATTCATCGTCCCTATTTACATAAAGGAGGGCTGGCATGGAATCGAAGGAAAAACATTATTGGTCACTACCGTTTTGTCCAGAGTTTACCAGTGAAACACCAGGCGTTATTATTACCCGACAGAGATGTGCTATTGGTCCATTTCACCGGAAAAAATGGTGAGGATTTTGATATTCACTGTTCTTCAGGCGGTTTTGATCGTGAAGGAGAACTGATGTTATCTCTGAGTTTTAACAACACCCCGGTGGCCCGATTGTCCTTCTCGGTTATCCCGTCAAAAAAAGGACATTGTGCATTTATTGGCGGTCTGCAGGGGGCACCAAAAAATATTGGCCCAGACATTATTCGTGACGCTACTAAAGCCTGCTATGGACTATTCCCTAAGCGGATCGTTTTTGAGGTTCTTTGTTCATTGATGCGTTGCTGTGATATCACTAATATTTTAGCAGTTAGTGAACAGAGCCATGTTTTCAGGCAATGGCGATACCGGTACAAGAAACGTAAATACTTTGTTGCCCTGTACAGTGATTTTTGGGAATCAGTTGCTGGTCGTCCATGCGGTAATTGGTATAAGTTGCCAATTTATGTAGAGCGTAAGTCATTTAATGAGCTTGCCAGTAAAAAACGCGCGGAATACCGGAGACGGTATGACCTGTTGGATCATATTAATGAGGAAATCATGATTCTTCTGCAAAATCAGATGTAACATAATGTCGTAACTCAGCTCAGAAACTGGCTGATGAATGCGACATCTCGATAAAAGCGTAGCTATCGTTCCGCGTTGGCGAACCATTACACGAACGTCCGCTGAGTGCTGTGAGCTCAACGGGTCGCTGATCCGCGAGACGCATTCATCACTGGATAAACGCATGAGTCTAAAATAAGGTGTTCTCTATTCCACAGTTCATAAATCAAACTTTTGACATATCTCAAGTCAGGCAAGGTTCCCCCTCGACTTCAGATATCCTGGTTTGTACTCGTTTTCGATGTTCTATTTCATCAGAGCATACTATTTCAATTTCTAAAATTTACTTAATAACACACAAATAACAAAGCCCGGTTTCCCGGGCCTTGAAGACGGAGTACTTATCAGTTGTAAGCGTTGAGCGTCCGCTGACAGAGCGCAGAGCGGACGCAATCGTCTTTATTGAAACGAACAATCCCAACCATATCATCTTCTTCGAAACGGGCCAGCGCATCGCTAAGCCCTGAGCGAACGTGAGCTGGAAGATCGCACTGGGTCACATCCCCATTCACAATCACCGTCACATTCTCCCCGAGGCGGGTCAAAAACATCTTCATTTGCGCAGCAGTGACGTTCTGAGCCTCATCAAGAATGACCACTGCATTTTCAAATGTACGTCCACGCATATAGGCGAACGGCGCGATTTCCACCTTACCAATCTCAGGTCGCAGGCAATATTGCATGAAGGAGGCTCCCAGCCGTTTCACCAGCACGTCATACACGGGGCGAAAATAAGGAGCGAACTTCTCGGAAACATCTCCAGGTAAGAAGCCGAGGTCTTCATCAGCTTGCAGAACTGGACGGGTTACAATGATCCGGTCCACGTCTTTGTGGATCAGAGCCTCTGCAGCTTTTGCCGCGCTGATCCAGGTTTTACCACACCCGGCTTCACCGGTGGCGAAGATCAGCTGTTTACTCTCGATAGCATTCAGGTAGTGCGCCTGAGCTTCATTCCGCGCCGTGATTGGCGTGGCGTCGCGACTGTCACGCGCCATACCGATCGCTTCTACGCCGCCCATCTGCACAAGCGAGGTGACCGATTCATCTTCACGTTGCTTATGACTACGCGAATCCCGCCTCAGCACACGTTTTGCTTCACGACGAGCTTTGATCACTGCTTTTTGTCTTCCCATGGATAGCACCTTGAGTTGTAGGTATACATCACACGCGCCGTTGGCGGCACGATTATGCGCACGAACATCTGAGGGTTGGCTTCCTTGTAAGCCATTGCTTGCTTTCGGATAAGACGCCACACACGGCTACGCGCACCGTACAGGGCGTCAGTAACAAGGATAAGAAGTGAATGAGAGAGAGATTTAGCGGTGACGAGGTGGCTACCGGAAGAGAAACGTCCGCGTAAGGTACTGCTGTTACTGTGAAAAACGTGTCCAGTACAGGACTTTTCCATTCGCGATCTCCATAGTGAATGACTATCACCGCCGGGAACTACCGCTATTACTTATAATTACATCATAACCTTTCGCTAATGCAACAATATTTTTACTTATTGTTAACTTAAATTCTATCTTATCACCAGAGACAGTCTCTTGCAGAGAGATGACAGAATTATTTCAGTCGCATACCGATCATAAAAAATAGTTTGTTCCTTCATCAAGATGTCAGGAAAAACCCCGCTGTACTGCGGGGCATCATCATCAGGCTTCGAGCAGAGACTGTCCCAGATAATTGTCTGCAGTTTTAACGCCCGGCAAAGCAAAGAAATATCCCCCGCCAATCGGTTTGACATACTCTTCAAGCGCTTCACCATTCAGACGTTTCTGCACCGCCAAAAATCCTTTTTCCAGATCGTGTTGATAGCAAACAAACAACAGCCCCATATCCAGTTGACCGGAATTAGTCACACCGAGCGAATAGCTGTAGCCACGACGCATCATCAGGCTCGAGTCGGTCTCTTTCGTGCGCGGGTTTGCCAGGCGGATATGACTGTCGAGCGCAATCACCTCACCTTCAGGATCACTGGCATAGTCAGGCACATCATGCTCATGCTGCATACCCAGCGGCGCGCCGGTGTGTTTATCACGACCAAAAATCGTTTGCTGCTCTTTCAGCGGCGTACGATCCCAGAACTCAACGCGGAACTGAATGAGCCTGACGGCCTGATAACTGCCACCTTGCGCCCAGGCAGGTTCGCCCTGCCCATCCGTCACCCACACCACGTCTTGCATCAACTTCGCATCCGTAGCGTCCGGATTCGCGGTACCGTCTTTAAAGCCAAGCAGGTTGACCGGGGTCTCTTTGCCTTTGCTGCGCGCGGCGTGGTCAGAAATAAACCCTTCACGTTTCCAGCGCACGCTGAGGAGATCGGGCGTATGTTTAATGATATCGCGCAACGCGTGGATGACAGTGTCCTGAGTGTTGGCACAAATCTGCAGCAGCAAATCGCCATGGCACAGCGCCGCATCCAGCGAATCATTCGGGAAGCGGGTCATTTTTTGCAGCTTTTTCGGCATCTGCGATTTCAGGCCATAACGTTCATCGAACAACGATGAACCAACCGACAACGTCATCGTCAGGTTGTCTGGCGCAATGTATGCGCCGAGGATACCTGAATCCATAGGAGGGAGACGCGGATTGGGCGTATCCGGTGCCGGTCCACCGGAGGTCAGAAACGCAAATCGGCTAGTCAACAACCGGAATAAACGCTCAAGATCGGCCTTATCGCTGGCGAGAACATCGAATGCCACCAGCATCATTGATGCCTGCTGCGGCGTCAGGATCCCCGCCTGATGCTGACCATAAAACGGCTGCGTTTCACTACGCGCATCCGGAGACAGCGTTCCCGGCGCGCTTTGTGGTTTTTGCGCGTGGGCAACCGGACACCCACCCGCCAGCGCCAGCGCCCCACCCAGGGCGCCCATCCCTTTCAGTAAACGTCGGCGTGACGGTTCGCTCACGCCGTTTTCATTATCTTGCTGCATAGTGCTTAATCCAGACCCAGAACACCGCGTAATTGCGACAAGTCTTCCGCCAGCGTCGTGATTGGCCCTTTCAGCGCATTACGATCGGCATCAGTCAGTTTGTCATAGGTTTCAAAACCGTCTTTGGTACGGTACTTGCTCAGAATGGTATCAACCTTTTTGAAGTTCGCATCCACCTTCGCCAGCAGCTCAACATTGGATTTTTGCAACTGAGGACGCAGGAGATCGACAATTTTCTGCGCGCCATCGACGTTGGCCTGGAAATCCCACAGATCGGTATGGCTGTAGCGATCTTCTTCCCCACTGATTTTGCTGGCAGCAACTTCTTCAATCAGTCCTGCTGCCCCGCCAACAACTTTTGACGGTGGGAAAGCCAGCTCGCTAATACGCGTTTGCAGGTCAAGAACATCGCTATTTAATTGGTCGGCGTACTGATCCATACCTTTGGTGGTATTGTCGCCAAACAGCGCTTTCTCCAGGCGGTGGAAGCCGGTGAATTTAGGATCGGCGGCTTTTTGCTCATAATCATCTTCACGCGCATCGATGCTGCCGTCGAGATCGGAGAACAGTTCAGCAATCGGTTCAATACGCTCATAATGCTGACGGGTTGGCGCATACAGCGATTTCGCTTTTTCCAGATCGCCTGCTTTAATCGCATCAGTGAAGGCTTTAGTGCCCGCAACCAACTGCGCGGTTTCAGCTGTCACATAAGCTTTATATTCGGTAATCGCGCCGCTCAGACTCAGCAGAGCATCGCTCTGTGCGGCATCCGCCGTTGCGCTGCCTTTTACGATCAGTTTGCCTTTCGGGTTAGTCAACAGACCGCAGGTCATATCATATTCGCCAGGCTGCAGGTTAGCGGTCATTTTCTGGCTAAAGCCTGGTGCAATGTTTTCGCGCTCTTCAACCACCATAACGCCTTTAAGAATTTCCCACTCCAGCGCTTTCTGGCTGTGGTTCTGGATGATGAACTGCGTTTTCCCGGCGTTAACCGTGATTGTCATCGGTTCACACTGTTTGTCGTTAACCGTGACTTTCACCTGCGGAATATCGGCGGCTTGTGCAGAAAAAGCGGATGCAAACAGCGCGGCAATACCCAACTGCAGCGCACTACGGCGAAAATTAAACGTCATAACCTATCCCTATAAATAAGTATGTTGTAACTAAAAAGTATTCTGCATCGCGTTTTTATCAAGGTGCGGTACGCGATGCCGTAGTGCCTGAACGCGGCGGTATTGCAAACATAATCAACGCCGGAATCAGGTAGATAAACCAGACAGCGACTTCACTAACGCTTGGCGCTTCCTGATAGCCGAAAATGCCTTCCATCAATGTGCCAAACAGCGAATGCGTCGACAGCACACTGCTCAGGTCAAACGCCACATCCTGAAAATGATTCCACAACCCGGCTTCGTGGAAAGCGCGGATCGCCCCTGCGGCAAGACCGGCAGCTACCAGCAAAATGAACAGGCTGGTCCATTTAAAGAATGCCCCGAGGTTGAGGCGAATGCCGCCGAGGTAAATCAGGTATCCCAGAACCACTGCGGTAGCCAGTCCCAGCATCGCGCCTAACGGCGGCCAGATGCCTACATCCTGCTGGAATGCCGCCAGCAGGAAGAACACCGATTCCAGCCCTTCTCGCGCAACAGCAAAAAAGACCATCATCACCAGCGCCCAGCCGTGATGATTACCGCGTTGCAACGCGTTATCGACAGCCTGTTCAAGCTGGACTTTGACGTTGCGGGAAACTTTACGCATCCAGAACACCATCCAGGTGAGGATCACCACGGCAATGACCGCCACGATGCCTTCAAACAGCTCCTGTTCTTTTTGCGGAAATTCACCAGTGGTTTCGTTGATGAAAATCCCTAACGCCAGGCATAACGCCGCCGCCAGCAGAACACCAATCCACATCACACCAATCCATCGACCACGCTGAGTCCGTTTCAGGTAGCTGGCAATCAGGCTGACAATCAGCGCGGCCTCTAACCCTTCGCGCAACATAATTAGAAATGGAACAAACATGCGAAGAACCCTTAAACGTTATTCTCGGTCAATTGATGAAAAGAAAAGTAAATTACAGTGATAGTGATTATCATTACAGCAAAGAAAAACTCAAGCAGAATGTTTTGAGAATGATGACTTAATGTAAACAGTTAGGCGGGTAATGGTTATGCAGGTTTGCGGGGGCGCAATAAAAAGCCCGCGCACGGCGGGCTTCAGGGACAGGAGATAAATTATTCTGCCTGTAAACGCGATGGCGGAGCTGAGTGATAATGCGCGTCAGCCTCGGCAAAACGTTGCTGCATAGTAGTTGAAGGTGCTTTACCCAACAGGCTGAAGACCACAATACCGATGCTGCCGAAAACAAAGCCCGGGATAATTTCATACAGACCCAGCCAGGCGAACTGCTTCCAGACGATTACCGTCACCGCACCGATGATCATCCCTGCCAGCGCGCCGTTGCGGGTCATACGCGACCACATTACCGAGAACAGAACCACCGGGCCAAACGCCGCGCCGAAGCCCGCCCAGGCGTAGCTTACCAGGCCCAGCACGCGGTTCTCCGGGTTCGCCGCCAGCGCGATAGACACCAGCGCCACGACCAGCACCATGATGCGGCCAATCCATACCAGCTCTTTCTGGCTGGCATTTTTACGCAGAAATGCTTTGTACAAGTCTTCGGTGATTGCGCTGGAGCACACCAGCAGTTGGCAGCTCAGGGTCGACATAACCGCAGCGAGGATCGCAGACAGCAGAATACCGGCAATCCACGGGTTAAACAGGATTTGCGCCAGTTCAATAAACACACGCTCGGCGTTCTGGTTAACGGCACCAGCAAGCAGTGGGTTGTTGTTAAAGTAAGCAATACCAAAGAAGCCCACAGCCACGGCACCTGCCAGACACAGGATCATCCAGGCCATGCTAATGCGGCGAGCATGAACGATGCTATGGTGGGAATCTGCAGCCATAAAGCGCGCCAGAATATGCGGCTGACCAAAGTAGCCCAGACCCCAGCCCATCAGGGAAATGATGGCAACAAAATTCAGCCCTTTGAACATGTCCACGTTCTCAATGCTCTTTTGTTTAATCACTTCCAGCGAATCCTCGAACCCACCCACACCAATAATAACCATCACCGGCGTCAGGATCAGGGCGAAGATCATCAGGCTGGCCTGGACGGTATCGGTCCAGCTTACTGCCAGGAAACCACCGATAAAGGTATAGATGATCGTCGCGGCCGCGCCCGCCCAAAGTGCTGTTTCGTAGCTCATGCCAAAGGTACTTTCAAACAGACGCGCCCCTGCCACAATCCCTGAAGCACAATAGATGGTGAAAAACAGCAGAATAACCAGCGCGGAGATAATACGCAGAATTCGACTTTTATCTTCAAAGCGACCGGTAAAGTAATCCGGTAACGTCAGCGCATTGTTATTATATTCGGTGTGTACGCGTAAACGTCCGGCCACCAGCTTCCAGTTGATCCAGGCGCCCAAAATAAGGCCGATGGCGATCCAGCTTTCTGAAATGCCCGACAGGAAAATTGCGCCAGGCAGACCCATCAGCAACCAGCCGCTCATGTCAGATGCCCCAGCAGATAACGCGGTCACGAACGGACCCAGACTGCGTCCCCCCAGAATGTAATCGTCAAAGTTTTTGGTTGAACGCCATGCAATAAACCCTATCAATATCATGCCGAAAATATAGACACAGAATGTCACTAACATCGGTGTGCTAATAGCCATCAAAACTCTCCAAAATTATGTATCAGCAATGCCATGGCTTGCCGTTTTATTACCCTGCCGGAACGTGGCAAAGATATCTATGTTGACCAGGGCGACCGTATCCTGCCGGAAGCGATGGTTATTCACAATCGATTTAACACACCATTTACATCAAATTTGATCCAGAGTAGATAGCATTTTTCTGTAGGTTGCACTCTCTCACATTTTTTTCGGTTGCACCTTTTAAAAGTGTTAACTACCGCAGAGAAAAAGATTCTGTAATTTTTACAGCCCACATCATAAGACTCATATTTATTAACATCTCATTCATTTCCAAGCTTGCAAACCAAGTCACATTTAACACGGTTGCACAAAGTTGCAACATAGTGGATATTTCTCGGTAACTATCAGACCCGTATTTCAGTACAACAGGAGTAAACGGCATGGGAACCACCACGATGGGGGTTAAGCTGGATGACGCCACTCGCGAGCGTATTAAAACAGCAGCATCACGAATCGATCGCACGCCACATTGGCTGATCAAACAAGCCATCTTTAATTATCTCGAAAGACTGGAAAATGACGACGCGCTTCCTGAACTACCGGCCCTGCTGGCGGGTGCCGCGAATGAGGGTGAGGAGTCAACCACGCCGCAGAATGAAGCGCATCAGCCTTTCCTGGAATTTGCCGAACAGATCCTGCCGCAGTCAGTTTCCCGCGCAGCAATCACCGCCGCGTACCGCCGCGCCGAAACCGACGCAGTGCCGATGCTGATGGAGCAGGCTCGCCTGCCGCAACCCATCGCTGAGCAAGCGCACAAGCTGGCGTACAGCCTGGCCGACAAACTGCGTAACCAGAAGACCGCCAGCGGCCGCGCCGGGATGGTACAAGGTTTATTGCAGGAATTCTCCCTTTCTTCACAGGAAGGCGTCGCGCTGATGTGTCTGGCGGAAGCCTTGCTGCGTATTCCTGATAAGGCAACCCGCGATGCGTTAATCCGCGACAAAATCAGCAACGGCAACTGGCAGTCGCACATTGGACGCAGTCCGTCACTTTTCGTCAACGCGGCGACCTGGGGGCTGTTGTTTACCGGTCGTCTGGTTTCTACGCATAATGAAGCCAGCCTTTCACGCTCACTCAACCGTATTATCGGCAAGAGCGGTGAACCACTGGTGCGTAAAGGCGTCGACATGGCAATGCGCTTGATGGGCGAGCAGTTCGTCACCGGAGAGACTATCGCCGAAGCGCTGGCTAACGCGCGTAAACTGGAAGAAAAAGGTTTCCGCTACTCTTATGACATGCTGGGTGAAGCGGCTCTAACCGCCGCTGATGCCCAGGCTTATATGGTTTCGTACCAACAGGCAATCCACGCCATTGGTAAAGCCTCAAATGGTCGCGGCATCTATGAAGGGCCGGGCATTTCTATCAAGCTGTCGGCGTTGCATCCGCGTTATAGCCGCGCGCAGTATGACCGCGTGATGGATGAACTCTATCCGCGTCTGAAGTCGCTTACTCTGCTGGCCCGCCAGTACGACATCGGTATCAATATCGATGCTGAAGAGGCAGACCGACTGGAGATCTCCCTCGATCTGCTGGAAAAACTGTGCTTTGAACCTGAACTGGCGGGCTGGAACGGTATCGGCTTTGTTATTCAAGCCTACCAGAAGCGCTGCCCGTATGTTATCGACTACCTGATTGACCTCGCCACGCGCAGCCGCCGTCGCCTGATGATCCGCCTGGTTAAGGGCGCCTACTGGGATAGCGAAATCAAACGTGCGCAAATGGACGGTCTGGAAGGTTATCCGGTCTATACCCGTAAGGTGTACACCGACGTTTCCTATCTGGCCTGTGCGAAAAAACTGCTTGCGGTACCGAATCTGATCTACCCGCAGTTCGCCACCCACAACGCCCATACGTTGGCGGCGATTTATCAGTTAGCCGGTCAAAACTACTATCCGGGTCAGTACGAGTTCCAGTGCCTGCACGGTATGGGCGAACCGCTATATGAGCAGGTCACCGGTAAAGTTGCCGATGGCAAACTGAACCGTCCATGCCGCATTTATGCACCGGTAGGCACGCATGAAACGCTGCTTGCGTATCTGGTGCGTCGTCTGCTGGAAAACGGCGCCAACACTTCATTCGTCAACCGCATTGCAGACACGACCCTGCCGCTGGATGAACTGGTAGCCTGCCCGGTCGAAGCCGTTGAAAAACTGGCGCAGCAGGAAGGCCAGGCTGGTCTGCCACATCCGAAGATTGCCCTGCCGCGTGACCTGTACGGTAAAGGCCGCAAAAACTCAGGCGGACTGGATTTAGCTAACGAACATCGTCTGGCCTCGCTGTCCTCCGCCCTGCTCAACAGCGCGCTGCAAAAATGGCACGCTAAGCCAATACTCGAACATCCGGTTGCTGACGGTGAAATGACGCCAGTCGTCAACCCGGCCGAACCGAAAGATATTGTCGGTTACGTGCGTGAAGCGACTCACAGCGAAGTGGAACAGGCATTGCAGAACGCAGTAAATAACGCGCCGATCTGGTTCGCCACACCGCCACAAGAGCGCGCCGCTATTTTGCATCGCGCCGCCGTTCTAATGGAAGGCCAGATGCAGCAATTGATTGGCATTCTGGTGCGCGAAGCAGGTAAAACCTTCAGCAACGCCATTGCGGAAGTGCGCGAAGCGGTAGACTTCCTGCACTATTATGCCGGTCAGGTCCGCGATGACTTCGATAATGAAACCCATCGTCCGTTAGGGCCTGTAGTCTGTATCAGCCCCTGGAACTTCCCGCTGGCTATTTTCTCCGGGCAGATTGCCGCCGCGCTGGCGGCGGGCAACAGCGTACTGGCAAAACCCGCGGAACAAACCCCGCTGATTGCCGCCCAGGGTATTGCCATTTTACTCGAAGCAGGTGTACCGCCAGGCGTGGTGCAACTGTTGCCTGGTCAGGGCGAAACGGTCGGGGCGCAGCTCACTTCCGATGAGCGCGTACGCGGCGTCATGTTTACTGGCTCAACGGAAGTTGCCACGCTGTTGCAACGCAATATCGCGACCCGCCTGGATACTCAGGGACGTCCAATCCCGCTTATCGCCGAAACCGGCGGGATGAACGCCATGATCGTCGACTCCTCCGCACTGACGGAACAGGTGGTGGTCGACGTCCTGGCTTCTGCCTTTGACAGCGCCGGGCAGCGCTGCTCTGCGCTTCGCGTCCTGTGTCTGCAGGACGATGTAGCCGACCATACGCTGAAAATGCTGCGCGGCGCGATGGCGGAATGCCGCATGGGTAACCCGGGCCGCCTGACCACCGATATTGGACCGGTTATCGATGAAGAAGCCAAAGCCAATATTGAGCGCCATATTCAGGCCATGCGCGCCAAAGGGCGTCCGGTGTTCCAGGCCGTGCGCGAAAATAGCGACGATGCGCGGGAATGGCAAACCGGTACCTTTATCGCCCCGACGCTTATTGAGCTGGAAAGCTTCGATGAATTACAAAAAGAGGTGTTTGGTCCGGTACTGCACGTCGTGCGTTACACCCGTAATAATCTGGGCAGCCTGATTGAGCAAATTAATGCCTCCGGCTACGGTCTGACGCTGGGCGTACACACCCGTATCGATGAAACCATCGCCCAGGTCACGGGCTCAGCACATGTGGGGAACCTGTATGTTAACCGCAATATGGTCGGCGCCGTCGTCGGAGTGCAGCCATTCGGTGGCGAAGGCTTGTCAGGAACCGGGCCAAAAGCGGGTGGGCCGCTGTATCTGTACCGCCTGCTGGCAAACCGTCCGGAAAATGCGTTAGGCACTACCCTTGCCCGCCAGGATGCAGACTACCCGGTCGATGCGCAGCTTAAAGCCGCACTGGTTCAACCGCTGGAAGCGCTCAGCGAATGGGCAACCGACCGTCCAGCACTGCGTGCGCTCTGCCAGCAGTTTGGCGAACTGGCGCAGGCCGGAACGCAACGCCTGCTGCCAGGCCCCACCGGCGAGCGCAATACCTGGACGCTGTTGCCGCGTGAACGCGTTCTATGTATCGCCGATGATGAACAGGACGCACTGGTACAGGTTGCCGCTGTAACTTCCGTTGGTAGCTTAATCCTGTGGCCAGATGATACGTTCCATCGCGACCTGGTAAAACGCCTGCCAGCCGCGGTCTCCGGGCGCATTCAATTTGCCAAAGCGGACAACATCGCCACGCAGCCGTTTGATGCCGTTATTTTCCACGGCGATTCCGATCAGCTTCGCGCACTGTGTGAAGCAGTGGCGGCCCGCGAAGGGGCGATTGTGTCAGTCCAGGGCTTTGCCCGTGGCGAGAGCAATATTCTGCTGGAGAGGCTGTACATTGAACGCTCCCTGAGCGTCAATACCGCCGCAGCCGGGGGGAATGCCAGCCTGATGACAATCGGCTAAGGTTGTGGTTAATTAAGGCTCCGGTAACGGGGCCTTTTTTTATGAAGCCAGAGGGAAGCATGAAACGAATCGTACTGACATGTGCAGCGCTGCTGCTGAGCGGCCAGGCGCTGGCGGATGACTGCGCCAACGCGAACACGCAGATTGAGATGAACACCTGTGCGGCAGAGCAGTATAAGGCGGCCGACGCCAAACTTAATGAAACTTATCAGAATGCGCTGAAGCGCGCCGCTCCAACCCAGCGCGATTTACTGAAAAAAGCGCAAATATCCTGGATAACTTTGCGCGATGCGGACTGTGCATTACTCAGTTCTGGCACCGAAGGCGGTAGCGTTCAGGCGATGATTTCCAGCCAGTGCCTGACGGATAAGACCAACGAGCGTGAAGCGTTTCTCGCCTCGCTCTTGCAGTGTGAAGAAGGCGATTTAAGCTGCCCTTTACCACCGGCCAGTTAACGCACGCGGATCCCTTCAATAATCATCCGCTGTACGCTCTCGACCGTTTGGTTAAAAAAGGCTTCATCACGCAGCGTTGCGCCTGTCACCGCCTCAACCTGTGGGGCAAAGTCGGCGTAGTGCTGAGTTGAAGCCCAAATCATAAAAATCAGATGATGCGGATCGACCGGAGCCAGTTTTCCGCTTTTGATCCAACCGGCAATCAGCGCGGATTTCTCATCAATTAGCGTTTTGAGATCCCCCTCCAATTCTGCCATCAATAAAGGCGCTCCGGCCAGCATCTCCATACAAAACAGCCGTGATGCCTGAGGGTAATCGCGCGACACTTCCAGCTTAAGGCGAATGTATTCTTTAATGGCCACCAGCGGCGCAAAGTCTTCGCGAAAAGCTTTCAATGGAGCCAGCCAGATGTCGAGGATCTGCCGTAAAACGGCGATATAAAGCACCTCTTTTGACGGGTAGTAATAAAGTAAATTGGTTTTTGACACGCCCGCCTGCTCTGCCACCTGCTCCAGGCGCGTGCCGTGGATCCCATATTGGGAGAAGATATTTAATGCCGCGGTTAATATGGCCTGGCGTTTTGCACTGACGGCCTGCGAACGCTTACCTGTTTTTTTCTCTGCGCGTTGGACCATGCGCCCTCTCCTTCTTGTGAGGGCGTCAGCATACCAAATCACGCGGTGAATGGTTAAATTAAAGCGATTCCGGAGGCGCCTCTTGCGGCTGCGCTTTTTTCTTTTTGAACTTCAGCTCGCTGGCCAGCACGCCAACAATAATGAATGCCGCGCCAAGCAATGCAAGTAGCGGTAAGCGTTCACCCGCCAGACGGCCAAAGATCCCCGCCCACACCGGCTCACCGGTATAAATAACCGTCGCGCGCGTCGGCGAAACACTACGCTGCGCCCAGTTCATGGTGACCTGAATAATCGCGCTGAAAATACCCAGTCCCAGCGCCACCACCAGCAATCCGGTAGACATTGGCGGTACGGTCTCTCGGGCTGGTCCCATCGCAATAAACGCCACTATCGAAGCCGTTGCCAGTTGCACTACCGTTACCCGCCGTACATCCACTTTTCCCGCCCACGCACTAATCAGGATAATTTCTGCCGCAATCGCCACCGCACCGGCGAGCGTGATCCACTCGCCTTCGCCTAAAGCCAGTAAATTGCCTCCCGGTCCGGCAAGAAAAATCAATCCGATAAAGGCCAGTACAATACCGACGCACGGCATCAGTCCAGGCATGCGCCCCAGACACAGCCATTGTAAAAGCGGTACCAACGGAACGTACATCGCGGTAATAAACGCCGATTTACTGCTGGGAATAAACTGTAGCCCCCAGGTTTGCAGGCTATAACCCAGCGCAATGGCGATACCGATTGCCACCCCTGCTTTGACTTCCAGCCATGTCAGCTTATGCAGTGTGTGTATCGACAAAAGCGCGACCGCCAGCGCGGCAGTGGCAAAACGCACACCGACAAAGAAAAAAGGCCCGCTCAGGGTAACGGCATATTGCACCGCCAGAAACGTGCCACCCCAGAACATGGTGATCACAATGAGGATCGCTTCCTGAGGTTTAACAGAAAAGGAATAACGAGAGAGTAATGACATGAGACACCCGATTAACTAAATGTCATTAGTCTGCGTTGCGTTTTGTTACAGTTCAACCTTGCAGATAAAAAAAACCGCCGGAAGGATCCGGCGGCGGTGGCTACGTAACGTCTGTCTCTGACGCTCAGGCGTCACGACATATCTGACAGATAGCCCGACAATTACGATTTGTTGTTGCCGTGGCTATTTTTGCCCCCTTTTTTGCCTGCCTCTGAAGCGCGTTGCGGGTCATTCTTAAAGTTGCCCCCGCTGTGCTGGCCACCTTTTCGACCTGCTTCTGATGCTCTTTCGCGGTCTTCCGCAAAGTTGCCGGAACCGCCCCGATGGTTTGCCATTACTGACCTCCGTCATTGATTAGACATCATATTGCATAGGTACTGAGGAGTGATACCTCACGCAGCGTTACGGGCGAGGCCCTGAAAATAACTGCGTGGGATTAAGCATAGTGAAGCGTGGACTGGGCAGACGCTAACTGTAATATCCTGCAACAGGATCAGGAGTGCCAAAGAAATAATCACCCTAAGAAATCAATAAGTCTTTCTTATGACTACCGAATTCACCCCAGTTAAATATGTATCATTTTGCTACAAAGCAGGTTGTTGTAAAAATTGTTATAAATCAAAGAAGTGATTGTGAAATTTGCACTCCTGACAGTACGTCATATCTTTAAAGGTAGGTAGCGAGTCGCTACGGACACGGTTAACTCGAGGAGTAGTGTAAAATGGCAAAAGTTCTGGTGCTTTATTATTCCATGTATGGACACATTGAAACTATGGCCCATGCAGTCGCAGAAGGCGCAAATAAGGTAGATGGCGCGGAAGTGATTATTAAGCGCGTACCAGAGACCATGCAGCCTGAGATTTTCCTTAAGGCTGGCGGCAAAACACAAAACGCACCAGTCGCAACCCCGCAAGAACTGGCTGATTACGACGCCATCATTTTTGGTACCCCCACGCGCTTTGGCAATATGTCCGGTCAGATGCGTACCTTCCTCGACCAGACTGGCGGGCTGTGGGCCTCTGGTGGTCTGTACGGCAAACTCGCCAGTGTATTCAGCTCAACGGGAACCGGCGGCGGTCAGGAACAAACCATTACCTCAACCTGGACTACGCTTGCCCACCATGGGATGGTGATTGTGCCTATCGGTTACGCGGCGCAAGAGCTGTTTGATGTCTCTCAAGTTCGCGGCGGTACCCCTTACGGTGCAACCACCATTGCCGGAGGCGACGGCTCCCGCCAGCCAAGTCAGGAAGAATTATCTATCGCCCGCTATCAGGGTGAATATGTCGCAGGTCTGGCAGTAAAACTCAACGGCTAATCTTCAACAGGAGGATTCGAATGCCAACTCAAGAAGCGAAAGCCCATCGCGTCGGCGAATGGGCAAGTCTGCGCAATACATCGCCGGAAATAGCCGAAGCCATTTTTGAAGTCGCACATTATGACGAGAAACTGGCGGAAAAAATTTGGGAAGAAGGTAGCGATGAGGTACTCATCAAAGCCTTTGAAAAAACAGACAAAGATTCGCTCTTTTGGGGTGAACAGACTATCGAACGTAAAAACGTCTAGCGCTCAGACTCCCCCGCGAACACGGGGGAGTTTTTCTTTTATTTAGCCGCCTCATTCAGCACGCTGTCGAACTTATCTATCGGGCAAAAACCATCCGCATCTATCGGACATCCTTTCAGCTCAAGCGTTACGCGCTGCGCCGGGGATTTCAGCGTCAGAACATCTGCATTACGCAACTGCTGCGAGCTCTGATACACATACTCGATTTTCATCAGATCACGATTTGCGTTGCTGTCATGCCAGCGCTGGAAGACAATCTTCCCGCCAATCGGCGTACGCTCGTTCTGATCGTGAAGCTGGTATGGTTTGAAATCCAGCGCGGTGAGCAGCGAAGCGATGTTTGAGTCATGTCCCACCAGCACGGTTATTTTCGGTGCTTTCGCGCGTTCCGTAACCAGCGCATTATCAATATATTTCACCAGAGGTTTGGCGACGTTCTGCGCCACTTCCGGGGAGGTGAACAGGCTGTCCTGATAGCCATTTTTCAGCTTCGACAGAACCTTCCACTGCTGATCCGATTTAATCTCGCCCCAGGCAACCTTGTCCATAGGGAAGCCTTCGTAATACTGCAGCGTGAAGGCATCGACCAGCGAATTCCCCACCTTCAGCGGCCCCGATACGCCTGGCTCCTGCTGGTATTTCGCGCTGAACGTATCTTTGGCATCGGTCAGGGAACACTGCTGTTTTTCTTTACAGGATGGAGAGTCTTTGTAGTCGGTCATTTGCTCAAGCAACTGATAGCTATCGTTGAGTTGCATTTTACTACGCTCTTTCTCCATGGCCTGAACGGCCTGCTGGCTGAAGGTGGCGGAATCATCGGTGATCACCGGATTAAAGGTGGGATCCATGGTGCCCATTTTTTCCTGATGATGGACCGGAACATCGCAACCAGGGAAAGCGCCGGTGACAAAGAACTGCGCCGTAGCAACAGTGCGCTGCATGCTGTTAGCATAGGTATAAACCGTATCCGGTGCCGGACATTCGCCCGATTTCACCATCCCCTGCTCTGCCAGCCACTCTCGCATGTAGTGACCCATATAGATTTCCAGCACGCCGCCTTTGGTGGTGAGTTGTCCGCCGGGGACATCCCACTCTGGCCATTGCTTGGGGGTGGACTGTTCAAGAACGCTGCCATTATTGGCTAAAGGTGCACGTAAGTTATGCCGACTCATCATCAATACTTGTTGAAGCTGATACCCTTCCGGCGCGGTCTGCGCCTGCGCGGCGGTTGACAATAATACAGCCCCTGCCACGGCTGCGGCGATTAACGATTTATTCATCCCTACGACCTCTTGTTGTTATCAATCACAACAGAGTGTGACAGAAATATGACATATTTCCGGGAACGCTTTCGCAAAACAGACCATCTAGCGTGTCGTTTTAACACCAAACTCGGTTTCGAGTTTACGAATGCCAAGAGGTGTGAAGATGACGTGGCGGCTGCCCTGTTCGGTTTTTATCCATCGCTGTTCACTGAACCAGCGCAGCAGCGTTGCGCCAAGCACACCACCAGGATGATAACGTCGCTCGCTCCAGTCCAGACAACCGCAGGTTAACTTCCGCCGGGATGAACCCGCCGCCAGGACAATCCCCATCTGGGCCAGCTTTTCCTGGCCAGGAGGAGTCAGCGTTTCACCATCCGGCGTTAACCACTGACGGGAAACCAACGTATCAAACAACCTCACCGCGACCTCTCCGGCGAGATGGTCGTAGCAGGTGCGGGCATGCCGCAAACCTGGCGGCGTTGTGATTCTCCGGGGCGTTGATGTCGCCCACGCAACGCCCATCAGGCGTTCCAGCAGTTCAGCGATATCGGAACCTGCAAGGCGAAAATAACGATGTCTGCCCTGCGCAAGCGCCACAACAAAGCGTTGTTCGCACAGACGCGCCAGATGCGCGCTGGCGGTCGACGCGGATATATCCGCCACCGCGCTGAGCTCAGTTGCAGTCCAGGCGCGGCCATCCATCAGGGCGCACAGCATACGCGAGCGCGATTTATCGGCCATCACTGCCGCTGAGAGTGCCATTTTCGACTCCAGATCGCCCTCTTCTTCATGTAACATCACGGATGCCATAACGACCTCATTGCCCCTGAATCTCTGAATTAACGATGCCATGAAAGTCGCGCAAAGTCACCGAACCGGTCACACAGCACGCAGCATCATCTCTGTACCCAACCCGACCAGACAAAACAGAAAACAGCGTTTAAACACGAGCGGAGAAATAACCCTTCGCACACGGGTTCCTATCCACTGGCCAATAAGTGCAGGAACAATGGCCAAAGCCGACAAGCTTAGGGATTGTACGGGCAGCGCGTTGTGCCACCACAGACCCAGCGCCAATGCCAGGGTCGAAAAGGTAAAAGAGATCCCGAGCGCCTGTACCAGTTCATCTTTCTCAAAGCCCAGGGACTGGATCCAGGGTACGGCGGGCATCACAAACACCCCGGTTCCGCCGGTCAATAAGCCGGTCACAAATCCAATGACGAGGGAATACGATTTTTCACGCTGCGGAGCCACCGTGATTTTCTTTCCTGCCAGCGTCCAGATAGCGTAGGCCACCAGCGCCACGCCGAGCGCAAACTGAGTTCGGGTGGTGTCACCCCCGGTAATCCAGGCGCTGGCAAGCAGAGTCGCCACTACCACTGTCAGCAGCATTGGCCACAGTCGTTTGAGCAATTGACGCGTATTTCCGCCTGCGCCAAACTGAAACAGATTACTGATCAGCGAAGGCAACAGCAGCATGGCCGCCGCCGCAACCGGTGAAATAAGCGATCCGAGGATCCCCATTGCCACGGTAGGTAACCCCATACCCGTAACGCCTTTCACCATCCCGGCGAGGACAAATGTGGCGGCAATCATCATCACCAGGGAGGATTCAAATGCGTATACATTGGCCATTCTTTATTTTCCCACAAAAAAAGATAAGCCAGATTAAACGCAACTATGAATACTTGCTTCGTCGGTTGACGAAATATGCCATTCAATTATTCGCAGATAATCACTTCGCTGCGGATATTGCGTGCACAATATAAGGTTCCATCTGTCAAATACAATTGATGAAAGCGCGTGTTATCTGGGATGTTGTGTAAAAGGGAACGCTCAGTATCAATGAACTCTCGTTGTATCCGATAATGAACCGCATCATCAGTTTCAAAGGAAACGTATTCCCGTTTGGTATATGGTTTACTTTTTAATTTCACATACACAATGTATTGCACCGTACTGAATGTCAGTCCAGTTTTTGCAGCAATCTCTTTCAGATTTAGTGGTTCAGAAGACGTATAGAGTGTTTGTACCTGTTCAATACGTTTTTGATTGTAGGCGGATACCCGCAGGCTGAGTTTCAGTCGATACGCCATATTGCGCACAACCGTAATATTAGTGTGAAGCATCCCCGCAATCTGCTCCGTCGTGAGAACGCCTGCGTTTTCACGCAGGACGGCCAGACTCTCTTTATTCCACCTGAATGCCATATAGTGTTTCTCTTTGTATCGCGTTCATCGGGCGGCCAGTCGCGCAAACGTTGCATCTAACTCAGGCGGTTTCCGCATCCCCTGGTGTAATTCCAGTACACGACCATCCCTGTCAATTAACACAGAGGTTGGCGTGCCGATGACCTGATAGCGTTCCTGGGAAATCTTAAGCTGATCGCGGAGTACCGGGTAAGAAACCTGATGTTTCGCCAGTAAGTCATCTATGTTAACCGTTGCCGGATCGGTATTCACAGCCACGACCACAACGTTATCGCCCCACTTTTTACTTAGCGCTTCCAGCGCGTCCATTTCGGCAAGACAGCCACCGCATCCCGCCGACCAAAAGTTTAGATAAATAGCCTTTCCACGCCAGCGCTCAAGCCCAGCCTTCCCCCCCTCCAGGTCGAATGTTGCCAGCGCCGGGGCTTGCTGCCCAACCACCAACTTCTCTTCTTTACATCCACTAATCAGAACCAAAATGGCGAAAGTTAATACGTTAATCCAGCGCATGTTGATTAGCCTCCTCACCGTGATATTTGCCATGCTGCAAACGGATAATACGATCGGCAAATAACCCCAGCGCCGGATTATGCGTCACCATCACAATCGTGCGCCCCTGCCGATGCAGGTCAGTGAGTAGATCCAACACCCGCTGTTCATTCTCTTCATCGAGGTTACCCGTAGGTTCATCGGCAAAAATCACCGGCGGCTCATTGACCAGCGCCCGGGCAATGCACACCCGTTGCTGCTCTCCCCCAGAAAGTTGACTCGGCAGGTGCGTTACTCGATGCCCAAGACCGACTTGTTCCAGAACCTTCCTGGCCGCCGCTTCATCTACCACGCTATGGTAGTGTTGCGCCAGCATGATATTCTCCAGCGCGGTTAAAAACGGGATCAGATGAAACTGCTGGAATACCAACCCTATTTTCTCAGCGCGAAAACGGCGACGCCCCTCTTCATCCAGTGCGGCAGCATCAATCCCATCTAAAAACACCTGACCTTCTGTCGCGGTGTCCAGGCAGGTCAGAATATTCATCAGTGTCGTTTTACCCGAACCAGAAGCGCCCATAATCGCGACAAACTCCCCCTGCACTATTTGCAGGTTGATGTCATCTAAGGCGGTAACATCGCCGAACCGTTTATATAAATGGCGGGTTTCAATCGCCATTGATGGGGTCTGCACAACGGACATGGCGTTACTCTCCTTTCAACACTTTTGCGGGTTCGATGCTAACCGCGCGACGGACCGGAACAATCGCCGCCAGAATGGCGACCAGTAAAGATAATGTCAGGGTGATGGGCAGCACTGGCCAGCGTAGCGATATTGCGGCATTGAATACAGTCAGTCCCAGTAGTTGGGCCAACATGTACCCTAAGATCCACCCACAAACCACTGCAGCCAGCGCGATAATGCAGGTTTCAAGGAGAATTTGCCGGACAATATCACCGTTGCTGGCCCCCAACGCTTTTTGCAGCGCAAATTCCCTTGCCCGCTCACCCACAATGGCCATCAACGTGGTATTCACACACAAAGATGACAGCGCAAGGATCACAACCGATACCAACCCCATTAACCCTTTTATTTTATCCAGTACCTGTCCTTCTGATGCGGAGACTTTCCGTATTGGACGGATCTCCAGATCCGGGTATTGAGCCTGCAATCGGCTGGCATAGTTTTCCACCTGACCGACATCGTTACTGACACTCAGCAGCCCATGGCTGATTTTATCGGGCTGATGCAACCACGCCTGCGCCACTTCAAGACTCACAATTAGCATGTTATCTGTCGCATCACCGGCTTCAACAATGCCTTTTATCTGTAAGTTTTTGCGCTGATTGTGATCCACCAGGATGATGTTATCGCCCGGTTGGACGTTAAGACGCTCAGCCAATTTGATGCCAATCATCGCATTGCGATCGTCAAAGCTGACACCAATCCAATTCCCCTGAACCTGCCAGTACGGCACCAGCTTTTGCAAGGATTCAAACCACACGCCGACAATCACCACCTTCTCCAGCTCGGTACGCGCCATACCGTAAAGCCAAGGACTGGCTCCGTGAACCAGGCCTTGCGGTGCCTGATCTAAAATAGTCTGCAACGCTTGCTGCGGCATGCCGGAGCCATGGCCTGGCCCGATGTAGAAATTTGCGCCAAAGGTCCGCAATTCTTCACTCATTTTGGTATTGATGTCGAACCACACCGCAGATAGCGCGGTCACAATGGTCGCCCCGACCATCAATGCGGCAAATACTACGCTAACTCGCTGAAAACGCAGACGCAGTGCCCGCCATACCAGCAACCAGAGCATCGTACGTTTAGCGGCCATACAGCACCTCCACAGGATACAGGCGGGCAATACGGCGGGCCGGGAACCAGGTGCCAATCAGGGCAATCAGGACCGCAATAACCAATACACATGGCACCACAATCCAGGCAAAATTCAATGGCGCATCAAATAGCATCAGGCCAATCGCTTTCGCCATTCCCCATCCAGCAACACATCCCAATGCCCCTCCGGCCAGTCCACTGGACGCGGCTTCAAGATAGAACAACAGCATGATTTGCCACTGATGCGCGCCAAGCGCCTTCATCAGGCCGATCTCTTTAGCGCGTTCCATAATGGTGCTGGTCATAAGTGACGCAATTCCCATAGCCGAAGCTGCCAGTGCTGCGACGGTCACTACGGCCATCAGCAACTGAATTTTATCGATTACAACCCCCTCAGATGCAGCAACCTGCCACACAGGGCGAACTTCTGCACCGGAAATAGCCTCCTCCAGTTGATGAGCAATGGACGAGACATAGGCAGTGCAGTACCAAAGGTCGTACTCTTCAGCATTCAGTGCATCGAGATTTTCACGCGCCCGACGCGACAATTCATTTTCCGGCACCGTCAGCGCTGAGACACGAATGGCCTGTACTTTGCCGGGTAAATCCAGCAACGTTTGCGCCGTGCTCAACGGCATAACCAGTTGGTTATCCTCGTCCCCGCCGCTGGAGAGAATGCCGCTGACGGCCACATTCAACGTTGTATTGCTGGTACGGATCACCAGTTTATCGCCTGGCTTCCAGCCCGTTTGTCGTGCCAACGCATGCCCTACCAGTGTTTGAGGAGCATCACCAGCAGGCTCTTGCGGCCAGTGGCCTGTCACTTGCCAGAACGGGCTTACCGTTTTTTGCCCCGTCTCAAACCCTTCTTCATCTGGAATATCTACCGGTTGGCTGAAGAAGGTGCCGAGAATACGTACTTCTTTGCCGTTAACGTCGACATCACCGCCAAGCATAGGGGCAAAGCCGACAATGTTGTTGCGCCAGAAGATATCCTTAATGTTGGGGAGTTCCGCTTCATCAAGGAAATCCTGTCCTGATAGTGGATTACTGTTTTCACTGAAAAGTGCAGGAAGCGCCGCCTGTCCGGCAGGTTCAATCAAAATATTGGCACCATAGGACTTCAATTCTCTGGACATTTTATCGCCAATATCAATCGACACCGCCAGCAGGGCGGAGATAAGGCTGGACGCAAGAAAGACGGTCATAATAGCCAGCCCCTTGCGTCGGAGATTACGCCCCCAGGATTGTCGTAACATTCTCCACAGCATTGTTACTCCTCCCTCAATTCAGCAGGGACGAACTGTTCCGGGGTTTTACGGAAGCGATCGTAATTGGCCTCGGACGAGAAAAACCAGGTTTTGCCACCATAGCTGTATTTGTAGTCAGCAGAAGTATTGGTCAATGTGGAACCATCAACCGGGTCGGTCACCTTGATGGTCATGACCGTCGAGAAGTAATTCACGCCAGCAGCCAGCTCTTTACCTGGGATCACCAGCTCTTTCTCATCATTACGCCAGTTTTCAATTGGCACAGGATTGCAACCACCAGGTTTACCAATCGAAGGAATGAAAATGTGTACCCCGCATGCCACGCAGATAACCTGATTACCTTCCATCACGTAACCCTGATCGCCGCACAGTAGACAGGCATCAAAAACTACCCCCAAACGCAACTTGTCGGGATAACGGTTAATCACGAAAAAACGTACCGCTTTACCATCATCAGCCACCCAAACAAAGCGGTGCAGCTTGCCATCACGGAGTCGTTCTATTGGCAGATGAACCATGCCATCACTGGCAAGTTGTACCGGAATGGCTTCTGACAACTGCGGCGGTTGAGAGGCGACTTTTTCCCACCACAGTTGTCCGGCGATCACCACCACCGCACAACCTAGCGTGACCAGCCAAAGACGAAACGCATTTCGACGATGCGCCAGCGCCAGTCGATAAGCAATCGGCTCATCGGCTTTACGCGTCTGGCGGAACGCGCATAACAACGCCGGTACCCAGCACAGTGCCAGAGCAAGTAATAGGGCGGCCCCCAACCAGTTATACATCGCCGCGTTGTTTGTCACTTTGGCCACGAAACTCAATAGCGATTTCGCCAGCGGTAGCACCTGCAGTTTCATTAGCAGTAGCAACAAATTACCGCTTAATGGCAGCCAAATCATGACCATCAGAATCAGCGTCAACGGCCAGTAGAGTCCACGAATACGACGCAACAGCATGGCGCTCAGTACCCCAACCAGGCAGAGGATCGCAAATGCCAATAGCATTGCCGTCAGATTCAACAGCAGATCGGTATTTAGCACATGGGTGCTGGTTAATCCGCCGAGATTGGGATCCAAAGCCCAATGTCGGGCTGCGCCAAACACCAAAATCCCCTGCCACAGGTAGCGAATGCGCTTTGATACCCACCAGAAGCTCAACACAAACAGCAGCGTAATCATCACTTCTGTGCCAACCAGCAACAATTGCACTGGCTGCGAGCCACGGAGGGTAAGTCCCACCAGCACGCCAACGATTAAACCTGTGAGTAAGGTCCAGACGAGTGGGCGCAAAGAAGGGGGATCGATGCGACTCCAGAGAACCCCGGAGAGCAGCGCAATGCAGAAAAAAACCTGTAGCGTCGTGACAAAAAAATAACTCATAACATCGACTCTGTACGGCGGATTGAATGATGTAACTATCCAGGTACATCGATAATTTAGAGCCAGCCCATCAGGGGGATAAGTTCGCGGTCAGTTAAGACATGAGCAGCGCAAAACAAATCGTGGGTACACTTCGTACGTAAGATTGTGAGCACTGCCCGGTCCAAAATGGCAAATCAAGCAGCCTGATGGAAAAGCGCTTAGTTCAGGCCGACGTATTTAAACTCATAACTCACGTCAAATGGTTTCCACCAACGACCAACGCCGGTCTCACTGTCTGTATGACGGTGCATACCTGCTTTTGACGGCGGTTCGATGTGATAGGTCACTTTATAGTTACCCACCCCCATCATTTTGATGTTCGCACCGTAATGAGGGCCATCGCTGGCAACCATCGGCATGAACGTACCTTCTTGTTTTTCACCCGTATCACTGTTAATCAAGGTGTAACTGATAGTCAGATAAGGGATCCACTCTCCTGCGCCAAAACCATTTTTACTGCCTTCCACGGCATGAATATCCGCCTCAAGGTGAATATCGGCTTTTGCTGCCGGTAATCCCATGCCACGCGGTTCCATATCGATTGGCTGCAGGTAAACAGCGGCCAGTTCCATCTCATTCATGGTGACAGGCTCACCTGCCGGATACTCCTTAAAGGCAAACGCTGCCGGAGCAGTGAAAATACCGGCCATCACTGCACTGGCAATCAGGGTTTTCTTCATGGTCATCAGACATATCCTCTCGTCTCAAATAACAGCTATAGATTAGTTTTTATCGTTTCCCCAGGAACAGTGCTTTTCCTCCGCATCACCCACAGCGCCGCCAGCGCCGCAAGTAGCAATATGGCCTGCGGTAATAACGTTTCCACGTAGGGATAAATTCCCAACCAACTGATTTCGGGGAAGCCGTTAATCAACGTTGGCTGGAACAGCTTACCTTCCACCAGTTCCAGAACCCCTTTGCCCGCAAATACAAAGGCCATCAGGTACATAAAACTGCCGGTAAACATAAAGAACGGCTTCAAAGGCAGGCGTACAACCGAGTAGCGCATAATGAGCCAGGCGACCAGCAGAACAACACAGCCGATAACAAAACCTGCCGCAATCGCCATATGCCCAGAAATATCATTCGCATCCCCGATCAGGGCGTAGTAAAACAGCACGGTCTCCGCCCCTTCGCGGTAAACCGCCAGGAAACTGGTAAGCCACAGTCCAACCAGTGAACCACGGGAAAGTGAGTGGGACAGTTTCCCTTCCAGCCATGCTTTCCAGTGGCGAGCCTCGACTTTAGACAGTAACCAGTAGCTCATGAAGAACAGCATGACGACGGCAATCAGCATCGTTACGCCTTCCAGCAGTTCTCGGCTGGCGCCGGAATTCGTGAACAGGAGTTGGAATATCACAGCGGTAATGACGCTGGCGAATAATGCAACAATCACCGACTGGCGAATTAACGGAAGCTTATCCTGGTGATTGTTTTTCACCATATAAGCCACGATGGCCGCCACAATAAGCAGGGCCTCCAGTCCTTCGCGGACAATGATCATCAGGCTGTAGAGCAGCAGGCTCCACTGGGTTTCTACTCCTTCTCCCAACATCACCACCGCTTTTTGTAAATCCTGCTCCAGTGCGCTGGCTTCGGCGTTGAGTCTTTCCACTGGCTGACCCGCTTTCATCAGACTAACCAGACGCGTGAAGTAAGCCTCCAGCGAGGTTTTAAACGCCGAATCGCGAGAACCGATTTTGTTTTCCATACCGCTAGCTTCAAAGCGGTCAAAATAACTGTCTTGCACATCCAGAATGGCATTCTTCGCATCGCCCTCCTGGTAACGGGCAATCGCTTTCTGAATACTTTGATGGATACCCAACGAGACGGCAGCCCAGTCTGCGCGGGCTATATCATCCTGTGTCGTGGGCGTATTCCCCGTATTTTGCACCGCCGTGACCTGCTGTTCGTCACGGGTAGTAGGCAAACCAGGCAGAAGATCCTCAATATCCTGTAACAACGTAGTGACCTGATAAGAGACATCATTAAGGCGATCTGGCTCTGCGGTGAGCGCAATCAACGCAGAAAATTGCTGGTTAATCGCAGCAGCGTCTTTTGCCGATCGATTCTGTCTGACCGACATTTCCATCTCTGAGTTTTTAAAACCCTGATAGTGCGCTTGTTGAACGTTTTGGCTGGCTACGCTTAAATTCCCGGCCTGATAGTTATTTACTGCCTGGGCCAACAAATCGTCGATAACACGAAAACTCTCTTGCCAGTGTACGGCGATATCTGTCCTGGAAAACGCATTGTGCTGCTCTTCGGCAACCAGGCGATGTCCGCCATCTAACACAGGTTCAACTTCGCGCAGCGAGGCTTTGAGCCAGTCGATTTTAGACTGCACGTCAGAGAGCGATTTTTTTGCGCCAATCATGCGACGGATCTCACCAAAAGCGCTTTCCATCTCATAACTTTTGCTGGCGGAAATGTTGATTCGAATAGGACCTTCAAGGTTTTCAAATACCTCAAAGTAGGCCATTTGCACCGTTCGCCGCGCTTCATCAGTTTGTTGCTGAGAGTAAAGTTCTGCTGTTTTATCAAGACGTTGCTCAATATCCTCAATGAATGGAGCATAGTTTGTTGCGGCCCATACATGAAGGCTTACAAGCAAGCTACACAAAGTGGTCAGCAGGAAAACACAGAACTTACGCACGGTACGCATCCCGTAAAATACAAATGATAATTATTATCATTATCGATTTTAGCTTGCGTTGTACATGACCTGGATCATAAAAATGTCAACGGGTAACAAGTTATGTAAATTTATCTCATGAAAATGTGATGAATACGAAACTGAGACATTTGGGATTGATTAGTGATGCCGTCAATACAGGAGAATTTATCGGTGATATGGAATAGAGTTGCCCCATACTCACTGACGCAAATGAGGCCAACAGTGAGTATGAAGATAAACGTTATTTAAGACAAAAGTGATCAGGGAACTATTATATCAGGACCACGAGTAATCCGTTGCAAAAAACGGCCGTAACCCTGTTCGCCTGTCCAGTAGTTGATGCTTCTCTCAACCCCATTCGATGTCAGGGTCGCGCCAGAAATACCATCCACTGTATATTCATCGATATTCTCTGGTTTCTCCTGAGTTATTCTTAGCGCTGGCATCCAGTTATTATCAACCACTTTTTTACCCGGCCATTGCTTGCGCCAACTTTCATCTTCCACTCTGGCTCCCAAAAAAGGAGTTTCCCGCTGCTGATAGTAATACAGGTTTTTAACCGTACGTCCGTCTGGGTCAAGAGCCAGAAAGGCATACATCATTGACTTCGCACCCTCACCGAAAACAGGGAGTATAATTTGTTGAATTTTATTACTTTTATCTTTTACAAGATATACATCTGCAATAGTACAGCGCTGATGGATCTTCGCGGGATCATGTTCCGGAGCGAGTTTTTTACATCCCTGCGTCTGGACGTCATCAGCTACCCATTCACCGGAATCCAGATTAACCTTACGCGCTAAAATATAACGTTGATACAAATTTTTAATTGTTTTTTTATCGTGCTCATCTGATTTCAACAGGCCTGAAGCATGCAGAATGGCGGCATATTTCTCTTCACTGGTAGGTTCAGTGAGTTCCCCCTGATACATCATAAACCAGACAATAGCAGCAATAAAAATAAGGATACAAAAAAACATCATTGATATAACAATAACTTTACCCTTGCGCATTATTCTATAATCCCTGCGAGAAATAAGATATTTAAAACATCATCAGATATGCCATTATACTTGTGAATTTGCAACTACAGAAAAAAATCAAAAATATATAACTATTAGTGTGTAGCTTTAGGATCAAATATCAGAACAACATGTTTTTCTTACCTTTTTATCGTAAAAAAATGCCGGGTTCCCCCGGCACAAATATCAGAATATTTTCGCCCACCACAGCCGAAGTTTCATGCCCCAGTAGCTGGTCCAGCCGCTGGTGGTTGATACCACCCGACCTTCTGACATCACCACCAACGTGGGCGTGACGCTAATCGCCCAACTGTGGGAAATAGCCCCATTCGCATCATTGATGACCGGAAATTCCACGCCTTTACGCAACAGCCAGCGAGATACCTCAGCTTCATTTCCGGAGCGTAACGCAATGGTCATCACATTTTCCCCTTCCGAGCGCAGCCTGGCGACTTCCGGCGTTGTGAAGCGGCATACGCCGCACCAGCTCGCCCAGAAATAAAGCAACACTGGCTCGTCTTTGCTGAGCGCCGCCAGCGTGACGGTTTCACCATCCAACGTTTGTAAAGGCGTACTGTCAAAAGAGGCAGGGAGCTGCGGCGCGCGCCAGGCATCCATCAGCAGCATCGCCCCCGCCAACAGAGCCAGTAAGATCAGCCCTTCGCGCAGCCAGCGGCGCAGTTTACTGAGCATTGGCCGCCGCCAGTTTTTCTTTTACCACTTCCTCAAGCGTTTCCCACGGCACCGCACCGGGAATAAGTTCATCGCCAATGATCGTTGCGGGGGTTCCCTGTACACCCACCAGTCGCGCCAGTTGCAGGTTAGTGCTCAGCGTTTCAGCACTTTGGGCGTCCAGCGTCACCGGACTGGCCCCCGCTTTTTCCTGCGCCTGTTTGATACTGACATCGGTATGGTAGCCCTTCTTCTGCATCAGTTTTTCATGTAGCGCCAGAAACTGCTGCGGATGCTGATGCCATGTCGTCAGCACGGTCCGCGCCGCCAGTTCCGAGCTTTCACCTTTAAACGGCAACGGTTTGATCACTACCGCCACGTCAGGATATTTCTGCACAATTTTTTCCAGCATTGGATCCAACTGCTTGCAGTATGGGCAGTTGTAATCGGTGAAGTTTATCAGGGTCAGTTTTGCCTGCTTTGCGCCAATCCGCGGGCTGTTGGGATCGTTAAACAGGGCTTCCTGAATTAATGCTTCAATTTGCTTTTCCTGTTCCGGGGTAAACGGTGCAGGCTCTTTCGCGATACTGACGGCAGAAAACAGGGTTAACAGCAGAACAATCATCATCTTCATGGGGTAACTCCTTTGGCATCGTTCAACGTTTGCAGTACCGCATCGCGGGTTAACAACGTGGGTAACACCTGGCCTTCCGGCAGACCGGGGCCATAAATTTGGTTATACGGCACAGCAACCTGGCCGCGTTTTTTTAGAAATTCGGTAATGACTTCAGAAGGGAGTGTCCAGTCGCCGCGCAGCGCCACCACATCCGGCTGTTGCAATGCGGCCTGTACGTCATCTTTATGCAAGACGTTGAACTTGTTTACCTTACAGGTGATGCACCAGTCTGCTGTGACGTCAATGAACACGCGCTTATGTTGCGCCAGCGCATCCTCAATAGCTTGCTCGCTTAGCGGTTGCCAGTTCACGCTCTCTTTGCCGGTGCTTTGCCCTACGAACCCGAAATGCGGGAGCAGCAACGTCGCAAGCCAGATAGCGGAACCCAGCATCATCACGCCGAGCAGACGCCGCAACATATTCATCCAGCGTCCTGGCCGCGGCAAACGCAGCGCCAGACCGGGACGCAGAGCCACCAGCAGCCACGGTAAGCTCATTCCCAGCCCAAGTGCGATAAACAATCCCCACAATGTCGGCAGCGAAGCGGTCAATGCCACCGCCACCGCCGTTCCAAGGAACGGGGCACTGCACGGCGTAGCAAGCAGCGTCGCAAATGCACCTTGCCAGAAATGTCCCGACAGACCGTTGCCGCCGTGAGTCGCCAGCGTGGTAGTCATCGCAGAAGGGAGTCGGAATTCAAACCACCCGAACAGGCTGGCGCTGAACGTCAGCATCACCAGTACCATCACGCCAATGAACCATGGATTCTGAAACTGGATCCCCCAGCCAAGCGCCTGATTGGTTAAACGCAGCACCGTCATCAATAGAGCCAGAGCCATAAATGAGACAAGTATTCCGGCTACCGATGCGAGGAACTGACGACGGACCTGGCGACGACTTTTTTCCTCGACCAGCAAAATCGAGCCCAGCTTCATGCCCAGAACCGGTAACACACAGGGCATCAGATTGAGGATCAAACCGCCCAGCAGCGCCATTAGCACCACTTGCCACAGTGGGAGTGAGGCGTTCTCAACAACCGGGGCTTCGCCAATCGCAAGACGACTTTCCTGGGCAACACCGTTATCTGCCAGCACCAGGGTGACTGACTTACCACGCAGATCCGGCGCGCCTTCTCCCCAACCGTCATGTACAGGTACCGTGGCGCGTAATGTCTCTCCCTCAACATGGATTTGCGGCATGCCAAAATCCGCATCATCAACAGCATCCAGATACAGCCCTGGTGCAGTCCAGCCTCCCGCACGGTGAGCCTCGACGACTAACTCTCCCGCCCGTGCGCCGGCGCTCAGAGCATCGGTCAGGCCGCTGGCAAGTGGGATCTGTCCCATCGCCTGAGCATAGTCATGTGCAAAAGTCGGGTCCTGGGCTGTGGGCGTTACGGAAAAAGGAAAATCCGTCAACAGGCAAACGTTGCTACAGGTGGATAGCGTCAAAACGCCGCTGAGCGTGGCGGGCGCTCTACCTCGCACCACCATCGGGAACGTCACCTTATCGTGATACCCCTGGGTAGTGATATTGGCGACCTCAAAACGAGCTGGGGTTGGCCAGAACCAGTCGACCGCAGGCATTTCCTCTTTCCAGGCGATAGCAGGCGCAACGCCCCCCTCGCCCGGAGAACGCCAGTAGGTTTTCCAGCCGTCCTCCAGTTTGACATCCAACAACAGACGGGTTTCACCGCCAGCGGACGTATCAGCGCGTAACCGCACGCTGGCGTGATCGTTATCGGGTGAACGCAGCCAGCCGGGTTCAGCCGCCCAGGATACGGGCAGCCATAGCAATAACAGACAGAGCAGTGTCTGCCTGAAAACAGTCATCATAGTTTTTCTCCGTGAATAATTATCTAACAGTCAGCAACGGCTGTTCTGTCATTCACGGAAGACGCAAAATCGGAGATGCACCCGGAGAGTGGGCGGCGAGATGGCTCGCGGTGGGAAAAAAGGTAGACGAAACGCCCGCACTGGCGCCAGCAACGACAGCAGCAGGCACAGCACCAGAATAGCACCTTCAAACAGTACGGGTGGCGCAGCCAGTAATGACTTCGCGCTCAGTTCACAAGGGGTAACGGGTGAGGCCTCATCGGCCTGCACTTGTGCGCTGGCGACAACGCTTGTAACGGCGGTATCCATCTGCAACGCGTGCAGACCCGCCATGCGTTGTGCGGTGCAAACCATCACCACAACACATGCCAGACAGAGGAACCACCATCCCATCCGTTGACGTTTCGCCATTATACCCTCACTCATTGATGCGAGTTATCTTAACCACTCGCCGGTTTTTGGCAACCTTTGCGCTGTAAAGTTATGTCCTGGCATCTGCTGGATATACCGCGATTTCAATCAGATTGAGATCGGGATCCCTGACATAAACCGAGCGAATCGGTCCTGTCGCACCGGTTCGTGCAACGGGCCCTTCAATAATCTCGACTCCGTGGGTTTGAAACGTCTCTGTCACCTCTTCCAGTGTACGCGTGGTGATAAAACACAAATCCAGCGCCCCCGGCGTTGGCGCGTAGGCTTTAGGTTCAAACTCTTTTCCCCGAATATGGAGATTGATTTTCTGATTGCCAAAGACGAAGGCTTTCCGACCTTGTGCGAAAGTTTCCAACCTCATGCCTAAAAGCTCGACATAAAAACGAACGCAAGCCTCTTCATGATTGGTGGTTAGTACCAGGTGATCCAGGTGGTCGATCATAGTGATATCCATTTGGATTGCTCATCTCTGACACTTACCCTATTCATTCACGCGCGACAAGAAAAAGACAATCTACAGGGGTATTTGCAAATACTTAGCGCAATACCTTGCCATTCACGCTTTAAAAGCGAAATGATAATTAATCATATTTTCGTCTTTGTTTATTACACTATAACATTGCTAAAAACACCCCTGAAAATATCACGGAAGTTATCATTCACTATTTACGAAGAATGCCAGAGAATATTTCAATGTCAGCACACAAATAATGCCCGCTACGTACTGATGCGTAAATGAAAGTAAGGGTCAGCGCATTTTCAGGGGATTTCCTTATTATATCCAGACGCAATGAATAACGTATTCATTAGCAGATAATTTGTTTATCAAATGTTATTTAGAGTATATGAAAATGAAAAAATATTTATTACCCCTGATTGGGTTACTTTTTACAGTTAGCGCTCAGGCAGCATCATTTACCGACGGTAAAGAGTATATCACCCTGGAAAAACCCGTCGCTTCCGCCCCAGCTGCGCTGAAGTTTTTCTCATTTTACTGTCCTTCCTGTTATCAGTACGATGAAGTTTTTGAAATCACGGATAACGTGAAAAAAGTACTGCCTGCTGATGTCAAACTCACCGAATACCACGTCGACTTTTTAGGTCCGCTGGGGCAAGACATGACGCACGCCTGGTCCGTCGCCATGCTGTTAAACGTACAAGATAAAGTTAAACCGTTGCTTTTTGATGCCGTTCAGAAAAAACAAACCGTTAAAACAGCGGATGATATTCGTAACGTATTTATCAGCGCGGGCGTCAGCGCCAGTGATTATGATGCCGCCTGGAACAGTTTTGCCGTGAAATCCCTGACCGCTAAACAACAAGAAATGGCTAAAGCGGTAGATTTAACCGGTGTGCCCGCCATTTTTATCAACGGTAAATATATGATCAATCCAAAAGGACTGAAATCTGACGACCTAAACTCTTTTGTGAAGAGCTACGCGGATACGGTTCGCTATCTGATCACCAAATCCTGACGTTTCGCTAATCTCACTTTTCGCACCACACAACAGTCAAAAGCGCTGTTGGTGGTGCGCAATCACATCATTTAGACCAATATCCTTTCTTCCCGGTTGGCATTCGCCGTTATCAGGATTACCCTAAACTTAGCGGTGTTACCTGTTGTCGGGGTACACCTTCTTCAAGTGTTGATTTACACGAGAGAACGCTATGGAATTAAAGGATTATTACGCCATTATGGGCGTGAAACCGACAGACGATCTCAAGACAATCAAGACCGCCTATCGTCGACTCGCCCGTAAATACCATCCTGATGTCAGCAAAGAGACTGACGCTGAGGCCCGGTTTAAAGAGGTTGCTGAAGCCTGGGAAGTCCTGAGTGATGAACAGCGACGTGCCGAGTACGACCAACTGTGGCAGCATCGCAACGACCCTCAGTTCAGCCGTCAATTCCAGCAAGGAGAGGGGCAAAGCTACAGCGCCGAAGATTTCGACGATATCTTCTCCTCCATTTTTGGTCAGCGTGCGCACCAGTCGCACCAGCGCCCTGCCAGCCGCGGGCATGACATCGAAATAGAAGTTGCCGTCTTCCTCGAAGAAACACTTACTGAGCATAGCCGCACTATCAGTTACAACCTGCCAGTCTACAATGCGTTTGGCATGGTAGAACGAGAAATTCCTAAAACACTGAACGTGAAAATTCCGGCTGGCGTCGGTAACGGTCAGCGTATCCGTCTGAAAGGTCAGGGCACGCCCGGCGAAAACGGTGGGCCGAACGGTGATTTGTGGCTGGTGATTCATATTGCGCCGCATCCGCTGTTCGATATCGTTAATCAGGATCTGGAAGTTGTCGTTCCTCTGGCGCCGTGGGAAGCTGCGCTGGGTGCGAAAGTAACCGTTCCGACGCTGAAAGAGAGCATTCTGCTGACCATTCCTGCAGGCAGCCAGGCCGGTCAGCGGCTACGCATTAAAGGCAAGGGTCTGGTAAGTAAAAAACATACCGGCGATTTGTATGCGGTGATCAAGATCGTCATGCCACCGAAACCTGACGACACCAGTGCCGCCCTGTGGCAACAACTGGCGGATGCACAAAAGACCTTTGATCCGCGAAAAGAGTGGGGGAAAGCATAATGGCTAACGTTACCGTCACTTTTACCATTACCGAATTTTGTCTGTATACCGGTGTGTCAGAAGAAGAATTGCATGAGGTTGTCGGCTTAGGGGTGATAGAACCCTACGAAGACGAGACGTTTGACGATCATGCGCTGACCGTAATGCGTCGCGCGGTGCGCCTGCGTCAGGAGCTGGAACTTGACTGGCCAGGGATTGCCGTTGCATTGACGTTGCTGGAAGAGAACGCTCAGTTACGTCAGGAAAACCGCCTGCTGCGCCAGCGATTGTCCCGTTTTATCAGCCATCCTTAGTGCGTCAGGGCCAGCATGGTGCTGGCCCTTTTATTGTCCGCCCCGCGCTCTTAATGACATTAAGCAGTAGATAGCATACAGTCAGAGATAAGAATTATCTCAAACAATAAGACGTTGAGCCATGCAGCTTAAGCCCCTCACAAAAGGTCGTTTTCACAATATCTGGCAGCAAGATGATGCCTTAATTGAGAAGATATTCCAGGAACTGCTCTCTGAAACGCAGATGATCCACGAAGATGAGTATCTCTATCGCCAGGGACAGGTAGTCGATCGACTTATCATGGTGCAATCAGGCAGAATTTCCCTGCGTTACAGCGCGGAAAATGGTCGCCGTTTTCAGTTGGGCGCAATGGAATGTGATGAGCAACTATTTGGTGAAATGGAGTTTTTTACCGGGTATCGCTGCCAGCTTGATATCGTGGCCGAAGAGCCGTTGACCGTGGCGGTGTGCAGCTGTGATCGTCTGGAAGAAGCGCTAAACCAGCACCCGAGACTGGCGATATTTTTTGCCAGTGCGATGGCGATTGATTATCAGGATATGCTGGAAATCTTCTTGCACCGGATGCTCTACCCTATCGTTCATAACGTGGCGTATGATCTGTATCGCCAGCATCAGAACAAACAGCCGATGGATGGTTTCCATAAAAAATACCAGGAAGCAGAACGGTTCGGCACCACCGATCGGGTCTATCGGCGGGCGGTTAAAGCCCTGACGGATGCCGGACTGGTAACGCGCACGAAGCAAGGACTGGAAATTAAGGATCTGGATGGGCTGCGTAAATTCCTCGGCAATGACATCATTGACTGACACACCATCCCCGTAGAGAAGGTTGGTGTGTCAGTTCAGCGCAATCAGAATTTATAGGTAAGGTTGAAGTAGTGACCGAGTCCGGTGGTGCGCCCTGCTCCGCCGTGATTTTCCATCAATGCCATATTGCGGAAATACTTCAGGCCATAACCCACCGCATAATGCTCTGAATGCCAGTAGATACCGTTATACCATTCAATCGCGTTATTGCTGTATAACGGTTGATTAGCAATCTTGTTAGCGGCGAACTGATAGTCAAAGTAACCCTGATAGTTCAGGTAGCTGCCGTTGGCAAAGGTATAGAACGGCGTCGACCAGTTGGTCGAGAACATGTAGCCATCCCACTTGCCTTCGTTATCCGCACCGTAGTTTTCACGCACATAATGCGCATAGATGTTCATTCCCACCAGACCAAACCACGGAACCTTAACATCTGTGCCCAGACCGACATAATGTTCAAATAATTCCCGGTCGCCAATGTTATTTACCGTTGCGATATAGAATTCGTTAAATGGCCCAACGGATAAATCTTTATTAAAAATAGCATCCAGGGAAAACCGTGGGGATATCTTGGCGAAAAAGTTATCGCCACCATGGCGGTCATCCTGCTTGCGGTCAAAAATATCAAAGAAATCGACATAACCATACAGATCGATAATTCCGGAACGCGCCCCAAACTCCAGTTCCAGATAAGTGTCATTACGAATACCATAAGGCACTTTCGCATCCACACTTTGCATTAAGTTCATCTGCATCCAGTTAAAATCATTTTTACGGACGTTGCCATCGGTATAATCAGCAGCAAGCGCTTGCGTACAGCTCATTGCAACGATTGCGCCCAGAACTGTTTTTTTAATCATTGATTTATTCTTCATCATTTTCAATTCCTTTGAGCAAGGTTGAGTGTCGCCCCACCAAATAAATGGTGTGGCGACTGACTATCTAATTAGAGAGGTAAGTGTTATTACTGTGCTTTGTTACGTTTAAGTTTTAATGTACCCATCAACATGATAAAGATTATTAAATATAATACTGGTATTGCGTACATAATTTTCTGCAAGCCCATTGTTTTTTCCATAAGCGCACTGATCGCTGGACTAAACATAGCCCCGGCGCTACCGCTAATTAAAATATATGAAACATTCTGACTACTTGCGCGCTTCACAAATGAAACTCCGTAGGCAATAAAGGAGTTATACAGCGCCGCACAGACGAATCCGTAACTATAAGCCAGATAATCAAGCCCCGAGATGTTGTCTTTCGTTACAATAATGGTCGTAATAACGCAAGCGAGCAAAATAATACTCAACAGGAAATAATGTATCCTCACTCGAGAAACAATGACAGTTGATACTAGCGCCCCAACCAACGCCGCTCCCCAGTATTGCGTAATAATATTACCGGCTTCTTCAAATGGAATGCCAAATTTATTCTTCACAAATAATGGTGCCCAGGTCAGGAAGGTATACAGCGCCAGCATACCTAAGAACAGACCAATACCTCCGCTAATAATCCCTGGGTTCCACTCAGACTTCACCGCGTCCGTCCGATCTTCCGCAGACGCGGTTTCACAGGCAGTAAAACGAGTGAGCGCCACCACACCTAACGTAAGTAAGGCCACCATGCCAACACTTAGATAGCTGTAACTCCATGACATATTGTGCGTCAGGGCGTAGGTGGTGATCAGCGGAAAAACCACGCCTGCGACGTTAAAGGTGGCGTCTTGTACCACCAACATTGTACTTTGAATGCGATCCTGCCATACCGAAACAACAATCGTTCCTGCCACACACAGGCCAATCCCACCGCAAAAGCCCACCAAAGTCATGGCAACCATCACCGGCCATAAGCCGGGGCTTAAGTGCATTGCCAGCGAACAAAGGAACACTATCGAATAGATAATAAACGTCATTCGCTTGACGCCAATTTTTTCTATCAGGAAAAAGGCGGCGATGGTCCCGGCTAAAGCCCCACCGTTAAGCAGCGAAAATATCGAGGCAACGGTATTCACATCAGCACTGTAACGTACCGCAATCGGTTCAATCAACATTCCAAACTGACTGGCAAACCCCGCCATAATAAAATTTGCCAGAAAACTAATCAGTGTAAGTGCTATTTTATTCTTCATATAATGACATCCCTGATTGGTTCAATTAAAAGCTAATGCTAAGCCGTAATGGCTGTATTTAGCGCCAGCTCAATCATATTCTTAAAAGTTAATTGTCGTTCCTCTGCCGTGGTTTCTTCGCCTGTCAGGCAATGATCGGACACCGTTAAAATAGCCAGTGCTTCAATATTAAATTGGTGTGCTAAGGCGTATAAGCCGGCCACCTCCATATCCACACCCAGTACACCAAACTTTTCCAGTGCAGGAATGAGGTTTTCGTCAGGATCGTAATAAAGATCGCCACTGAAAACATTACCGACCTTAATGTCGATTCCGGCCTTCTGCGCCAGCATCCACGCCTGTTGTAGTAATGGGAAGTGAGCGGATGTCGCCATCGTGTAGCCCGCGCTACGTTTTAAATTTGTGACAGAGTCCGTTCCGGCAGCGAGAGCCAGAATAATGTCGCGCATTTTGACATGCGGTTGTGTTGCCCCCAGGCTACCGACGCGAATAATTCTCTTCACATTAAAATCATGTACCAGCTCATGGGCGTATAGCGTCATAGACGGAATACCCATACCGTGTCCCATCACCGAAACAGGTTGACCAAAATAAAGACCGGTATAGCCCAGCATATTACGCACGTTGGTAACTTCGCGGTAATCCATAAGATAATTTTCGGCAATAAATTTTGCGCGCAGCGGATCGCCCGGCATAATCACAGTTGGCGCAAAATCACCCGCTTTAGCATTAATATGTGCAGTCATAACAATTCCTGAATTATGGGTATTGGAGATATGCAGGGATTGTAACCAGACGTTTGCAGAGGATTGAGGACAAAAGTCCTGCTCAAAGGATCGGCCTCTCATTTCTGAGAGTTAGAGTTGCAGGCTTAGGATGCAGAGGAAAACTATGCCCCGGCAACAGTTAGGAAAAGCAAGACCCAGAACAATAAAAGAACAGATTAGCCCCCAAATCGCTGGTGACTACCGCGTTGGCGCGAGTAGCCATAGCAGCGTCAATATTGTTTTGAAAGTGGTCTTATTGTTATTATCGTATTCCACTCTAAGCTTGGATGCCTGCCATGACCCGATTAAGGTTTAGTGAGATGACTCACGCCGATATACCTGCTGTTCAGTCGTTCCTTATTAAGCATCTTAATTTGTTCTTCAATGCCGGGAGAGTCATGCCTGCTGCTGAAGAAGATATCTTCGATCTCAGGCAGCAGTATATTTTGCAAGAAAGAAATCTATTACTTTGCGCATGGAGTGAAAAACAAGAGCTCATCGCTACACTTGCGGTATGTCAATATGATGATCGTATCACTGAGCTACGTGGGCACTATAATTTGCCTGAAACGGCAGAAATTTGTCGTTGCTACGTGGATGCGCGCTACCGCAGACAGGGAATCGGAAGCCGGTTGTTTGCTTTAGCTCAAATGTTCTGCCAGCAGCAAAAATATAAAACCTTATATCTTCATACTCATCATTTCTTGCCTGGAGGGTATCATTTTTGGTTGCGTAAAGATTTTAGCGTCGTTATGGATATGCAGGATGAATGGCAATTGGTACATATGCAGAGATCACATTATTAAATTAACCCAACGCTAATTAACTGCGTTATTGATAACGATCAATATGATTAAATTGAAAAAATAAAACCGCGTTTATAGCTTGATCAATATCAATCAATTCTCATTTAGCTTTTTATTGTTATTTTCATGTATACATCCGAGATAAAGGATTTAAGCATAACCAACTGTAAAACATAACAATTTTACCAGAGGTATGAGGTTTTCCCTGTTTATTCATACGGTTGACCTCGTTAACAATTGCCGTTAGAGTCACTTTTGACAGCATTTCATTACATTTTTGTATATGAATAGGAATATGGTGAGAATTATTCAATTCAATTCCATAACTGCCCCCGCAACTGTAGGCGGATGCAGAATATCCTTGTGTGGTTAATAAGCCACAGGTCACTGTAAAGCTCGTCTTTATGGGAAGGCCGATATTCTGATTACCGTGAGTCAGGAGACCTGCTGTCAACGATGTATACCATTAAGTGGACGGGATGGTCCATGGGATGAATTATTTGACGCAAGCAGTAGTGTATTTATGAATAAGATTTTGGCTAAGTAAGGCTTATTTGCATTTGTTGCATATCTTCATTCTTAAAATTCACGATTCAATGTCATCTATCTTCATGTCTCCTCCCGATATATGGAATGAAATGAGCCATGACCAGACTTTAAGATTCTGGCATCAACGGGACGATGATAATGCACGCTAATTCTACATTTTTCTCTTCTAAAAAAACGCTTCTGGCTATTGTTGGAACCACTGTACTGTTGACTTCCGGTTTTTCTAACGCGGCAAAAACCGAATATCCTCTGACGATTAAAAACTGTGGCCGCGATATTACCTTTAATCAGGCACCAACGCGTGTGGCAACGGTGGGTCAGAACAGTACCGAGATTCTCTATTCATTGGGACTGGCCGATCGTGTCGTGGGTACTTCGTTGTGGTTTGGCCCAGTACTGGATGCTTACAAAGCAGCAAATGAAAAAGTTGCCGTTATTGCGCAAAATATTCCCAGCTTTGAAGGAATTGTGGCTAAAAAACCAGATCTGGTTGCCAGCCAATTTGAGTGGCAAATCGGCCCTGCTGGCACAGTTGCCTCATACGAACAGTTTAGTGAACTGAAGGTGCCCGTTTACACTGCACCAGCTGACTGTGCTAAGGATAACGAAGATGGGGGTGATGGTGTTCGTAAGGGCATGTTTGATATTGCCATGGTGTATCAGGAAGTCGCCGATCTGGCAAAAATTTTTGATGTTCAGGATAAAGGCGAAGCGCTGATTGCCAGCCTTAAAGCACGTGAATCAGCAGCAAAAAATAAAATTACCGGCATGGATAAGAATGTTTCCGCCGTGTTCTGGTTCTCAAGCGCCGATTTACAGCTCGATCCTTACGTTGCCGGGAAGTTTGGCCCAGCAGCATGGATAGCCCAAACGTTGGGTGTGAAAAATGTCATTGATTCTGCTGAAGAGTGGCCAACGGTGGGCTGGGAAACCATCGCTAAAGCTAACCCTTCTGTCATTGTGCTCGGTGAGATGAGCCGCCGACGCTTCCCGGCAGATGACTGGAAGATCAAGATGGAATACCTCCAGTCCGATCCTGTCACCAAACTGATTCCTGCCGTCAAAGAAAACCATCTGCCGGCCATTGACGTACAGACAATGAATGCCGGGATCAGAACTATTGATGGAGTGGAAAAACTGGCTGACGCTCTGGTTGAATATGGCTTAGCGCATCCGCAGGCTGCTCATTAATCTACATTTTGCGCTATATCACGGCACGGTATAGCGCATCTCCGTTACTCAGGAACGCAGATAATCATGAGTGATTCTCGCAGGATGCGTCGCGCTGTTGGTCAGCTTGCGGTGAGAGTCGGTGGTCATGCCGTTTGGGTCAGTGCGCTGATGTGTTGCGTACTGCTGGCGGGGATTTCCATCGGCGAAACGTTTATCCCCTGGCAGCACGTACTCAGCACATTGGCAAATCATCTTTTCGATACCCACTATCCTGTCGATGCACTGGATGCCGGGATCGTCTGGAACTACCGCCTGACCCGAGCACTGGTCTCAGCCAGCTGCGGCGCCTGCCTGGCTGTTTCCGGCGTAGTGTTACAGTCGTTGCTACGCAATGCGCTCGCCGAACCTTATCTACTGGGGATTTCTGCCGGAGCATCTACCGGTGCGGTGCTGATTGCGCTCACGGGACTGGGGGCTGGCATCATCAGTATGTCTTTAGGGGCGTTCATTGGTGCGCTGACGGCATTTCTGTTCGTTGCACTATTGGCGATGGCCGCTGGCGGTAAACAAGGTGGCGGGATTACAACCCAAATCATTCTTGCCGGGATCGCCAGTTCGCAACTGTTCAATGCGATTACGTCGCTTATCATCACCCGCTCAGCAAACGCCGAGCAAGCGCGCGGTATTATGTTCTGGTTGTTAGGCAATTTGAGCGGTGTACGCTGGCCCGATGTTGTCTTAGCTATTCCTACCGCTCTGGTCGGTATTGCGCTGTGCTTCTGTTATGTCCGCCACCTTGATGCGTTCTCCTTTGGCGCTGAATCCGCGGCATCGTTGGGTATTCCGGTCAAACGTACCCGCGCAGTACTGATTGCTGCTGTCACCGGTATGACAGCGATTATGGTCTCCATTGTTGGTGCGATCGGCTTTGTCGGTCTGGTGATCCCTCATGCCGCTCGTTTGCTGGTCGGCAACCAGCATCATCGACTGCTGCCGGTTAGTGCGCTTACCGGCGCCATTTTCCTCATTGTCGCCGATGTTATTTCCCGCACGTTACTACCCGGTCAGGTACTGCCAATTGGGGTGATCACGGCTTTGGTCGGCGCGCCTGCGTTTTCAATCATTCTGATAAGAGGAAACCAGAACAAATGACGGTAAACCTCGTACAGCCACTTGTTACCTCTGCGCAAGCCGTTATTGAAGCCTGCAATCTGCGTTGGAAGGTAAAGGGTAAGACGATTGTTGATGATATTTCTCTTCGCGTAACTCCCGGCGAGTTTGTCGGTATCATCGGTCCCAACGGCTCGGGCAAAACGTCACTGATTTCACTGCTGGCCGGTTTGCTGAAGCCGACTTCCGGGCACATCACTCTGCGGCAAAAAGCGCTCCAGCACTATTCGCGGCGTCATCTTGCGCAACAGGTGGCGCTGGTCGAACAACAGGCTGAAACCAGCGAGCGGCTTACCGCTTTACAAGCCGTTTCTCTGGGACGGACCCCCTGGCTTAGCCTGCTCACCCCCTGGTCTGCCAAAGATGACGATATCGTACAAACGATGCTGGAGAAGGTCGATCTCAGTGAATTCCAGCACCGCTGCTGGCATACCTTTTCCGGGGGAGAAAAACAGCGCCTGCATATCGCACGGGCGCTGGCGCAGCAGCCTCAATTGTTGCTGATGGATGAACCCACCAACCATCTCGACATTCAACATCAGATTGGCCTGCTGAGTCTGGTTAAACGTGAAAAACTCACGGTGATTGCTGCTCTGCACGACCTTAATCATGCCGCGATGTTCTGCGATCGCATCATCGTAATGACCTCCGGACATATGGCGATGCAGGGTAAACCTTGCACCGTTTTTACCCGCGAAAATCTCCATGCCTGGTTTGGTATCGACGCCGTTGTCGAACATGAAGCGGGTAGTGAAAACTGTTTTATTCGTTATCAAAGACCTGATGAATTTTAAGGAAGAATCGATGAAATACCTCAAACAGAGTCTGAAAGTTTTGTGTTTACTCGCCCTCGCCTCTTCAGCCTTCGCGCAAACTCACGAAGTGTTGATGAAGAATCGTGGGTCTGCGGGGCCGATGGTCTACGAGCCGGATTATCTGGAGATCCAACCCGGTGATACGGTGAAGTTTATCCGTAAGCATAAGAGCCACAACGCGGCTTCAATTGCTGAATTGTCTCCAGCTGACTATCCCGGTTTCATGGGAAAAATAGATGAAGAGATCGAGGTGACTTATGACAACCCTGGATTTTACGGCATCAAATGTTCACCGCATTACGCTCAGGGCATGGTGATGATGATTAAGGTTGGCGATACCACGTTACCGGACAGCTATCGGGCATTCAAAGCGCCGGGTATTGCTGATAAGCGCTTTCAGGAAATTTATGCGCGTATCGACAAACAATAATCCGCATTGCTCTGGGAGAAATACAAGGTGGCAGATAAAAAACTTGCAGATGGCGAAATCCAGGAACAGCGTCGGGAATGCCTGTGTAAACTGACGAAATTTGTCGGCGCGGCGGGCATCGCGGCTGCTGTGTGGCCGCTGGTTTCGGCCTTAAGCCCGGATGAGAAAACGCTAGGGGAAAATGAACCGATTGATGTTTCTCTTGCGGGTGTTGCTGCTGGACAAACCATCAGGCGCATATGGCAGGGAAAGCTGATTCTTATTCACCACCGCACGCAGGAAGAGATTGTCGCCGCCAGAAATGCCGACTGGCATACGCTTATTGATCCACAGTCTGACAGCGAGAGGGTCTCTGCGGTTCATCCCCAATGGCTGGTGGTTCAAGGGTACTGTCCACATGCCGGATGTGTCCCCAACGCCCAGCCGGGAGGGCTGGGCTGGATTTGTCCGTGCCACGGCTCGGAATTTGATACCTCCGGGCGCGTGACGCGCGGCCCCGCAACGGCCAACCTGGCAATCCCGGATTACGCCTTTCATTCTGATGGTCAGATCGTGCGTATCGGCACTAAGGAAGCCTGACATGATGAGTGAGCGCGTCTATTCGCTTCGCTGGCGAATTCCTTTTCCTCGCTCGATTACCGGACTCTGGCTGTTCGCTATCGGCGCAATCCTGCTGGTTATGCTCGGCGTGCAGATCCTGACAGGTATCGTACTGGCGATGTTTTACGTCCCGACAGCCGGGCTGGCATTTGACTCCATTATTCATATTATGCGTGCGGTTCGCCACGGAGAACTGATACGCAATATGCATGCTATTGGCGCATCGCTCTTTTTCTTTGCCTGTTATCTGCATATTTTTCGCGGTATGTACTACAACGTGTACCGCAAGCCCTGGACAACAATGTGGTTGATTAGCGTCACGCTGTATATCCTCCTGATGATAACCGCATTTCTTGGTTATAGTCTTATCTGGGGGCAAAAAAGCTACTGGGCGGCAACGGTCATTACTCGCTTTGCCCAGGCCATTCCGCTAGTGGGTGATACGTTATACGCATATTTAGTCGGTAGCCATACGCCGGGAACACCGATGCTTGGCCGCTTTTTTGTTATCCACTTTATTCTTCCTTTTGTGATTGTCGTGGCAACGGTTTTTCATATACGAACCGTACAGTCAGCGTTTGCCCAAGCGATGAAAAAGAAGTTCAGCGAGAAAGAGTCCAGGAGCCTGTTGTTCGATTACAAAATTACCGATCTCGATGCCATCAAAATCACCCTTTTTTTGATGCTCTTCGCCTGGTTTTTATTCTTTGCTCCGCACTATCTGAGCAGCGCCGATAACTTTATTCCCGCAGACCCAACGATTACACCGGCAATTGTTGCGCCAGAATGGTATTTCCTTCCCTTCTTCTCCATCTTGCGCTGCTTCCCGAATGAATTCGTAGGACTAGCCGCGATGTGCGGTTCGATACTGATTTTCTATTTTCTTCCCTGGCTTGATACCTCCCGGGCTCGTTTTCGCCATTACAGCAAGCTGGTCAAATGCGGATTCTGGCTGTGGGTCATCAATGCCTGCTTTTTAGGCTGGTTAGGATCGAAAGCGCTGGTTGGCCCCGACCTTCTTGACGGTTTTCGTAACGAAGAAGGTTGGATACGTGCCGCGTCCCAGCTTTCGACGCTGATTTGGTTTGCCTGGTTTTTAATCGTATTACCTTGCCGTCGTTTTCTGGAAAAACAGGACTGATGATGAAACGACTATTGAAATTCAGTGTTCTGTGTTTTTCTCTATTGGGACTGGGCTCCACCTATGCGCAAGAAGCCACGCCTGAACGACAGGAATGGAGTTTCAGCGGCATCAATGGCCAGTATGATAAAGAGCAGCTTCGGCGTGGTCTGCAGGTTTATGAAGAGAAGTGTCGCGCTTGTCACGGCATGAAGCACCTTACCTTTCGAACCTTGACCAGATCCGGCGGCCCGGAACTCACAGAAGAAGAAGCAAGAAGTATCGCTAACGGCTATCAGTTTCCTGAGATTCAGGATGACGGCCAGATGGGTGAGCGGGACGGGACGCTAAATGACAGCTTTATATCGCCATATTTAAACGAGCGGGAAGCTCGATACCTTAATAATGGCGCAGAACCTGTTGACCTGAGCTATATCGTCCGCGCCCGCTCATACGATCGTGGATTTCCGCAATTCCTGTTAGATGCTTTTCTGCCCTACACGGACCAGGGAGCTGATTACGTCTACGCACTACTCACCGGCTATCTGCCTGACGATCCCGAACTGAAGGCTAACCGCTATTTTCCGGGCGGCGTGATTAACATGCCGAAACCGCTGAATAGCGGAGAGATCCAATGGAGTCCGGCGTCACAGAAAGCTGAAACTGAGGAGCAATACGCCAGGGATGTTACCGCCTTTCTGGCATGGGCAGCCGATCCGGCGCTCTCTGAACGAAAACAGCAAGGGAATTACGTTATGGGCTATCTGGCTATTATGCTGGGGCTGCTATGGATATTACGACGAATGAAGAGACGTTCGCTCATGTAGGTCTTGCGAGGCGGGGGATTACTCAGTTCACCAGCATTCAACCGGTCAGCTGCGCTGTTGCCCTCGCGCGACTAAGACAAGTAAAGGAAGGAAAAATATAAACCGAGCAAAATGAAAAAACCCCAAGCTATTTGATAGCTTGGGGTTCATGTTTGGCGGAAGCGTAGAGATTCGAACTCTAGAACCCTTTCGGGTCGCCGGTTTTCAAGACCGGTGCCTTCAACCGCTCGGCCACGCTTCCAATGAGGCGCACTATAAACATCCCGAACGGACCTGTAAAGCACCAATGTGTTCGTTTGCCTGAAAAACAGCCAAAATGTTGTTAATCGACTGAAATAACAACAGATTGACCATTTAATCAGCACAAATACCAGCTACAACGCTTAATGTTTTTTGATGTACATATCTTTGGTGTAGTAATTTCCCCGGTTATCCGGCGCAAATCCCCCCACCCACGGCTTCACCAGATGCGTGCGGACATAGTGGTAAACCGGAATCGCAGGGACATCATCACCTAAAAGATCTTCAGCCTGCTGATAGTATTTGCCTCGTTCTTCCAGTGAATTTGCTTTCGCCGCATTACGCATCGCTTCATCAAAGGCGGGGTTGCTGTACTTGGTAGTATTCTCGCTATCACCGGTACGGAAAATATTGAGGAAACTTGAAGCATCATCATAATCGGCTATCCACGCATAGCGCACGACGTCAAAATTACCGGTGTGCATAGTGTCCAGCATGGTTTTCCATTCCTGGTTTTGCAGCTTCGCCTCGACGCCAAGGTTTTTCTTCCACATCGACGATGCGGCAATCGCAATACGCTGGTGCGTTTCGAAGGTGTTGTAGAGCAAATTCAAGCTAAGCGGATGCTCAGGACCAAAACCGGCTTCAGCAAGCAGTTTTTTGGCTTCAGCAATACGTTTTTCGAGCGGCCATGACGCATACTCCGGTGCATGCAGTTTCACCCCACCTATTTCCGGCTGGCTGATAACCCACGCTGCTCGCTGTCCCTGCCCCATCACCTTTTGCGCAATGATGTCTTTATCCAACGCCATATTCAGCGCCCGGCGCACGCGCGGATCATTAAACGGCGCGCGGGTTGTATTGAACTGATAGTAATACGTTGAAAGCTGAGGAGAGACATGCAGTTCATCGCCCATCGTTTTTTTCAGTTGGGCGAACTGATTGACCGGTACGCTATAAACAATGTCGATTTCACCGGCCTTATAGCGATTTACGTCAGCAGACTCTGAGCTGATGGGCAAATAAGTAACTTTATTAATAACCGTATGCCGATCGTCCCAGTAATGTGGGTTACGCTCGGCAACGATGCGCTCATTGACCACCCATTGCGATAGTTTGTACGGCCCACTGCTGACAAAATGTTCTGGTCGGGTCCACTTGTCGCCAAAACGCCCAATCAGAACTTTATCCAGCGGCACCAGCGATGGATGCGCCAGCATCGCCAGAAACGCCGCCGTCGGTTGCGTCAGGGTAATTTCCAGCGTGGTATCATCCAAGGCTTTGACCCCTAGTGTAGCGGGATCTTTATTCCCTTGGGCAATATCAACCGCGTTCGCAACATGCATATTGCCCAGATACGAAGCATAAGGTGAAGCCGTTTGCGGCGAGACCAGACGCTGCCAGCTCCAGACAACATCCTGTGCGGTAATCGCAGAGCCATCAGACCAGGTAATGCCCGGACGTAAATGAAAGGTCCAGATAGTATTGTCTTTATTCTCCCAGGATGCCGCAAGGCGGGGCTCGATAGACCCATCCTGATTAACAGCAACCAGACCGTCGAACATATCGCTGATTAAATTAAACTCAACGTTGCTTTCGACTTTATGCGGATCCAGCGATGCCGGCTCACTGCCGTTATTTCTCACCAGTTCCTGCTTTTCAGCCAATGCTGTTCCTGCGGGAACATGAGCTGCCCATGCCGCGCCGTTTATTGATATCATACAGGCGGCCAACAGCGTAAACGTAAATACCTTCGATTTGTGTTGAGTCATTCCCTGCACCTTATTGTTCTGTTTTATGTAGACACCGCTTTCACTGTCAGAGAGATTCAGGAATAACGCAATATTTTTCAGTGACCTATAAGATGTCGATCTGACATTTTCAAACAATAAGTGGTAACATCTAATTTAGGCACTTTTGCTGAAATAATATGCTTAAGTCTGGCGGGTTAAAATGCGTAAAGATGGGTAAAACCGCTGTGTCATTCCCCTTGATTTCATTATCCTCCATCATTAATTACATCTGTCATAAGAGAGTGACTCATGGATCGTATTATTAGTTCTTCGCGCGACCGTACATCGCTACTCAGCACGCATAAAGTGCTGCGCAATACCTATTTTTTGCTCAGCCTGACGCTGGCGTTTTCTGCCATCACCGCAACGGCAAGCACCGTGCTGATGCTGCCATCCCCGGGTCTAATCCTGACGCTGGTGGGTATGTATGGTCTGATGTTCCTGACATATAAAACTGCGGATAAGCCGGTCGGAATTCTGTCTGCTTTCGCATTCACCGGCTTCCTGGGCTACATTCTGGGACCGATTCTGAACACCTACCTGTCTGCAGGCATGGGTGATGTTATCGGTATGGCGCTGGGCGGCACTGCTCTGGTCTTCTTCAGCTGTTCTGCCTATGTGCTGACCACCCGTAAAGACATGTCCTTCCTCGGCGGTATGCTGATGGCAGGTATCGTGGTGGTGCTGATTGGTATGGTTGCGAATATCTTCCTGCAACTGCCAGCTCTGCATCTGGCCATCAGTGCGGTGTTTATTCTGATTTCTTCAGGCGCTATCCTGTTTGAAACCAGCAATATCATCCGTGGTGGTGAAACCAACTACATCCGTGCAACGGTCAGCCTGTATGTTTCGCTGTACAACATCTTCGTCAGCCTGCTGAGCATTCTGGGCTTCGCCAGCCGCGACTAAGTTGTCAACTCGCACTATCCAGCCCCGCTTATGCGGGGCTTTCTTTTTTGGTAAACTGCCGCCAGTTTGACTAACGTAGTGACAAATTATGTTGATCTTTGAAGGTAAAGAAATCAGTACCGATAGCGAAGGCTATCTGAAAGATACCACGCTGTGGAGCGAGCCGCTGGCGGAGAAAATCGCCGAAAACGAAGGCATTACGCTCTCCGCGGAACACTGGGAAGTGGTGCGTTTTGTCCGCGATTTTTATCTGGAATTTAATACTTCCCCCGCAATCCGCATGCTGGTAAAAGCGATGGCCAACAAGTTTGGTGAAGAGAAAGGCAACAGCCGTTATCTCTACCGTCTGTTCCCGAAAGGTCCGGCCAAGCAGGCGACTAAAATTGCCGGCCTGCCGAAACCGGTGAAATGTATTTAATAACGGATACTAAATCCCTTTAGTTCGTCGCCAGGACGATGGGGTTCGCTGAGAACTCTGTCTACCCTGGCGCTTCGCGGCCCCCCGGCTTTCAACCACTTCATCAATTGTTCCACCCGGTCACTTTCACCGCAGGCGACAACCTCTACGCTGCCGTCATCCATATTCTTCGCGTATCCGGTCAATCCCAGCCGTTGTGCTTCATGCTGGGTGGTGTAGCGAAATCCTACTCCCTGAACCCGGCCATAGACCCAGGCGATTATGCAGACTTTCGACATTGCGGTTCTCCTTATCATCACAGCGCGCGTTGCAAATATGCGTAAAACTCAGGACAATGGCGCCCATTTCTTTGAATTGACAGAATAGTAAATTATGAGTGTACGTTTAGTGTTAGCCAAAGGGCGCGAAAAATCATTACTGCGCCGCCATCCGTGGGTATTTTCCGGTGCTGTCGCACGTATGGAAGGTAAAGCCAACCTCGGTGAAACCATCGATATTGTTGACCATCAGGGTAAATGGTTAGCACGCGGCGCGTACTCACCCGCGTCGCAGATCCGTGCACGCGTCTGGACATTTGACAAGTCTGAGTCCATCGATATTGATTTCTTCACCCGTCGTCTGCAGCAGGCGCAGACATGGCGTGACTGGCTGGCGAAAAAAGACGGTCTGGATAGCTACCGTCTGATCGCCGGCGAATCCGATGGTCTGCCGGGTGTCACCATTGACCGCTTCGGCAACTTCCTGGTGTTGCAGTTGCTCAGTGCGGGGGCTGAATACCAACGCGCCGCGCTGATTAGCGCTCTGCAAATTGTTTTCCCGGACTGCGCCATTTATGACCGTAGCGACGTAGCGGTGCGAAAAAAAGAAGGTATGGAGCTGACTCAAGGGCCAGTAACGGGCGAGCTTCCGCCAGCACTGCTGCCAATTGAAGAGCACGGCATGAAGCTGCTGGTTGATATTCAGCATGGTCACAAAACCGGCTACTACCTCGATCAACGCGATAGCCGCCTGGCCACGCGTCGTTATGTGGAAAATCAGCGTGTGCTGAACTGTTTCTCTTATACCGGTGGATTTGCGGTTTCAGCATTAATGGGTGGATGCCGTCAGGTCGTCAGCGTTGACACCTCTCAGGAAGCGCTCGATATTGCCCGCCAAAACGTGGAACTGAACAAGCTGGATCTGAGCAAAGCTGAGTTCGTGCGTGATGATGTGTTCAAACTTCTGCGAGCTTATCGCGATCGTGGTGAGAAATTCGACGTCATCGTGATGGATCCGCCGAAATTTGTCGAAAACAAAAGCCAGTTGATGGGCGCCTGCCGCGGCTATAAGGACATCAATATGCTGGCTATTCAGTTGCTCAATCCGGGCGGCGTACTGCTGACTTTCTCCTGCTCTGGGCTTATGACCACCGATTTATTTCAGAAAATCATCGCTGATGCCGCAATAGATGCTGGTCGTGATGTACAATTTATAGAGCAGTTCCGTCAGGCCGCCGATCACCCGGTGATCGCTACCTACCCGGAAGGGCTGTATCTGAAAGGGTTTGCCTGTCGCGTCATGTAACTTGAAAAGAGAAATATTGCCCGCACATAACGTGTAAGTCGTATTTCCCGGGAGGTGACTATGATTGCCAGCAAATTCGGTATCGGCCAGCAGGTCCGCCATTCCCTGTTAGGTTACCTCGGAGTGGTCGTGGATATCGACCCGGAATATTCGCTTGATCAACCGTCAGCCGATGAGTTGGCGGTTAACGACGAACTTCGCGCCGCTCCCTGGTATCACGTGGTGATGGAAGACGATAATGGTCTGCCAGTACATACGTATCTGGCCGAAGCACAACTGAGTAGCGAGCTACAGGAAGAACATCCGGAGCAACCGTCGATGGATGAACTGGCGCGAACAATTCGAAAACAGCTTCAGGCCCCGCGCCTGCGCAATTGATGCAAACACAGACCCGATTAGCTAATCGGGTCTGTGCGTTTTGTTCGGCTACAGATCAACCTTACTTCGCCAGTCCCAGCCGCGGGATCTCAATCGCCGGGCAACGATCCATTACCACCGTCAACCCTGCATCACGAGCCAGTACGGCTGCCTGCTCGTTAATCACGCCGAGCTGCATCCATAGGGTCTTCGCGCCGATGGCAATTGCCTCCTGAGCAACACCCCACGCCGCTTCGGAATTACGGAAGACATCTACCATATCCACTTTCTCTGGTACATCTGCCAGCGTCGCATAGCCCTGCTGCCCCAGCAGTGTTTTTCCGGCAACTTTCGGTGAAACAGGAATAACGTGATAGCCCTGATCGAGTAAATATTTCATAACCCGATAGCTTGGGCGATCGGGTTTATCGCTTGCTCCCACCAGTGCAATCGTGCGGGTCGTTGTCAAAATGCCAGCAATATCGGTCTCTTTCATCGTTTTCCTCCAGGCTGTTTAACAAAGTGTACGACAAACCTGACTTTGCGACCATTCATCCCATACTGGCGCATGAGAGCTAAACTCAAAAATATGTCTATATGTTAGTAAACATGATTATCGAAAAATTTAGATACATCTTATACAGATTTTTTCTGGACAGGAGAAACCTATGAAAGCCGGCATTGTGACAGCCTTAATTGCCCTGTGTTTGCCGGTAACCGTTTTTGCTACCTCTCTACGTCTGTCTAATGATATTGACCTTCTGGTGCTGGACGGAAAAAAAGTCTCCAGCTCATTACTGCGTGGTGCCGAAAGTATTGAGCTGGAAAATGGTCGGCACCAGCTTGTGTTTCGCGTAGAAAAAACCATTCGCCTGTCCAGCCACGAAGAACGTCTGTATATTTCGCCCCCGCTGGTCATCAGCTTTGATACCCAACTCGTCAGTCAGGTTAATTTTCACCTGCCACGTCTGAGCAACGAGCGAGATGCAACGCATTTTGATGATGCCCCACGCGTAGAACTGCTGGATGGGGATTCCATGCCTATACCGGTTAAGCTGGATATTCTGTCAATCACATCCACCGCAAAAATCGTAGATTATGAAATAGAAACAGAGCGCTATAACAAAGCGGCTAAGCATGCGTCTTTACCGCAATTTGCCACGATGATGGCCGATGACAGTTCGCTGCTTTCCGGGGTATCTGAACTGGACCGCGTGCCGCCTCAGTCGCAAACGCTGACTGAGCAACGCTTAAAATATTGGTTTCAACAGGCTGACGCACAAACGCGAAGTAACTTCTTACAATGGGCTGAGAAACAGCCCCCATCGTGACATTTATGTTCGCATACGCATTTTTTTTGTCTTTCTCTTGCAGCGTCAAGTGCTTCCAGTACTCTGTAACAAGGTTAACTTGGGAGCTGTACTATGGAATTAACGACTCGCACATTACCAGCGCAGAAACATATTGCGTTGGTCGCACACGATCACTGCAAAAAGATGTTGATGAGCTGGGTTGAACGCCACCAGCCATTACTGGAAAAACACGTTCTGTATGCTACAGGAACAACAGGAAATTTAATTCAACGCGCGACAGGAATGGACGTCAACGCCATGCTGAGCGGCCCGATGGGGGGTGACCAGCAGGTGGGTGCGCTAATTTCAGAAGGGAAAATTGATGTGCTGATTTTCTTCTGGGATCCGCTCAACGCCGTTCCCCACGATCCTGATGTCAAAGCCCTGCTACGCCTGGCCACAGTCTGGAACATTCCGGTCGCCACCAACGTGTCAACGGCTGATTTTATTATCCAGTCGCCAAACTTCAACGACGCAACGGATATCTTGATCCCGGATTACGCCCGTTATCTTGCAGAACGCCTCAAATAAACGCTAAGCAGGCGGCAACTGCCGCCTGCTTTTCAGGGTTTCCGGGTCACCGGAACGTCTAATTGCTTAAGCTCATCAACAAAACATGATGGCGCGTCTTTGCTAAACAGTAGCCATACCCGATGTCGTGCACGCGTTAGCGCCACATACAGCAACCGCCGCTCTTCAGCATCAGGAAAATCTTCAACAGCCGGGAGTAACGCCTCTTCCATAATCGACTCGCGAGCCGGAGCCGGAAAACCGTCATTCCCGTCATGAAGCCCCATAACAATGACGTAATCCGCCTGCTGCCCTTTGCTGGCATGAATAGTCATAAAATCCAACTGCAGCTTGGGCCAGCGGGTGGCCGCTTTGTCCAGGCTGGCTGGCTTCAGATGATGGTACCGCGCCAGCACCAGAATTCTCTCTTCAGCTTTCACAAAACCCGACAGCTTATCCAGCAACAGATCTAACTGACTTTCATCGAGCAACGTGACAGCTTTTTTATCACCGATCGTCAGACTGCTCAGCGGTTTCGTGAGCTGATGTGGGTTTTGCTGGATAAACTGGTTTGCGACTTCGCCAATCCGGCTATTAAAACGGTAAGTCGTATCCAGATTACAGCTATCGCCCTCACCAAAATTTTGCTGGAATGCGGTCGTCAGAGAAAGCTGTGCTCCGCTGAACCGATAAATGGCCTGCCAGTCATCTCCCACGGCAAACAGCGTGGTCTGCGAGTTTTGCTTTCGCAAGGCGGCTAACAGGGCGGCGCGCTGAGGGGAAATATCCTGAAATTCATCGACCAGAATATGTTTCCACGGACTGATAAACCGCCCCTTCTCCAGAATGACAATAGCCTGATGGATCAACCCGGAGAAATCGACGGCATTCTCATCCTTCAGGGCACTCTTCCAGGCCTTGAGCAGCGGCGCCATTAGCTTTATGCGTTTACTGAACAGATCGCGGATCTCCTCCGGAGCATTAGCAATCATCTCCGCCTGTGCTCCACCATGCATCCGCATCAAACTAACCCAGCGATCCAACCGGGAGGCCAGACGGCGCTGTAATTTTTCGTCATCCCAGAAGTTACCTTCGGGTACAGACCACTGCATTTCTTCTTCTAACCATTGTCGCCAGCCTTTAGCCTGAGCCTTTTTCTCACTGCACTGCTGACGCCAGGTCGTTATAAAGAGTTTACTGCGAGCGGCGGCATCATTTTCCAGCTTGCTCACTGTTGGAACTTTTTTGCTACCTTGCGAAATAATGTACAACGCCAGTGAATGGAACGTCCGTGCAGTGACCTCGTCCGTATGCAGACGCTCACGAATGCGGTCATCCATCTCCTGGGCTGCTTTGCGTCCAAACGCCAGCAACAGGATCTGTTCAGCCGCCGCCTCTCCTCGAGCAAGCAGCCAGCCCGCACGGGCGACCAATACGGATGTTTTGCCGCTTCCGGCCCCCGCAAGAACCAATAAGGATTGTTCACCGTTCACCACCGCACGCGCCTGAGCCGGATTCAACGGCGAAGATTCAATATGCTGGAAAAACTCAGCATACTCTTCCAGCATTGCCTCGGTGTACGCCTGATTGTGCTGTAAGCGGCAGGCTTCAATGTCCTTCAACCATGCCTTGCATTGACGTAACGCCTCCCGGCAATTTTCAAATTCTTCCAGCCGATTAACCGGGAGCGGTAACGCGGCAAAGGCACGGCGAATCTGCTGCTGCAGCCCTGACGTTTGTTCACGCGTCAGCCATTTACTTTCACTAGTACGCGCCGCTATTGCATCCAACTGCTGCTGTAAAACCCCCGCAGCAACGTCACTCATTTCCTGGCTCCACTGCTGCCAGAGTGCATTCAAATGATGATGGAAGCGCTGGGTTTCCGCCCACTCTGTACCGTGAAGACGAACCACCTTCTCATCCGGGAGTACAAACTCCAGCTCGCCCCACACCAGACCACGTTTGCAATGAATAGCCAGTAACTGATTGAAGGGAATAAGATACTCGTGGCGATCGCCGGAAACTTTAATCCCGGCATTGAGAATAACGGCCCGATCGTAAGGGTGTTGTGCCAGACGTTTTCCAAGAGAAGTAGCTTTCAGTTCCATAAGACTCAGGCAGATCCACACGAAGAGGTTTGCTTATCAGTGTAACCGCCAGAGAAAACGTGCTCCAGCCCAAAAAAACGTTACAATTGCCGAATTCACAGAAAACCAGAGTTAACCGAGGGTTTATGCGTACTGTTCTGAATATTTTAAATTTTGTGCTTGGGGGGTTCGCCACCACCCTGGCCTGGTTACTGGCAACGCTGGTCAGTATCGTGCTTATTTTTACTTTACCCTTGACCCGTTCATGCTGGGAGATAACCCGACTTTCGCTGTTTCCCTATGGCAACGAAGCGATACATGTCGATGAACTGAATCCGGCCGGTAAAAGCGTCCTGTTGAATACCGGCGGCACCGTGCTCAATATTTTCTGGCTGATTTTCTTCGGCTGGTGGTTGTGTCTGATGCACATTGTCTCTGGTATTGCTCAGTGCATAACGATTATTGGTATTCCGGTTGGCATTGCGAACTTTAAAATCGCTGCTATTGCGCTCTGGCCGGTGGGTCGCCGGGTAGTTTCAGTAGAAGTTGCCCGTGCAGCGCGTGAAGCCAATGCACGTCGTCGCTTTGAATAATCAGGACCAATGGCCTTTATGTTAAGTCCTCTGCTCAAACGCTATACCTGGAACAGCACCTGGTTGTACTACGTGCGGATTTTTATCGCGCTATGCGGTACAACGGCGCTGCCCTGGTGGCTGGGTGACGTCAAGCTGACCATCCCTCTCACGCTAGGTATGGTCGCTGCCGCACTTACCGATCTCGACGATCGTCTCGCGGGCCGACTGCGCAATTTAATCATCACGCTGGTGTGCTTTTTTATTGCCTCAGCCTCCGTTGAACTGCTCTTCCCATGGCCCTGGCTGTTTGCTATTGGGTTAACGCTTTCCACCAGCGGTTTTATTCTGCTGGGGGGATTAGGCCAGCGCTATGCAACCATCGCTTTTGGCGCGTTGCTGATCGCCATTTACACGATGCTGGGCACCTCGCTTTACGATCAGTGGTATCAACAACCAATCCTGCTGCTCGCGGGCGCTATCTGGTATAACCTGCTGACGCTCACCGGACATCTTCTGTTTCCCATCCGCCCCTTACAGGATAATCTTGCACGCAGCTACGAACAATTAGCGCACTACCTAGAACTGAAGTCGCGTCTTTTTGATCCCGACATAGAAGATGAAAGCCAGGCGCCGTTGTATGATTTAGCCCTCGCTAATGGGCAACTGATGGCAACGCTAAACCAGACCAAAGTGTCGCTGCTGACCCGCCTGCGCGGTGACCGTGGACAACGGGGAACACGTCGCACGCTACATTACTATTTTGTGGCGCAGGATATTCATGAACGCGCAAGCTCCTCACATATTCAGTATCAAACGCTACGCGATCATTTCCGTCACAGCGATGTGATGTTCCGCTTCCAGCGGTTGATGTCGATGCAAGGACAAGCCTGTTCACAATTGTCTCGTTGTATTTTATTACGTACGCCTTACCAGCACGATCCGCACTTTGAACGCGTCTTCACCCATATAGATGCCGCACTTGAGCGCATGCGTGCCAGTGGTGAGCCTGCAGATCTGCTCAATACGCTGGGATTCTTACTATCGAACCTGCGGGCTATCGATGCGCAACTGGCCACCATTGAGTCTGAACAGGCTCAGGTACTCTCGCGCAATGAGTCTGAAAATCAGCTTGCTGATGACAGTCCCCATGGATTCAGTGATATCTGGTTACGCCTGAGCCGTAATTTCACCCCAGAGTCCGCACTGTTTCGCCATGCCGTCCGCATGTCGTTAGTGCTCTGTGTCGGTTATGCCATTATCCAGGTAACCGGCATGAATCACGGATACTGGATCTTGCTGACCAGCCTGTTTGTCTGTCAACCAAACTACAATGCCACCCGACATCGCCTGGCGCTCAGGATTATCGGCACGTTGGTTGGGATTGCCATCGGTTTACCGATCCTGTGGTTTGTGCCCTCTTTAGAAGGGCAGCTAATACTTTTAGTGATCACTGGTGTACTGTTTTTTGCCTTTCGCAACGTCCAGTATGCGCATGCCACCATGTTTATCACGCTGCTGGTATTACTGTGCTTTAACCTGCTCGGCGAAGGCTTTGAGGTTGCGCTGCCGCGTGTCATCGATACGCTAATTGGCTGTGCTATCGCCTGGGCGGCTGTCAGTTTCATCTGGCCAGACTGGCGTTTTCGTAATCTACCACGGGTAATTGAACGGGCGACTGACGCTAACTGCCGCTACCTTGATGCAATTCTCGAACAATATCATCAGGGTCGTGATAATCGCCTGGCCTACCGTATCGCTCGCCGTGACGCGCATAACCGTGATGCTGAACTCGCCTCCGTGGTGTCAAACATGTCGAGCGAGCCGGATGTGACGGCCCAAACCCGCGAAACGGCGTTCCGTTTACTGTGTCTCAACCATACGTTTACCAGCTATATTTCTGCGCTTGGCGCACATCGCGAACAGTTGACCAATCCAGACGTTCTGGCATTGCTGGATGACGCTGTTTGCTATGTTGATGATGCCCTTCACCATCAACCCGCTGACGAGCAACGCGTATACCAGGCGTTAGAAGGGCTGAAGCAGCGAATTCAGCACCTGGAACCACGCCCGGACAGTAAAGAGCCTCTGGTCGTTCAGCAAGTTGGGTTATTGATCGCTCTGCTCCCAGAAATCCGGCGATTACAGCAGCAAATTGCCGTACTACCTTCTAATACCCCGGTTCCGGCGTAAGAGAACTTACCCACTCCACCAACTCCTGGCGACGCGTCGCTGGGAGCGCGGCTTCATGTATCCCCCCTACCGCGCCTTCAAGGGCATAGAGTACTTTTACCGTCAGAGCCGGGTTATTTTGCCGAAGTTTCAGCCAGCACATTTGTGCTCCCAACGACCGCATTGTCCCCTCATCTTTAATTCCAACTTCATTCAGCAGAGTCTCCAGATGAAACGTCATATTCGGCAATTCCCGCAGACGATGCTGGGTAAAGCGACTCTGTTTTTCCTTAACCGCTGCATCCAACGAATATCGCGATAACGACACCAGTTGCTGCTGGTTTTGCCACAGGGCATCGTTCACCTGGTAATAATTAAGTACAAGAGGACGTCCCCGCTTAATAAATGTCAGCCAGACAGGAGAATTTTGTACACAATACTGGGCGCTCTGTTCACAGGCGCGAAGATACAACTCACCATTGGCGACCATGGCAAAGACCGTATCGCCAACCGTCAGACTGTAGCCACCAAACAGTGAGCGATAGTGAATTGTCCCCAGAGAAGCCAGATATTCCTGCGATTTATAGATCCTTGCATAAGAAAGCTCTTTCATAAAAATCCTTTTTAAATCATAACGTAAGCAAATGATTTTCAGTAGCGGATCCGTTAATGACGAAAATAGGCAACTTATGCGTATGGGGCAAGATGAATTTTATTTTTCCCGTGACGATGACTAAAAATTGCGAACCTGTTTCCGAAAATAAGGTTGATCTTTGTTGATAGCAGGGTTACTGTATATTCATACAGTAACTCACAGGGCTGGATTGATTATGTACACTTCAGGCTATGCAAATCGTTCTTCGTCGTTCTCTTCCGCATCAAGCAACATTGCGCGCGTTTCATCAGAGAACGCAACCGCTGGGCTTATCAGTGAAGTAGTCTATCGCGAGGACCAGCCCATGATGACGCAACTACTGCTGCTTCCTCTGCTGCAACAGTTAGGGAAGCAATCACGCTGGCAGCTGTGGCTGACGCCTCAGCAAAAATTAAGCCGGGAGTGGGTGCAGTCAGCCGGACTTCCATTGACAAAAGTAATGCAGATTAGCCAACTCTCCCCCTGCAATACGCTGGAATCGATGATCCGTGCGCTGCGCACAGGTAATTACAGTGTCGTTATCGGCTGGCTGGCAGAAGAATTAACGGAAGATGAACATGCCGAGCTGGTAAAAGCGGCTAATGAAGGAAATGCGATGGGTTTTATCATGCGTCCTGTTTGCGCACAGTCACTTGCGGGGAGACAGCATTCCGGGCTAAAAATTCACTCGAATTTGTATCATTGAGTAAAATTAGGATTTATCCTGGAATTTTTTTTCATGCTTCAATTTGCCTTTGAGCTTTAACGCGTTTTTCGTCCGAACGCCTGTCTCAAGCGGTTTTCAGGAAATCCTCAGTGCATTTAGTCATCAATAAATGTTAAATATTATGTATACAAGCCTTTTTTTTTCATATGCCTGACGGACTTCACACTTGTAAGTTTTCAACTACGTTGTAGACTTTACATCGCCAGGGGTGCTCGGCGTAAGCCGCAGATATCGGTAGAGCAACTATTGAACTGGTCCCCGGGTGAAGGATTTAACCGTGTTATCTCTCTTCGGAGATATTCATGGCGAATTTTGGATGATAACGAGGCGCAAAAAATGAAAAAGACAGCTATCGCGATTGCAGTGGCACTGGCTGGCTTCGCTACCGTAGCGCAGGCCGCTCCGAAAGATAATACCTGGTATGCAGGTGGTAAACTGGGCTGGTCTCAGTTCCATGACACCGGCTGGTACAACAGCAGCCTGAACAATGATGGCCCAACTCACGAGAGCCAGCTTGGTGCAGGTGCGTTCGGTGGCTATCAGGTTAACCCGTATGTTGGTTTTGAAATGGGTTACGACTGGTTAGGTCGTATGCCATACAAAGGCGACACCATCAACGGCGCTTTCAAAGCACAGGGCGTTCAGCTGACCGCTAAACTGGGCTACCCAATCACTGACGATCTGGACGTGTACACCCGTCTGGGCGGCATGGTATGGCGCGCAGATTCCAGCAACAACATCTCTGGTGACAACCATGACACCGGTGTTTCCCCAGTATTCGCTGGTGGCGTTGAGTGGGCTATGACCCGTGACATCGCTACCCGTCTGGAATACCAGTGGGTTAACAACATCGGCGACGGCAACACCGTTGGTGTTCGTCCAGACAACGGCATGCTGAGCGTAGGTGTTTCCTACCGTTTCGGTCAGCAGGAAGAAGCAGCACCAGTTGTTGCTCCAGCGCCGGCTCCAGCTCCAGAAGTACAGACCAAGCACTTCACTCTGAAGTCTGACGTTCTGTTCAACTTCAACAAAGCGACTCTGAAACCAGAAGGCCAGCAGGCACTGGATCAGCTGTACACCCAGCTGAGCAACCTGGATCCTAAAGACGGTTCCGTAGTGGTTCTGGGCTTCACCGACCGTATCGGTTCTGACGCTTACAACCAGAAACTGTCTGAGAAACGTGCTCAGTCTGTTGTTGATTACCTGATCTCTAAAGGTATCCCAGCTAACAAGATCTCCCCACGTGGTATGGGCGAATCTAACCCAGTTACTGGCAACACCTGTGACAACGTGAAAGCTCGCGCTGCACTGATCGACTGCCTGGCTCCGGATCGTCGTGTTGAGATCGAAGTGAAAGGCATCAAAGACGTTGTAACTCAGCCTCAGGCTTAAGTTATCGTCTTATAAAAAAACCCCGCTATGCGGGGTTTTTTTTCATCTGTTTCCACTCAAAACAAGCCTCTTGTTACACCAGCCAACCGCTAGTCTTTTCCCAGCAACGCCTGTAAATCCTGCTTCAATGTCGACATTTTGTTCGCGTACTTCTCTTTATGCTCTGCGTCTTCAATCAGCTGCACTATAGTTTCAGAAAGTGTTTTTCCGCGCCGCTGCGCAAGACCTGCCAGACGCTGCCAGACCATAAACTCCAGATCGATAGATTTCTTACGCGTATGTTGATGTTCTGCATTAAAGTGCCGCTTACGCCTCGCCCGGATCGTTTGCTTCATACGATTGAGCAGTGCAGGGTTCATGTATTCTTCAATCCAGGCGTTGACCCGAACCGGTTCATTTTCGAGGGTTAGCAACAAATCAACGGCTTCTTTGGCAGCGCTGGCTTCTACATAGCGGGTAATCAACTCCCCCTCGCGATGCTTCTTCACCAGGTACTTCCATTTCCATCCGCTTTCAAGATTTTCAAGTTGTTGATATTTCATTGCGATCTCAATGTTACCGTGTAACTCTTATCAGAATATCAGCTTTTTCGGCATCTGAAGAAAAGAATATCCAGCCTGTGAACTGCCGCGCGTCATCACAACCGTTTCGCGGCGCTTTCCAGGTGTTTAGTGGTGAGGGTTACGGTATAATCTCGTTTTTTACAACAGACTAAAAAACATCAACTTTGACCATTACGAAACTTGCATGGCGTGATCTGGTTCCTGATACCGACAGTTATCAGGAAGTATTTGCACAGCCGCACGTCACTGACGACACCGACACCTTACTTAGTGATACTCAGCCACGTTTACAATTCGCGCTAGAGCAGCTTCTTCAGCACTGGACAACATCCTCGTTCATGTTGGTTAAAGCACCGGAGGAGCTTGAGTATCTCAACCTTATTGCAAAGGCTGCACGTCCCTTGCACACGGATGCAGGAAGCCTGACTGGCGGTCATTACGACATCTCCGGTCACACTATTCGTTATCGTACAGCTGAAAAAGCGGAAGACAATTTTGCGACGTTGACGCAGGTGGTCAGCGCTGACTGGGCCGAAGCTGAACAACTGTTTGGCTGTCTACGTCAGTTCAATGGCGAAATTACGCTGCAGCCAGGTCTGGTACATCAGGCCAATGGGGGGGTGCTGGTTATCTCATTGCGCACGCTGTTGGCCCAACCTCTGTTGTGGATGCGTCTGAAAGCCATTGTCAGCCACGAGCGTTTTGATTGGGTGGCTTTTGATGAGTCTCGCCCACTGCCTGTCTCTGTTCCGCCTATGCCGCTTAAACTGAAAGTGATTTTGGTGGGTGAGCGTGAATCGCTGGCGGATTTCCAGGACATGGAGCCAGAGTTGGCTGAGCAGGCCATTTACAGCGAGTTTGAAGATAATCTGCAGATAGTGGATGCCGAAACCATGACGCAGTGGTGTCAGTGGGTCACGCATACTGCCATGCGCAATAATTTGCCTTACCCCGCTCCTGATGCCTGGCAGGTTTTGATCCGTGAAGCCGTCCGCTATACCGGTGAACAGGATACATTGCCGCTTAACCCGCTGTGGATCACCAGACAGTTCAAAGAGGTAGCCCCGTTATGCGAGAGCGAAACCTGCAACGCTGAGCAGTTCAGCCTGATGCTGGCTCAGCGCGAATGGCGTGAGGGATTCCTGGCTGAACGCATGCAGGATGAAATTCTGCAAGAGCAGATCCTTATCGAGACAGAAGGCGAGCGTATTGGCCAGATCAACGCCTTGTCGGTGATTGAGTTTCCAGGCCACCCACGCGCATTTGGCGAACCTTCTCGTATCAGTTGCGTCGTTCATATTGGCGACGGCGAGTTTACGGACATTGAGCGCAAAGCCGAGCTCGGCGGAAATATTCATGCCAAGGGTATGATGATTATGCAGGCGTTCCTGATGTCGGAACTCCAGCTTGAGCAGCAAATCCCCTTCTCTGCCTCGCTGACCTTTGAGCAATCTTACAGCGAAGTGGACGGTGACAGCGCGTCTATGGCAGAACTGTGCGCATTGATCAGCGCCCTCGCCGACGTGCCTGTTAATCAAAGTATCGCCATTACCGGTTCTGTCGATCAGTTTGGTCGGGCGCAACCTGTCGGTGGTCTGAATGAGAAAATTGAAGGTTTCTTCGCCATCTGCCAGCAGCGTGAGCTGACGGGCACGCAGGGCGTTATCATTCCTTCGGCTAACGTCAGACACCTCAGCCTGCATCCCGCGCTGCTACAGGCCATAGAAGAAGAAAAATTCACTATCTGGGCGGTGGACGACGTAACTGATGCGCTGCCACTGTTGTTAAATCTGGTGTGGGATGGCGAAGGCCAGACAACGCTGATGCAAACCATTCAGGAGCGTATTGCCACGGCTACGCAACAGGAAGGTCGTCACCGTTTTCCATGGCCGCTACGTTGGCTGAACTGGATTATTCCGAACTGATCGGACTTGTTCAGCGTACACGTGTTAGCTATCCTGCGTGCTTCAATAAAATAAGGCTTACAGAGAACATGGTAGATAAACGCGAATCCTATACGAAAGAAGACCTTCTTGCCTCTGGTCGCGGTGAACTGTTTGGCGCAAAAGGGCCACAACTGCCAGCACCAAGCATGCTGATGATGGACCGTGTCATCAAGATGACCGAAACCGGTGGCAACTTTGACAAAGGTTATGTTGAAGCTGAACTGGATATCAACCCAGACCTGTGGTTCTTCGGTTGTCACTTTATCGGCGATCCGGTGATGCCGGGCTGCCTGGGTCTCGACGCCATGTGGCAGCTGGTTGGATTCTATCTCGGCTGGCTGGGCGGCGAAGGTAAAGGCCGTGCGCTGGGCGTAGGTGAAGTTAAATTCACCGGCCAGGTTCTGCCGACTGCGAAGAAAGTTACTTACCGCATTCACTTCAAACGTATCGTTAACCGTCGCCTGATCATGGGCCTGGCTGATGGTGAAGTGCTGGTTGATGGTCGCCTGATCTACACCGCAAACGATCTGAAAGTGGGTCTGTTCCAGGACACTTCCGCGTTCTAATCCAGGACCGCGTAGCAGCCAGACATTAACGTTTCTCCGTTTTATCTGGTGTGCAAAAAGGCGAAACCTCCGCTCTGCGGAGGTTTCTTTTATCTAAAGAGACAGAATCAGGCCATTAAAACCCTATCCCCCATGGCTTCTCGCCAGCCTCCCAGCCAGTATGACCTCTGATTCAGCGTCTGATAGGGACACATTTCTTTTGAGCGTCCGGCAATGCCGGCCTGATATCCACGTTGATGTGCCCGTTCCAGGCGATCTCGTTTTTGTCTCTTCATGCCTCGTTTCCCT